>Ga0055584_100004976_pt1 | contig 13009 bp, 11 predicted proteins | sample OSDHelmetaG_FD_58716 | JGI IMG/M metagenome (GOLD analysis project Ga0055584, IMG submission 58716) | Pelagic marine sediment microbial communities from the LTER site Helgoland, North Sea, for post-phytoplankton bloom and carbon turnover... | ecosystem: Environmental > Aquatic > Marine >... | reverse complement strand
AGCTTCTTCTTTGGCCTTTTGTTCAGCTAGTAGTCTAGCTTTTGCTTCAGCTTCTTCTTTAGCCTTTTGTTCAGCTAGTAATTTAGCTTTTGCTTCAGCCTCATCTTTAGTCTTTTGTTCAGCTAATGGTTTTTTTGTAGACTTTGAAGATTTTCTTATGATAGGTCTTCTCTTTTCGATAGAAATAAGTCCTGAAACTTCATCACCACTACTGTAATCATATCGACGTCGATTTATGAATCTATAAGCTAAATGGAATGCGTGTGAATTTCCAAGGGTTGAGTAATCGCCAATAGCTTTTTCATAATTGTATTCTAAGGCAATTTCTTTAGTAATGTTGATGCCAATTCCACCTGATATTCCGTAGCGTGTATTGTAGCCTACTTGTGCCCAAATTCCTTTAGGGACAGTAAGCATGGCTATTCCTGATAGGTCGGTGTGTTCTTTGCCGAATTCAGATTTTATGATGCCTGAGAATTTTGCATCGTCAAAAAAACCACGACTACTCATGTATCCAGTATACATGATGTGAGCTTGTATATATTGTTCCGGGTTATCCTCAATCATCTCTGAGGTGTTAAAATTGTAGGCAATTAAGTTGTTTGCTGAAATTCCAAAATCTAAAAAGGCTAAACCATAATTGATCCCGGGATTAATGGTCGTAATAAAATTTTCAGGAACGTTCTGTAGTGATGGGTCATCAAAGTTTGTTACGACTTTGCCTGTGTTGACTCCACTTTTATAAGCTCCAACATTAAGACCGAAAGTTAAGTTGCTATCTCTATCGAGTCTGACATTGTAAGCAAAGTTCACAACACCTCCAAAGGTTGTCAATACGCCATAATTTTGTTGAAATAAGCCAACACCAGCACCTATATTTTCAGCAAAACGACCAGAATAACTAGCTAAATAGGTGAGGGGGGCGTCTTCAAAACTTACCCATTCCCTTTTGTTGAAAAGACTAATGTATTTATTTTGTTCTCTAACAAAACTAAATGTTGGATTGATGGTATATCGATTGAACGTTAATGAGTTCCTTACAGGTAGGGTAAGGGATACTACTCCATCATCTTCTTGACAGTAAAACTTCTGTATGTAACAGAAACATAATATTAAAACCAGAAGATGTGTTTTCATACTACTTGATTATAGTTATTGATCCCTTTTTAATTTCATTATTTTCTGTAGTGATTACGTAGTAATATACTTGATTTACACTTGTTAAATTCAAGTCGTTTTCAGGCCAATTGTTTTGATAATCATTGGTGCGCAATACAACCTCTCCGCGATTGGTCATTATTAAAACTTCAGTATTGGTACCACTAACATAAGGAGTAGGAATAACCCAAGTGTCGTTTATACCATCGCCATTAGGGCTAATCGTATTGGGAATGTGTTCCACATCAGGAAAAGGATCGGCAGCGATATTAACTTCAAAAAACAATTCTCTAGCCCCTGTACATCCTGAAGTTTCATTTATGACTACACTATAACTACCCGGTTCAGAAGCTTCGTAAAAGTTTTGATTAGCACTAGAGATTTGAATGCCGTTTAGATACCACTCATATTCTGGTGATATAGCTGTATCTGAGACCTCAACAAATAACAATTCTCCTTCTTCTATGATATTGGTCTCTTCTACATTGATACTGGCTTCAAAAAGTTCACTTACAAGATCTATCGTGCCAGATACAGTGCAACTTCCTAAATCAACTTGAACACCAAATACACCAGTTTCATTGGTTTGATACGTTTGGTTTGTGGCATCTGGGATAGCAACACCGTCTTTATACCATTGATAACTAACCCCTCCGATGGTGCTTAAAGTGGTCAGACCTTGATCAGGACAGAAAGGGTTGCCTAAACTTGAAGTAATACCTGCTTCTACTCCTCCAGAAGCAACTTCACTTATTGTTACTCGATTTGAAAATGAGTTTGAAGAACAGCTCCCATAGTTGGTTTCAGCAAAATAAGTGCCTTCTTCTGTAACACTCAAAGTGTTGCCTTCTGCGATAAAAACTGAAGTTGTAGGACTTGTTTCTTTATACCAATTGAATGTAAGGGATGGATAGTTTAGAGGTGAGTTGTTAGGGGGCGTACCTGGATTGTCTATAGTTAAAAGATAACTTCCACCAGAACAGAATGCACCAGTAGGGACAAGATTGTTGATGGTGAATGGCTCATCATGCAATTTATAATATGCAGGAAAAGCAACAGAAGGGGCGCTGGTAGCCGCAGGACTACTGCTTTTTATCCGTATTTTATAGTTTTCACCAGCTGTATCGGTTGGTATTGAAAACTCCAAGGTTGCAGGAGAATTAGTAACTTCTCCTGGATTTGATGTAAAAATCACAGTTGGATTTGAAAAATCACCATCTGCATTGGATAGTTCAATAGTAAATTGATTTGAGGTGTTTAACGCACTTTGAGGACTAAATACAAAAGTAGCATGGTAGGTGTTAAACGAATCACTTGCACATGCTTGACTAAAACCTAAACTAGGTGCTCCTATTACGATTTGTGCCTTTGCATTTTCTTTTGTAACTAATAAGAAAAAACAAAAAGCTATTATAAGCCTGTATGTATTGTAGGTTGTGAACATATTGTTTGGGACTATAGTTGTTCAATATATAGGATTTTATAGCTGATATTGTCTCTAAATGATACCGATTAATGGTTTCAATTTGTCTTTATTGCTATAAAATCCTATTAAAAATTAACAAAAAAACGGCTTAATCATCATTGTCTTTTGCTGCAATAATTCTGTTGATCTGTAATCTGTAATCTGGATTGCTAGGATTGTGAGCATCAATGAAAGTTTCAGAATCAGAACCTTTAGAATAAACATTGTTGAAAGCTCTACTACCATACCAATTTTCTAAATCATCGTTATTTGCGATATTTTTGACAAAAATATTGCCATTACAATTATTGAAATAGGTATTGGTAAATTTGATGCGTTCAAGGTTTTCACTGTTGATAGATATTTTTGGATCTAAAATAACAGCTGGATTGAATCCTGAAATAACACTCTTGTCTATTGAGAAATCAACATCGTTACCGATGTATATAGCTTCGTTGACTAGACCAACTTGTATGTCGTTTTTCAAATCATTACTAAGATTAATTAGGGTTAGATTTTCAGCAAAGACATTGGTTTGATTTTTTGACAAGTCGGCATATGCTTTGTCATCGTAGGCTAATATATTCATACATCGAGAACCTCCTGTACCTGAAACATAAGGAGATCTAATGGCTAAAGAGTTTGTTATCTGACATTGAGTGCCATAATTGACTTCATAATCATTTAAGTTGGACTTGTATGAAACGAGTTTGTCTAAGATGACGTCACCTCCCATTATACTAAATGAATTACCTTTGCAGAAACTAACCATAACATTTTCTATTATGGTTTGTTGTCCGACACCAGCTAATGTCAATCCGTTGAAATGTCCATTTTCTTTGCTGCGTTTTCCAGCATATTCAATTCTAACATATCTTAGAATTCCTGAAAAATCATCGGGATTTTCACCTCCATAGTTAAGATTTATATCTTTAGAGGCTCGTAAGTCATAATCTAAAGAAGATACATTTCCAAATTTTGTTGTTGGAGCATCGCCTAATAAGAATAGTCCTCCCCAATCACCAGGTTTCTTAACACTTCTGCTAGAAGTAAATACAATAGGATCGGTTGGCCTACCTTCTGCTATTATAGTAGAGCCTTTGGTGACTGTTAAAGATCCCTTGGTTTTAAAGTCTCCAATAATTACTGTTCCTGGCTCTATAGTGAGTGTTGTACTATCCGTAACAAAAACATCGCCTAAGAGTAGATAGGTGTTTCTTTTTGTTAAAGTAAGATCCTCAGTGATATCGCCACTCAATATTTCGGTAGGCTTACTATATTCAACCTTATTGGGGCGGAATTCCGTCCAAGGAACCAACCAGTTGTCATAACCAATTATTCCTTTTTCTTGTTGAGCCAATAGGCTGCTGCTGACTATTAGAGTAAAAAAAACAGCTAGTAGAGTAATTTTTTTCATAAGAGGTCAAGTTCATTAAACAATCAATTTGGAATATCAAATTTAAAAAAAAAATACATATAAAACGCAAAAAATATCGATAAAATACCTTTTTTTACCTAAAACTTGTAAGATTATTCTTTCTTTTATTGTTAATTATTAGTTTTAATTTGGTGGTTTTGAAGCGGAATCGTTCTGTAAGGAGCAAAAAAAAACTTCAATGTTGTTTTATTGAAGTTTTTTTGAAATTTTAATGTTGAAAATAATAATCAATCTGTTCTATAATCATTATAAGTGTGTAACGATTTTAATGTGTCTTCATAAAAAATTATTGCAGCAATTAAATCTCTAGTGTCTGAATAGGGTAAAATTAGCTTTTGAAAAGCAATGGTACTGTCAAAATATTTTATCGATGCTTCTCTGTTGGCTTCAAGTGCTTTTACATTTTCTTTGGTTTCAGGGATACCTAAAGATTTCATAGTTACTCCTGGTTTGGTCGCAAAAGCAATATTGGGAAGAATATTTACAATAACTTCAATACGCTCGGTATACAATGCTAGTAATTCCCCTTTTGACATACGGTTTAATTCTTCATAACTATGGTATTTAGATATGTTAACTTTTCCACTTATAATATTAATGTCTTTTCCCTTTTTTTGTGCAAAAGACATGCTTATCATAGTGAAGAAAAGAACGATAAATAAAGTAGATTTTGTTCTCATTATTTAGGTTTTTAGTTCGTCAGGAACAACAAATCTATATAAATTATCAAAAAAAACAATTTATTTTTGGATATTTTTATACTTTTAAATGCATATTTTTAGGATAAAATGCACTATAGCTGGACTAAGTGTAAATATATGCGATAAATAACATTTATGAATATTCTATTTTATTCATTCGTTTAGTAAAAGAAAATGGCATCATACTTTTGATGTGATTTGATGATTTTCTATATCATTATATATAGTAGCTTTTTTTGTTTTAATGTATTGTATTTCAGTGTGTTTTATCGATAAATTTTGCAATTTTTTGCGGTTAATCGTGAAACTTACGTTTTTATGGATTTTTTTGATGTTTCTAAATGGAATGATTGAAATTTGAGTGAATCATCAATATTTAATTCCATGAAAACATTAGCGATTACTCTTAGTCTTTTGGGGTTTGTTTTGTCAAACTCTTCCATTTTAGCTCAAGAGGTGTTTCCTGTTTTTGATTATGGAGAAGCTAAATTCAATAATGTGGATACGATTCCTGATTTTCAATCACAAAATCAAAAGCTTAAGATTACAGGAACCATATATGAAGATGATGGTGTAACACCAGCAAAGGATGTGTTGTTTTATATAGAACAAGCTGATGCTTATGGGGATTTTGACTTGAGATACAAAAATGATAGACGTTATGTCTACCATAGCGCATGGGTAAAAACAGCAAAGGATGGGCGATATACATTTTATGCTTTTATGCCTGGAAACGATAGGCGTTATAATCAATTAAAGCAGATATTTCCAATTATAAAAACTTCAAAAGGTGAAGTGTATGTGTTAGATAGTTTTCTTTTCGAAGACGACCCTTTACTCTCAAAACTTTGTCGTAAAAAAATTAAGAAAAAAGGAGATTCTACGCGAATTCTCAAACCTCGAAAAATAGATAAACTACTTGTTGTAGAAAAAGATATTGTACTTCGTCAGAATTTAATGTATACAAAATAGACAAGAGAAGTTTGGTGTCATAGCTTTTTGTTATATTTCCGTCATGGAAAACAAATTTAAAGCTTTGATAAGAGATGTCAAGGACTTTCCGAAACCAGGAATAGTTTATAAAGACATTACACCTTTGTTTAAGGATGCTAAAACAATGCAAATGTGCGCAGATGCTCTTTATGATTTGGTTGATGAAAAATCAGTAGACAAAGTTGTTGGAGTGGAGTCTAGAGGTTTCTTTTTCGCAACGTTATTGGCGCAACGTTTAAATGCAGGGTTTGTGCCGGTTAGAAAGCTTGGTAAGTTGCCTTATCAAACTGTGTCAAAAACTTATGACTTGGAATATGGGACTGATACTTTGGAGATGCATAAAGATGCTATAATAAAAGGTGAACGTGTCTTAATCCATGATGATGTCTTGGCTACAGGAGGTACAGCAAAAGCGGTATGTGAACTCGTTGAAGAATTGGGGGGAATAATCGTGCAATCTAATTTTTTGATTGAACTGGATTTTCTTAATGGCAGAAAATTGATTGATAAATATCCTGTAAAGTCTTTGATAAACTTTTAATCCAAAGCGTTTTTTGTTACAAAATACCGCCAAGAAATAATGGCTAATTGTAGCTTGTTAGCTTTAGATAAGTCTAGTTGCTTCTTGCTGTAACTGGCGAAAAGCACTTTGTTTAGTTTTGCAATTATCTTAAAAAAAAGTGTTTTCATATTGCTGAGGATTTTTTTTAAAATACTAAAACTCATTTTAAAACAAAGTTTTACTTTTTAAGAATTTTACTATTTTTAGAAAAGAGTTCGTAAAATACATACAAATTCAATTTTGAGTGTTTTTTAGCGTTTAACGGATTTTTATTGAATTGTAATAGATTGTCTTGATTAAAGATTGACTTATTTTTTTAATTATGCGAGAAGAATTTCTACATTATTTATGGAGACATTCAAAGTATAATAAGAAGGAGTTGACAACAACAGACGGAGTAGAGTTGTTTGTAAAGTCGATAGGTATACATAATCACGATTCAGGCCCAGATTTTTTTAATGCTCAAGTACGTATTGGCGACCAGCTTTGGGCAGGTAATGTAGAAATTCATGTCAAATCAAGTGATTGGTATGTCCATAATCATGAGAATGACCAGGCCTATGATAATGTAATTTTACATGTGGTTTGGGAAAACGATACTGTAATTCATAGAAATAACGGAGAAATAATACCAACTCTTGAGTTAAGTCATTTTGTAGACGCTAAGCTTTTGAAAAATTATGAAGAGCTTTTTTCAAAATCTCCCCAATGGATTAATTGTCAAAGTCAATTTTATAAAGTAGATAATTTTACAATTTATAATTGGTTAGAACGTTTGTATTTTGAGCGTTTGGAGCAAAAATCTGTGTTGATTGATGATTTTTTACTTCAATCTAAAAATGATTGGGAGGCTGTACTGTTTTGGATGTTGGCAAAAAATTTTGGGCTTAAACTTAATGGAGAAGCCTTTTTGAGTGTGGCAAAATCTTTTGATTTTTCGGTTTTGAGAAAGATTTGTCATTCCAGAGAGCAGTTGGAAGCTTTGTTGTTTGGTCAATCTAAGTTGCTTAAAGAGGATTGTAATGAGGCATATAGTTTATCTCTTAGAGAACAATATAAATATTTGAAACACAAATTTAAATTGAATGATAAATTGGTTTTTCCAATAAAGTTTTTCAGGCTTCGTCCACCAAATTTTCCTACAATTCGTTTGTCGCAGTTGGCGCAACTCTATTTTACTCATCACAATCTGTTTTCGATTGTTATGGAAACCAATGATTTAGAGGAGTATTATGAAATATTTAGAGTTTCGGCTTTAGAATATTGGAATGATCATTATACTTTTGGTACAACTTCCAAAAGTAGAAAAAAGACTTTGACTAAGACATTTGTCGATTTGTTACTAATTAATACGATTATACCGATTAAGTTTGCATATTCGAGATATAAAGGAGGGGGCTGCAATGAAGAAATTCTTAATATTATCCAAAAAATCACATCAGAAAAAAATAGTATAGTAGATGGCTTTGAAGCCTTAAAGCCAATTTCTAAAACAGCAATGGATTCTCAGGCTTTAATACAATTAAAAACTCAATATTGTGATAAATTAAAATGTTTGCATTGTGCTGTAGGAAATGCTATATTGAGCAAATAAATCATTAGAGTTATGAGTGTTTTTCATCGTGCATTATTTTTCTTTCAAAAACACGGATATTATGTATGTCAACGTATTGCCGATAGGTTGGGTATTCGCGCTAAGGTAGTTCGTACTTCGTTTATGTATTTGACTTTCGTGACTTTAGGTTTTGGTTTTGCACTGTATTTGTTTTTAGCTTTTTGGATTCGTATCAAAGATTTAATCTATACTAAACGCTCTTCAGTTTTTGATTTATAGTGTTTTTAAGTTGTACTAATTAACTTCTGAATATATTGTTTATCCAAAGGAATAATAGTGTTCTGTTTTTATGGTCTAAAAGCTAGGGTGGCTTGTGCTATTAACTGATTTTTTAAGCTTTTGTTAATAATAGGCTTTAAAAATTCAATTTTTTTTAGCATCTTGTGACCAAACTAAATATTATCCTAAAACTAACTAAAAAATACCCAAACTTATGAGGCATTATCTATTATCGATATTTGCATTAATTACTCCTATAATAACTTTAGCACAAGACAAAGGTTTAGATGAAAAAATAAATGACGCTTTTATGCCTATAGCAGAAGCTTGGGAGGGATTGGTGTTGACTTCGATTTCTTTGGGAGGACATGACGTTCCTGTTGTTGTTATTTTATTGGTCTTAGGTGCTACGTTTTTTACTATTTATTTTAAAGTGCCGAGTATAACAAGATTTTCTACAGCTATAAATACCGTACGTGGTCATTACGTAGATATAGAAAAATATGGTGTTGAAAAAGCGCATCATAATGATGATGCACTTGCAGAAGAAGATATAAAAGATACCATAAGAGACGAAAGTACTCATGGTGAAGTTTCTCATTTTCAGGCTTTGGCGACGGCTGTTTCTGGAACAGTAGGCCTTGGTAATATAGCAGGGGTTGCAGTTGCTATTGCTATGGGAGGACCTGGGGCAACTTTTTGGATGATTGTTTGTGGGCTTTTGGGGATGGCTACAAAATTTGTAGAATGTACCTTGGGGGTCAAGTATAGAGATGTGGGTGAGGATGGAACTATATATGGTGGGCCAATGTATTATTTATCCAAAGGATTGTCAGCAAATGGAATGAAAAGGTTTGGTAAAGTGTTGGGTGGATTGTTTGCTATATTGTGTGTAGGGGCTTCTTTTGGTGGAGGAAATGCTTTTCAATCCAATCAAGCTACGGTTCAATTATCATCATTATTTGGTTTTGAAAGTGGATCATCAGGATTTTTTATAGGAGTCATTTTGGCTGTTTTAGTCGGAGTAGTCATTATTGGAGGAATCAAGCGTATTGCAAAAATTACAGAAAAAGTCGTGCCTTTTATGGCGGGAATTTATGTGTTGGCCGCTTTGGTGATTATTTTTTCCAATTTTAGTTATATAGATGATGCATTTGGTTTGATTTTAGAAGGTGCATTTACACCAATGGCTGGTTTAGGTGGCTTTATGGGAGTGATTATTGTTGGTTTTCAACGAGCTGCATTCTCCAATGAGGCAGGAGCTGGATCTGCTGCAATTGCACACTCTGCAGTGAGAACTAAATATCCTGCATCTGAAGGAGTTGTTGCTCTATTGGAGCCTTTTATTGATACTGTTGTTATTTGTACGATGACGGCTTTGGTAATTATATTCTTTAATATAGATGGAGGGAATATGCAAAGTGTGTTTAGCTATGGAGCTGTTGAAGGTAGTGGTGTAATGATTAATGCTACTGGCGAAAAAATAGGAGGGGTAGACCTTACATCTCGCGCTTTTAATTCTGTAATTCCTGGTTTTTCTTATGTGCTTACTATAGCTATCGTCTTGTTTGCTTTTTCTACCATGATTTCGTGGTCTTATTACGGATTGCAATCTTGGAAATACTTGTTTGGAAGAGGTAAAAAAGCTGATATAGTCTATAAAATATTGTTCTTGATTTTTGTAGTTATAGGTGCTGCAGCAACATTGGATGCGGTTATTAAATTTTCTGACGCTATGATTTTAGCGCTGGTATTCCCCAATATGATTGGATTGTTATTCTTGTTTCCTAAAGTAAATCAAGAAATGAAACGTTATTTGCTTGCTATCAAAAAAACAAGAAGCGCCAAAAAACAACAGTAAAGTACCATAACCAAATGTGAATGATTATGAGTAACATAAAATCTCATTTTGCGTTTACTAAAAAACAACGTAATGGGATTTTTGTGTTATTGAGCTTGATTGTTTTTTTTCAAATACTATACTTTACTATTGATTTTAATGATGATTTGAATGTTGATGAGTCGGTTATCAAACAGTTTGAGCAAGAGTTGGATTCTTTAAAACAGCTAAAGTTGGCTCAAAAAAATCCGACAATATACCCTTTTAATCCAAATTTTATTACTGATTATAAAGGATATACTTTAGGGATGACAAATGAGGAGATTGATAGGTTGCACCAATTTAGAGCAAAAAATCAATGGATAAATTCTGCAGAACAATTTCAACAGGTCACTCAAATATCGGATTCATTGCTAGAAATAATTGCGCCTTATTTTAAATTCCCAGAATGGGTGACGCAACCAAAACCAAAACCAATTGCTCAAAAGTTTGATGATAGTACCCCTAAATCTTTTGAACAAAAAATTGACTTAAATCAAGCAACATCTAGTCAGTTGCAGGCTGTTTATGGTGTAGGGAAAGTATTGAGTCAACGAATTATAGACTATCGGGCTAAAAATGGAGGTTTTGCAGCTATGGTAGAACTACAAGAAATCTACGGATTATCTCAAGAGGTTATTCAACGCATCTCAAATAACTTTACTGTAAAAACCCCAAGACATATCAATCGTATAAATCTTAATAAGGCTAATAGAGATGAATTGGTCACAATAAAATATATTGATTATGAAGTGGCCTTTAACATTATTGAAGAGCGAACCTTAAGAGAAGGATTCAAAAGCTTGGATGAATTGACCAAAGTTGAAGGGTTTCCTGTCCATAAATTTGATATAATTAAGTTATATTTGACGATAGAATAAATAATGACTAATAATGAAATATTTTACAGAAGAACATCAGTTGTTTAGAGAAAGTCTAAGAGATTTTTTGCAAAAAGAAGTTGTTCCGCACATAGATAAATGGGAAAAAACAGGAACCGTTGAGCGTTTCATATGGAAAAAATTCGGCGAAATGGGATTCTTAGGGGTATCCTACCCTGAAGCTTACGGAGGATTGAACTTAGATATATTTTATATGGTAATTCTTCTTGAAGAATTACAAAAAATCAATTCCGGAGGTTTTGCAGCAAATATATGGGCACATACTTACTTAGCGATGACTCATGTTAATGCTGAAGGGAGTGAGGCTATTAAACAAAAGTATTTAGTGCCAAGTATCTCAGGAGATAAGGTAGGCTGCCTTTGCATTACAGAACCCTTTGGTGGAAGTGATGTTGCAGGTATGCGTACAACTGCTGTAAAAGAAGGAGAATATTATGTGATTAATGGTTCTAAAACTTTTATCACTAATGGCGTTTATAGCGATTATTTAGTTGTGGCAGCCAAGACTAACCCCGAATTAGGAAACAAAGGAATTAGTATTTTTATCATGGATAGAGATACGTCAGGTATTTCTTCTACAAAATTAGACAAACTTGGATGGAGAGCTTCAGATACTGCCGAAATAGCTTTTGATAATGTAAAAATACCTGCTTCCAATCTTATGGGAGAAGAAAACAAAGGATTTCCTTACATTATGCAACATTTTGCTTTAGAGCGCTTAATTATGGGAATCAATGCTCATGCTAGAGCCGAATTTGCTTTGGATTATGCTAAGCAATATATGTCAGAACGCCAGGCATTTGGAAGAAGTATTAATAAGTTTCAAGCGTTGAGACATAAGTTTGCCGACTTATATACAGAAATGACTATTTGCAAAACTTTTAATTATACTGTAGCAGATAGGTTGGGTAAAGGTGAGTATGTTGTGAAAGAAGCTACAATGTCTAAACTAAAATCAACTAAAATGGCTGATGAGGTCATTTATGGTTGTTTACAATTTTTAGGAGGTTATGGGTATATGGAAGAATACCCAATGGCTCGTTTGCTTAGAGATAGTAGATTAGGACCAATAGGGGGAGGAACTTCAGAAATTTTACGTGAGATCATTGCAAAAATTGTTATGGATAATAAAGATTATAAACCAGCAACGTAAGATTTAAGTAAATATGCAACATCAAAAAATAAAAAGTACATTACTAGTATTGTTGACAATGCTCAGCTATACAGTGTTTTCTCAAATAGAAATTAAAAACAAAATAGTTGACTTTACCAATTTGCTCCCTATAGAAAGTGCTAGTATATATGTGCAAAACACAACCATAGGAACCGTTAGTAATGCCGATGGGAAATTTGTGTTGTTAGTACCAGAAGAATTTGTAAATGATACACTTGTAATTTCTTCTATTGGTTATAAAAGCTATAAAACTCCAGTAAATGAGTTTGATGACTCTATGGAAATATTCCTCGAAGAAGATATTGCTTCTTTGGATGAGGTTTTACTCATTGCCGAAACACGCCCCAAGACAGGTAAAGAAATTGTAGAAAAAGCTTTGAGTAAACTACGAGAAAATATGCCCGAAGAGCCTTATCTTCAAAAAGGATTTTTAAGACATAAAGAACGAAATAAAAAAGAGTTTAAATGGTTGATAGAAAGTGCTATTACCTTGTATGATTCTAGTTATCTCTCTGCTTTGGAAAACTTAAAAATTAATGTAGATCAAGTAAGAAAAAGTTACGATTTGAGAGATGTTGACAGTTTATTATCATATACTTCATATTTAAAACATAATGCCAATTTAAATCTTAAACCAAAAAGTTTACGTCGTGACACTATCCAAACAACGTCTTTAATAAAAGCCATAAAATGGAATGATACTCGAGTGAACGGTTTAGAGAATCTCTTTAAAGGAAAACTCAACATCTTAAGAAATTCACAACAAAACAAGGCGCTATTTGGAGAGGATATTTTTAAAAAACACCATTTTGAATTGGATACTGTATTGGTCGATGATGATAGAAAGATATACAAAATTAAAATTTCCGAAGGTTTTGAATATGTCAATTTAGAAACCAAAGG
>Ga0055584_100004975_pt1 | contig 13012 bp, 15 predicted proteins | sample OSDHelmetaG_FD_58716 | JGI IMG/M metagenome (GOLD analysis project Ga0055584, IMG submission 58716) | Pelagic marine sediment microbial communities from the LTER site Helgoland, North Sea, for post-phytoplankton bloom and carbon turnover... | ecosystem: Environmental > Aquatic > Marine >... | reverse complement strand
GCTGGCTAATGGACTGTCAGCCTCAGTGCTTGGGGTTTCCTGATGGTCTTCTTCATCCTGATCAAACATGCTGTCAGATTGAAATAGAGGGTCGACCAGTGGTTCTTCGGATTTTTCTTCCTTTTTCTGACGCTTGCTGGGAGCCGGCTGGGAGCGACTCGCTTTTTGGGCGCCTTTGCGCAGTTGTTTGGCAATGTCTACCAGGGCGGGGATCCTGAGTGTGAGATCAGGTCTTATTGCTGCAAATTTTAAAACGCGTTCAACTTGGGAGATTAGCTGTTTTTCAAGCATGACCAGAAACCCAATCAGGCTTGCCAACACTACAATCAGAGTTAAGGCAAAAATTTGAACAACTGAACTTGAATCAATGCCGAGTTTGGAAGTCAGCATTTCGGAGGGCGTGTAAACGATTACCCAGTCTGCAAAGCGCAGCTTGACTTCAGCGGAGTAGGTAGATGTTCCACCGCCATCGCCAGCCCCGGCTATGTTGTTAACTTTTGTATATTCTCCGCGGCTGTATGTCTGCTGTAACGCCGATTTTCCGGTGTCTTCGTTGAGAATAGCCATGGCTTGAGAGAAAATATTATTGTCAAAAGTTAGCAGTATCAGCGCTCTATCTGTTGAATTTTTTGGGTGTTCTACTAAAACAGCCAAGGATGTCAGCCAGCGTTGCTCAAACTTATAGGATTCGGGGGATGTCTTACTGCCTTCTGCTGTTCGTCGCAAAAGATCCACTTCTATATGATTTCTAAGCCCCTGATTTTGTGCGCTAAAGCCTGCGGTACCCAGGTTGCCCAGCACTATAAGCCTGAGACCGGTGGCTTCCGGAAAATAGTCCAACAGCGTTTTTTCTACAAGGGCGATATCTTCAACATTTTTACTTGAAACTGCTGACAACACCAGAGGGGACCTTGCGGCAGAGGATAGACGCTTATTGAATTGAACTAGCACTTGATCGACCGCTGCGGCTTGCTGCAGGGCGTAGCCATCAGCCAATGATTTAATTTGAGATTCCTGCAGGTTAACTTCTCTGATCAAATACAGATAGCCAAATCCAGCCATTAATACCGTTAGAATAATAGCCGTAGCACCAATCCACAGGCGACGCAGGATATTGCCGTCCGCACGGATGCCCTGAGGGGGCGGAGGCGGTGGAGCGGCATCGGCTTTGGCAGTTTTTTTCTTTAGTTTTAACATTGGGCCAAAAAATCCTTACCGTTTACCGGGCATAAAATAATAGAAAGCTCAGGACTTGGTGCCAGTGCCGGCACTTATAGCACTGAGACGTTCTGCAATAGTAGCAATAATTATCCGTGCAAGCTGAGACTTAGAGATGCGTTGTACATCAGCAGAACCACCGGGCCATAGGATAGTTGCCGCATTATCATCGCTATTGAAGCCGATGCTAGCGTCGGACACATCGTTGGCAATAATCATATCAAGCTTTTTATTGTTCATTTTACCTTCGGCATGTGTCAGCACGTCGTGGGTTTCAGCTGCAAAACCGACGGTAAATGGGCGCTGTGGTGCGGCGGCAATATCGCTGACAATATCAGGATTACGGACCAATTCAATGGCCATGTTGGCACTGTTTTTTTTAATCTTCTTGTCAGCAGCTAATTGAGGCCGGTAATCGGCAACGGCCGCTGCAGCGATAAAGATATCGCATTGGCCAATTTGATCCATAGCAGCGTCGTACATTTCTGCGGCTGTTTGCACTTGAATGCAGTTGGCGTGTTCGGGTGCCAGTATATTAACAGGCCCACTGATAATAGTTGTTTTGGCCCCGGCATCAACTGCAGCCTGGGCGAGAGAATAACCCATTTTCCCCGAACTGTGATTGCTGATATAACGAACAGGATCTATCGGCTCGCGTGTCGGGCCTGCAGTAATAACCACATTTAGATTGTCCAGCAAACCCGACTCAAACAGGCTGGCGGCGTGCCTGGCAATTTCCTGGGGTTCTACCATTCTTCCCGGACCGATATCGCCACAGGCCTGACTACCCTCATCAGGGCCAATAATTGTTATCGCGCGCCGTTGTATCTGTTCCAGATTGGCCTGTGTCGAGCTGTTTGACCACATTGCTTGGTTCATGGCCGGCACCAGAGCCAGCTGTGCAGAGGTGGCCAGGCATATTGTGGATAACAGATCGTCTGCCTGACCATTGGCCAGTCGAGCCATAAAATTTGCGCTGGCGGGTGCTACAAGCACCAGATCTGCCCAGCGAGCCAGTTCGATATGGCCCATGGCGGCTTCTGCTTCGGTATCAAGTAAATCCAGATGCACGGGATTGCCTGATAGAGCTTGCATGGTGAGCGGAGTAATAAATTCAGTCGCTGCCCTGGTCATTACCACTCGGGTTGTTGCTCCCAGATCTTGAAGGCGACGAACCAGTTCAGCGGATTTATAGGCGGCAATACCGCCACTTACGCCGAGCACAATATTTTTGTTGTGCAAATGAGCCATATTTTACTGAATCCAAAGGCTGGTTTACTGAAGAAATTCGCTAAATAAGCGGTTAAGATAACACTGGCTTGAGCAATTTTACACTGAATATGGATCTCCAGGGAGGGAGTATGTCAATTAAGCATTGGCCGCATTTGGAGCGGCCCAGAGAAAAACTACTGGCCCGGGGCGCACAATTCCTCTCAGATGCCGAATTAGTGGCGCTTTTTCTGGGTACAGGTAGTCGTGGAAGGACCGCAGTGGATCTAGCCCGTGACTTGCTGGGGGAGTTTGGCGGCCTGGGTCAGCTGTTATCAGCCAGTTTACAGCAACTTTGCGAAATCAATGGTTTGGGCCCCGCCAAGGCCAGTCAGCTACTGGCTATATTAGAATTGGCAAGGCGGCAGTTGCTAGAGAATTTGGAGCGGGGCTTGGTATTGGATAGCGCTGAAACGACCAAACGCTATTTTCACTATCATCTGGGACCACGGCATCGAGAAGTGTTCAGCTGTCTATTTCTCGACAGCCAGCATACGGTGATCTGCTGTGAAGATTTGTTCTGGGGGACCATTGATGGGGCAAGCGTGCATCCACGGGAGGTATTGATTCGAGTTTTGCACCACAATGCGGCGGCGGTTATATTTGCTCACAATCACCCGTCCGGAGTTGCCCAGGCAAGTCAGGCCGATCGTCGAATCACCGAGCGTTTGGTTGAGGCTCTGGGCCTGATTGATGTGAGAGTGCTCGACCATATTGTAGTTGGAAGTGGCGAACAACTGTCATTTGCCGAGCGCGGTTTAATTTAGTTCTGGCCAATTGTTCTTGCCTTCAATTGGGTGTTCTGGTATAAAGCTGCGCTCCGCGCGAATAGGGCTCATACATGGGTTTCTATTCGAGATAGCAACCAGATATTCCCGAACAGTGGGAGAGATTGAAAATGTCCAGAGTATGTCAGGTCACCGGTAAGCGGCCGGTAACGGGAAATAATGTATCCCACGCCAAAAACCGAACTAGAAGAAGGTTTTTGCCGAATTTGCACCAGCACCGTTTTTGGCTGGAGGGTGAAAAGCGTTTTGTAAGTCTGCGCGTGTCCAGTAAGGGTATGCGCATAATCGACAAAAAAGGTATCGAGCAAGTACTGGCCGATATTCGCGCTAGAGGTGAAAAGGTTTAACCACCCTTCATATAGCTGCATAGGTATATAGGAAATACTACAATGAGAGAAAAAATTAAATTAGTTTCGTCTGCAGGTACTGGCCACTACTACACTACAGACAAAAATAAGCGCAATTCTCCTGATAAACTGGAATTTAAAAAGTTTGATCCAGTTGTACGCAAGCACGTGATTTATAAGGAGTCTAAGATCAAGTAAGTGTTATTGATCTGACTATTGAAACCCGGCGTAGGCCGGGTTTTTTGTTTGAGCAAATCGTTTTAACAGTAAATTCCCCCATTGGTCCCTTCGGCAATTCCAGCCAGCCTTTACTAAAATGGTTGAGGTGTCTTCGGTAATTAATAAGGGCCCATCAAGTACATTCCCCTCGGCTAAAGAAGTTCTGCCCCTGATGTGTCGACATAGCCCTATACCGGGTAGGTGGACGCTTCGCTCGCTGCTTTTCTGGTAATCCACCGAGGGGAGTTTTAGCTGATATCGGTATGATGAAACTTTGACTCTGACCGTAATTATTTCTATGTCGAGATCCATTTTATGACCGTAGCGCTGCAGGTGTTTTTGGTGAAAGGCGTCTGTGGCGGTTGTCTTGTTTGACCAGGGCACATTGAGGGCATAGGACTGTCCTTTGTAGCGAAGGTCGATAGAGCGCTCTGTGGCTATGGTTTGGGTTGCAATGCCCTCACGCTCAAGCTGAAGCCGGCCTTCAGCTTCGAGCTGATTTGTACGTACAGTAATCTCATCCACATTACTGGCATTGAGGGCACGATTAATTGTCATTGACAGGTTTCTTTCACAGGGCGCAACCAGCATACCCAGGGCCGATAGCACGCCACTATTGCAGGGAACCATCGCCAGAGATATATCCAGAGCTTCTGCCAGGTCGCACAAATGGAGACCACCAGCACCACCAAAACAGCACAGTCTGAAATCTTTGGGGTCATGACCCCGCTGTACCGAAATTACCCGTAGCGCACGGGTCATATGCTCATTTGCGATGGCAATAATACCCGCTGCAGTTTCCTCGAGAGACAGGCTCAGGGTTGTTGCCAAGGGACGAATAGCATCTTTGGCGGCATTAATGTTTAAAGCCATTCGGCCACCCAGAAAATCCTCGGCTTGCAATCTGCCCAGTACTGCATTGGCGTCGGTAACAGTCGCCTGTTGTCCGCCGAGGTTATAGCAAGCGGGCCCTGGTGAAGCCCCAGCCGAGAGCGGACCAACCTGCAGTAAGCCCCCTTCATCGAGAAAGGCTATAGAGCCACCACCTGCGCCAATGGTATGGATATCGACCATGGGTATGGCAACTGGGTAGTTACCTATCCAGCCCTCTTCAGTGAGGTTAGCTGTGCCTTCTAGTAGTGACACATCGGTGGAGGTCCCACCCATGTCAAATGTCATCAATTGATCTTCACCAATTACCTTGCCAATATACTGAGCTGCAGCCAGGCCCCCTGCAGGTCCCGATAGTAATAGATTGACGGCTTTTGATGATGCCTGCTCCACACTGATGGTTCCCCCGGAGGATTGCATAACGGAAACGGGTGTCGGATTCAGGGCAGTAGTTAGTGAAATGAGATAGCGCTCTACTACTGGCCCTAGCCACGCATTGAGCCAGGTAGCGATACCCCGTTCGTATTCGCCATATTCTGCAAGCACATTGGATGATCGGGAGACAAAAATGTCGTCTGCTATTATCTCCTCTATTTCTCGTTCAAACTGATCATCGAGAAATGAAAACAGCAGGTTTATTGCTACTGCCTCTGGCTTTAACCGCTCAAGCTGTGTTCGCAAGTCTTGTATATGTTTGGCTGTGAGTGGTGCGACGATGCTGCCATCGGCGGCGAGGCGACCACCCGTTTCAAGACACAAGTGTTCTGGTACCGGTCCTGTCTGAGAAGGGGGAGTCAGATTGTATAGCTCCCGCCGCGTTTGTCTGCCGATGGTGAGTACGTCCTTTAGGCCAAAATTGGTGATATATACCGTTTTAGCGCCCTTTTCCTGCAAGGCAGCATTAGTGGCAACGGTGCTACCGTGGATGACAACCAGCTTGCCCCTTTGGGTCATACCCGAAAGGCATAAATCTTCGATACCCTGCAATATTGCCAGTTCGGGAGCTGCTGGGGTCGAAAGTACTTTGTGGACCGACATCTGCCCACGGTTGAGCAAGATAAAGTCGGTAAAGGTACCTCCGGTATCAACTCCCAAAAAGGCAAGGTGGTCTGATTGTTGAAATGTTGACGGTGTCATTTTATGTTAGTAGGTTGAATGATTGTCGATCCGAGATTTAAGTAAAGCGCTATCATGCCAGAATTACCCGAAGTCGAAACTACCCGCGCAGGAATTGCTCCCCATATTTTAAATAGACAGGTGGAATCTGTTGTGGTCCGCCAGCCCAAGTTGCGCTGGCAGGTGCCCTCCGAACTGAAGTCTAAATTAGAGGGTGACTGTGTTAAAGAGGTTTCTCGCAGAGGTAAGTACTTACTGTTACGTACGGATCGGGGCACGGTTATTATCCACCTTGGAATGTCTGGCTCGCTACGGATCCTAAAGTCTGTAGAGGCCGCTGGAAAGCATGATCATGTAGATATTGTATTCGAAGGATCAGTGATATTGCGCTACACCGACCCGCGACGTTTTGGTTGTGTACTGTGGACAGAAGATCAGCCGTTAGCACATCAGCTGCTGTCTTCGTTGGGTCCTGAGCCGTTGTCAGATCAGTTTGACCAGCAATACATGTTTGCAAAATCCCGTAGTCGTTCGGTGCCCATTAAGTCTTTTATTATGGATAGTAAAGTTGTGGTAGGTGTCGGCAATATATACGCAAATGAAGCGCTGTTTCACGCCGGAATACGGCCATTGCAGCCTGCGGGGAAGGTGTCTCAGGTGCGTTATGCAAAATTGACTGACGCTATCAAAGCTGTGTTGCAAGAAGCTATAACCCAGGGTGGCACTACCCTCAGAGATTTTGTTGGTGGTGATGGTAAGCCTGGTTATTTCGCCCAACAGCTGGATGTCTATGGAAGAGCAGGACAGGCCTGTAAGCGCTGTGGGCGCACCCTTAAAGAGGTGCGTTTGGCCCAACGCGCCACAGTTTATTGCACTGGTTGTCAGCGCTAAGTTAATTGGGTTATTGGTATTCAGTGCTGATAGGCTATTATAGAGCTCGTAAAGAAATACTTAATGGTGAGGGTGCAGCGATGAAAACAAGAAAAATGACTTCTATGATAACTGCGGTGGTGATGTTGCTTGTTATGTCACTACCACAAGCCGTCGTTGCTCAGACTGTTGATGAAGAACCCAGCGCAGGTGCTATGGCAGGAGATTTGTTACTCGCCCGACCCTTGCTGCTGGCTACTACTGTGTTAGGTGGTGCTTTGTATATAGTGACTTTGCCTTTTTCTATTGCTGGGGGAAACGCAAAAGCTGCGGCAGATACGTTGGTAGGGAAACCCGCTGAGGCGACATTTATACGTTGCTTGGGCTGCACACAGCCGGGCTATAAATCCGAAGCCTATGATGTAGATGAAAACGGAAAATAGTCTATTTGGTTTCGTTGTTAATTAGCCGCTGATATTTTTCCAACAGCTGTTCGCGGGTTTCTGGCTTTTCAGGATCATTGGGAATGCAATCAACTGGACAAACCAGTCGGCATTGGGGCTCTTCAAAATGGCCAACACATTCAGTGCAAAGATCCGGATCGATTTCATAAATTTCCAGACCGGGATAAATTGCCAGGTTAGGGCACTCGGGTTCACAGACATCACAGTTGATGCACAGTTCGGTAATTTTAAGTGCCATAGATTAAAGATCGGTGCTTGATGCTAAGAGGCCCGTTCTTGAAGGGCTGTGGCCACATTGGCAGGCACAAATTTTTCTATATCTCCCCCCATTAGCGCAATTTCTCTAACCAAGCTAGAAGATATATAGGACAGGTTATCCGCTGTTGTGAGGTAAACTGTCTCAAATTCAGCGTACATGGCACGGTTCATATTGGCCATCTGCAACTCATATTCAAAATCCGCGACAGCGCGCAGGCCACGTAGGACAACGTGAGACTGTTTTGATTTTGCAAAGTCGGTAATCAGGTTGTTAAAGCCGCAAACCTCAATATTGGGCAGGTGCTCAAGTGCTTTTTCGCAAAGAGCTATACGCTCTTCGAGATTAAACATGGGCTGTTTTTTTTCGCTGTAGGCAATCGCCAGAATCAGCTTGTCAAATAATACAGAGGCTCTTTCAACCAAATCGACATGACCATTGGTTATGGGATCAAAGGTGCCGGGATAAATTACAGTTGTCATCGGTTAGCCTGTCAGACCAGTGGGAACAATCTAATGTGTAGGGTACTGTCGGCGAGATGGTAATCAATTTAGTCAGGGGGCACAAATAAATGTTGTTGTTGGTATTTAGATTTATTCTCGTTGACGGTAAAGCCGGTAGCAAACCTGTCCTGCTGTTTTTTCTCGATGAAGTTGCCAGTTTTGTAATATCTCTGGTGTTTGTTCGTCGATTGCCATCTCCAGATAGATGAGGGCGTTGCTGGACAACCAGTTCCTCTCAATCAGCAATGTGCAGGCAGAAGTCGCCAGCCCCTGATAATAGGGTGGGTCAATGAAAACAATATCAAACTGCTGGTGTGGCTGCCTGTTCAGCCAGCCAATGGCCTCGGCATTGTCGATCTGAGCGGTGTTCGCCCCCAGAGTCTCAATTTGTAGTGTCAGTTGTTTACAAGCTGGAGCTAATTGTTCTACAAACTGGCATAATCCTGCGCCGCGCGACAGGGCTTCTAGCCCCAAGGCGCCGGAGCCGGCAAAAAGGTCCAGGCACCGAGTATCGTGAATGTCTACTGTCAGCCAGTTAAATAGTGTCTCCCGGACTCTGTCTGGCGTTGGCCTAAGCCCCGTCGCATCAGTTATTGTTAATTTTGTTCCACGCCACCGACCACCGATAATGCGCAGTCGACCACTCTTGGCTGAATATTTTTTATTTTGAATATGAGGTCTGCTGGCCATTACGTTTCCAACTGCTTAAATGGTAAAATTATCAGGTTGGATCTAACCAAACTGTATCACGAAATTATATGAGCAATACTGATAATAAATCTGAGCGAGATAGCACTGAAAAGAAAGGCTTTTTCAGCCGTCTTAAACAGGGTTTCAGTTCTACTGAAAGCGAAGAGAAGATCTTAGATCGTCCTGATCAGCCGTCAATACCCGAGCCTGAAAAAAATGGGCTATTTTCGCGATTGAAGCACGGGCTAGGCCGCACTAGTGGCAATTTGGCTGAGGGTCTTGGAACCCTGGTGTTAGGCAAAAAAACGATAGATGGCGATTTGCTGGAAGAAATAGAAACGCAGCTGATTATGGCTGACGTGGGCATGGATGCTACGGCGGAAATCATTGAGAAATTGACCTTGCGGGTTTCTCGAAAAGAGTTGAATGACCCCCAGGTTTTGATAGAGGCTCTGCAGCAAGAGCTTTATGAGCTGCTGTTACCGGGTGATCAGCCCTTACAAGTAAAAGTCGATAGAGGTCCCTTTGTTATTTTGATGGTGGGGGTAAATGGCGTCGGTAAGACAACGACTATTGGCAAGTTAGCTAAGCGCTATATGGATCAGGGCTATTCGGTGATGTTGGCTGCGGGCGACACCTTTCGTGCTGCGGCGGTTGAGCAGTTACAGGTATGGGGTGAACGCAATAAGGTAGAGGTTATTGCCCAGCATACTGGGGCCGATAGCGCCTCAGTTATTTTTGATGCCTTGCAGGCTGCGAAATCCCGTAATATTGATATCCTGATTGCCGATACCGCCGGGCGTTTTCAAAATAAAGATAACCTTATGGAAGAGCTTAAGAAAGTGGTTCGTGTTATGGGCAAGCTCGATGACGCTGCACCCCATGAGGTTATGCTGGTTCTTGACGCGGGTACTGGCCAAAATGCACTAGCTCAGGCAGAACAGTTTGGGCAGGTAGTCGGAGTAACGGGTATCACGCTAACTAAACTCGACGGTACCGCCAAGGGCGGAATTATCTTTGCCATAGTTAATAAATTAGGGTTGCCGGTGCGTTTTATCGGGGTTGGGGAGGCGGCAGAGGATTTGCGGCCCTTTAATGCCCGCGAATTTATTGATGCACTTTTTCAGCGGGATTCATAGCTCAGATGATTACATTTGATCAGGTTAGCAAGCGTTATCCGGGTGGTTACGAAGCGCTGCGCCAGGTCAGTTTTCATATAGAGGCCAATGAGCTGGTATTTTTGACCGGACACTCGGGCGCAGGCAAAAGTACATTGCTCAAACTCATTATGATGATGGAGCGACAGACCCAAGGTCAGGTATTAGTCAATGGTCAGAACCTTCGAGGGATTGGTGCGCGCAAAATCCCGCAACATCGTCGAAATATTGGCGTCGTTTTTCAGAACCATCAGCTGCTGTTTGACCGTTCGGTATTTGATAATGTTGCCCTGCCATTATTGATCGCCGGATACGAGCATCGCGATATAGGTCGCCGTGTACGTGCGGCACTAGATAAAGTGGGGTTGCTGGAAAAAGAACGGCATATGCCTATCACTTTGTCTGGTGGTGAGCAGCAACGTGTGGGAATTGCGCGGGCTGTGGTTAACAAACCCAGGGTGCTATTGGCTGATGAGCCTACCGGCAACCTCGATCCGGGGTTGTCGGCAGAGATTATGCATTTGTTTGAGCAATTCAATCAGGTTGGGGTGACGGTGCTGATTGCCAGCCACGATCTGGCACTGATCTCTCGCCTTCACTATCGCATTATTACCCTCAAAGGTGGTCGTTTGTTAACCGGAACTGCTAGTGGCGGCATAAACATGCCGGGAGCTCAGACGGATGCCTGAGGTGTCTAAAGTAAAACAACGCGCGCGTCGTGAGCAGGGCGCAAGTCAAGCCAAAACCCACTTGAGAGGACGTTTGCGCAGCTATTTTTCTCATCACAGTAGTACGGCCAGAGACAGTTTGAATCGTTTAATGGCCACGCCCTATGCGACGGCCATGACCTGGTTTGTGATTGGGATAGCGCTGGCACTGCCAGTGGGTTTGTCACTGATTTTGAGTAACGCTGAAAGCGCCAGCGATGGCTGGGATAGCGGCGCTCAAGTTTCGGTATTTTTACATAAAAGAATACAGGAGCAAGATGGTCGTGGTTTGGCAACCAGACTGGCTCAGCGCGCAGATGTTGTGAGCACCCGATATATTAGCGCAGAGCAGGCTCTGGAAGAGTTTCAGCAGCTTTCAGGTTTTGGCAATGTGTTACGTAATCTTGATAGTAACCCTTTGCCTGCATTGATTATTGTTATTCCGGCAAGCTCTGTGGGAATGGTGGCAACTGAGGCGCTGGTGGCAGATTTACAGGCAATAACAGAAGTGCAAAACGTAGTGCTTGATTTGGCCTGGGTGCAGCGATTGTATTCCCTGATGGAAATTAGCCGCAGGGTAGTGTTGGCGCTGGGGCTAATGTTAGCTTTGGGGGTGTTATTAGTTATTGGTAATACAATTCGGCTGGCAATTGAAAGTCGCCGCGACGAAGTAGTGATTATCAAGCTGGTCGGCGGCAGTGATGCCTTTGTTCGACGGCCCTTCTTGTACACCGGGTTTTGGTATGGTGCTGGTGGGGCCTTGATTGCCTGGCTGTTGATTGGCCTGGCCTTAATATGGGTATCGGGACCGCTGGCTTCATTGTCGGCACTCTATCAGAGTTCTTTCAGTATCCATGGCCTGGGCTTTGCGGGTGGGGTGTTGCTGTTACTTGCAGGTGGGTGCCTTGGTCTCTTCGGGGCCTGGTTAGCGGTGGCGCGTCATTTGGCTGAAATCCAGCCTCGATAGGGCTGTAAAAGCCACCAAAGAACCATCTAAGTGACAGATAAATAGGAACTTTTCCGGAATTAGCAGTCTAAACAAAAGAGTGCTAAAATTGCCGACCCTGAATTTAGGGGCCTTAGATAAAAGCCGGAGATAAATATGAATACCAGCTTACAGACCGTCGACCATTTGTCGCCTGGGGGTAACCTCAACGCCTATATCAGCGCGGTAAGCAGCTTTTCTGTGCTTAGTGCCGAGCGTGAAAAAGCTCTGGGTGAAGATTTGTATTACAACGAAAACCTCGATGCTGCCCGCGAATTGGTAATGGCACACCTACGTTTTGTGGTACACATTGCCAAAAGCTACAGCGGCTATGGCCTGTCTCAGGCTGATCTTATTCAGGAGGGCAATGTTGGCCTGATGAAAGCGGTAAAACGCTTTAATCCTGAAAAGGGCGTTCGCCTTGTGTCTTTTGCTGTGCACTGGATCAAAGCTGAAATGCATGAATATATATTGCGCAATTGGCGCATTGTCAAAATTGCTACCACCAAAGCTCAGCGCAAGCTGTTTTTTAACCTGAGAAGCTCTAAAAAGCGACTGGGTTGGTTGACCCATGATGAAACTAAGGCGGTGGCAGAGGATTTGGGTGTAGGTGTTGCTGATGTACAAAAGATGGAAGGCCGTCTTAGTAGCTACGATATGGCTTTTGATGGTCCCCAAGACACCGATGATGAAGAGGGCTTCCAGGCACCGGCACATTATTTGGAAGACAAACGCTTTGATCCTGCTACAGAATTAGAAGATGCGGATTGGCAGGAAAACAGCCAGCGGCAATTAATGGCTGCTATGGATGACCTCGATGATCGAAGCAGGGATATCCTTGCCCAGCGTTGGTTGTGTGAAGATAAAGTAACGCTGCATGATCTGGCAGAAAAATATCAGGTATCAGCTGAGCGTATTCGCCAGCTGGAACAAAATGCCATGAAAAAACTTCGGGCTAAAATCGACGCCTGAGTTATCAGGCGTTAATCAGAGTTCGTTCTGGGCTCTGATTAACTATACTAAGATCCTATGACTAAATTATTTTTGCTGATTGCCTCTTTGAGTGGTTTTTCTGCTGTCGCAATTGGCGCTTTTGGCGCACACGCACTTAAAGCTCGACTTGATGAGCACGCCATTTCAATTTATCAAACAGGCGTTGAATATCAGTTTTATCATAGTCTGGCTCTACTCGCAGTAGCTATACTCTCCCATTTCTATCCGCATTCAACGGCCCTGCGTATTAGCGGCTATGCTTTTGTTTTTGGCCTGGTGCTCTTTTCCGGAAGTCTTTACATTCTAAGCCTGACTGGCATCCGCTGGTTGGGAGCAGTCACGCCGATTGGCGGGCTCGGCTTTTTAGTCGGTTGGTTTGCGCTTGTGGTAGCTGCTTGGCGTCTGAACTGAGTGACAAATTGGTTATGAATGACGATACACCAGAACGGCAGCGCCGAATTCGCAGCTATGTGATTCGTGGTGGTCGAATGACTGCGGCACAGGAGCAGGCCTACTCGGCACACTGGTCAAAGTGGGGG
>Ga0055584_100004974_pt1 | contig 13013 bp, 7 predicted proteins | sample OSDHelmetaG_FD_58716 | JGI IMG/M metagenome (GOLD analysis project Ga0055584, IMG submission 58716) | Pelagic marine sediment microbial communities from the LTER site Helgoland, North Sea, for post-phytoplankton bloom and carbon turnover... | ecosystem: Environmental > Aquatic > Marine >... | reverse complement strand
ATTCATTCGGATAAATTCGTCTGTGCCGGTCCCGTCTACACCCGGTCCTCCACCGTCCGCCGCCGCAGCACTGGCCGCTGCCGCCGTCGCACTTGCTGCCGATGCTGTGGCCGATGTGGCACTTGCTGCCTGACTTGTCGATGCAGAAGTAGCTGATGCCGCCGCTGCTGCGGAACTCGCCGCTGCTTCTGCCGCTTTTGTTGTCGCAGTTGTAATATCGGCAGTGCTAATTGTTGCTTGTAGGTTTTTACTGCTATCAAAGCTCAAAACCTTGTCAGCACGATCAGCAGGTATCGTAAACGATGTTGTCGAATCAGATCGAGAGAATGAAATGTTTCGGCTAAGCGTTAAAGATTGCTGTTTTAAAGCCGCAAATACTCTGGAAAACTGAGTGTTTAATGATGCAATATCAAATGCACCAGACAGGGGAAAATTAGCTGTTTTAGTTAGCGTATAATCCGCATATACCGTCACCAAACTATCAGAAACAGCTACCGCTAAAGTAAGCGAACCGTCTTTCAAAAACCCGTCATCAGCCGCTGTAGCTGTAATTGTAAAGCCAGACGGATGTTGTGCTAAAACAGTATCTGCAAGTGTCGTAGTGTTCGTGATAATAACCTTAATGTCGCTGTTCGCAAAAAACTCAAACGGTATTGCAAACGGCCCAGTCGAAGCGCTGCTTCCTACCGTGTACTGAACGCGGGTTTCATCATCTGCAATTGTTAACTGTGCCATCTTAAAGTCCTACCGTTGTCGCTCGCCAAGAGCTATTCACTTTAAAAACCTTATCCATCACGGAACCATCCTATCCATTATAGGGTCTAGTAATGGATGGTTTTGACCGGGGGTGAGCTTTCTGATTTGACGCATTGTTTGAGCATCAACATCGTTTCCAATTACGTCACTAGCAACTCTTGTAAGAGTAGCGGCGTTAGACGCAGTTGGACCAAGCAAACCAGCCATGCTCCAAGCACTAACGTCATAAGGTGGACTATTACCAGTAATCGGTCTTAGGCCCGCTTGATAATTGCTTAACTTTTCAACTGTGTTGTTAATGTCCATAAAAATTGCAAGCGTACCACTTCTATCAACTGCATCAATCAAGTTTTCGACAAAACTACGTTCTCTGTTGTCGTCGTATTGCATGCGTTTTAATTGATTTGTAACCATTCCAAGACCTACGAGAAACGCCATGCCTTGAAAAAATGCAGCGTCCGATTCTTGCATTCCAGAAATCAGCAATTTCGGTAACGCAGACTGAGAAAAGCTTTTGAACTGAGCAATCATTGAACCAAATTCTGTGCTTGTCCAAAGCGCCCTGTCGCCCGCTCCAGGTGTTATAATCGTTCTGTTAACGTCTTGGTTAAGAGCGTCACGATAAGAGCGTTTTGCAGCGATATCTGTCCATGATTCGGTGTTGGGAAGCCAATGACCGTTTATGCGCTCGCCATGCTCTTCAATCTCCAAAGCAATACGATGGGCTAAATTGCGGTCTATTCCGTGACGTAAAAGTTTCTCTTGGCCTCTCGCGCTAAGATTACCTGTTTTCCAAGCCCTTACATCTTGGGCAATTCGCATTCCCGTGACAGTACCGGCCAAAGTCTTCATGCCGGTATTCCAAGAATGGAGCCCGTTCGCTATAAAGTAGGCTCCTTGCGCTCGCATAAGCCCCCGCTCAAAACCAAACTTCCTGCCGTACATATCTCCTATATCAGCAAACTGTAGAGCGCGTGTCCCAAGAACCATGTCCAATGCAGTCCCTGCCAGTTGCAGTTCCTTCTTAGACATCTTCATAATAATCCGGCCCTGTTCCGACGTTAAATGTCGAAGGCCATGACCAATTGTGTTATCTAATCCTTCTGTCATTAAAACACGGGCAATATCTGGAATCGCAGACACCGCAAATCCGCCGCCCATTGTTAAAACGCTCCAAATTTTCCCTATTCTCACTGCTCTTGAAAGCGGCCTATAAGGATCGCTTGGCAAACCATAAGTTCCGCGAAGCCTGTCGCGTAATCCACGTATGTCTGTAATTGAAAGCTTTAAATTTTTACGCAACGCTTCGCGTTCCTGCCTTGTCGCGGCTTGCGCTATTTTTGCTTCCGCTTCTTCAGTTACCGTGTCGATCACGTTTTTCATCGACGGGTCGCCAAAGCGTCTTGATAGTATTACATCTGTACCAACAGACTTTTGATAATGACGAATGATTGCTTCAATGTCGTTTTCAATAAACTCTTCTACAAGATCGTCTGGTATGTCCAACAAGCGTTCACGCATAAACGGAACATCTTCAACAAAATCTGCCAGATCATCTGCGCCCCGTATTTCCAAGTATGGCTTGTCGCGCAAAATCCCCTTTTCAATAATTTCCTCAACCATATTTGTAAGTTCGGCGTCAGATAAATCACTGTATTCGCGTTGTCGCCCGTAATGCATTTTAAGCGTGTTCGATAGCTCGTCATAATTCTCAAGAACTTTATCGTGCCGCCATAACCGAGAAACATAAGACTGAGCGGAGTTTTGAGTTAAGCCATTTGCGATTAAACCGTCTAGCTTGTCTTCAATGACCTCTAGCTGACGATTAACGCCCGCAATTTGATCTGCTACATCTTCAACTGCGTCATCAGCATTTTGTCTTTGCAAGTCTCGAAACTGTGCTTGAAGCCTAGACTTCTTGCCCAGCAAACTGTGCTTTTGGTTTTCCATAGCTCGTTGGAAAAGACCCACCTCATTTGCTTGCTCTTTAATGTTGTCGAAAATCTCTCGCCGTATTTTTTGAGCCACGCTTGTAACGTGAGGTTTAATGTCATTGGGTATAGCCAAAGTCGTCGCATCATCATTGCGCCGCATCGCCTTGCCTACAGCCTCTCTAAACTCCGCATGAGATAACCGAGCCTCACCGATTTGTGTACGTGTTGGGGTATCAGGTCTGTTTGCACGATATCGAGCTAACGTATCCTGTAATTGATATTTTGTTGTTTCAAACGCGCGGCCAAAATCAGAGCGTTCCGCTATATCAACCACGCCGTCGTCGCCTTGACGCACCCGCGCTCTTTGTCCGGCATTTAAATTTCCGCGATAAGCTAAATACGCATCATCTATAAATCTTATGTTATCGGCTAAAACATGCATGAACTCGCGTTCAAACTCTGTCTCGACTGATACAGATTGCGCTACACCTCTTGAGGTTTTGTGCTGAACCATTCCGCCTAACGGAACAAGCTCAGACACCACTTCTTGCGCCGCCCTAAAAGGTGAATTTAACAATCGTAGCATTGGGTTAAAGTTTAGCTTTTCTAGCTTTATTCCTGTTTCTTTGAGCGTTTCCGCTGCCATTTCAGCCGCAATATCTTCCTCCGTTACAACGCGGTTTGTATTAACGCCCATAGCACCAGCAGACTTGTAAGAACCTTCATCGGCGGTTTTTGCCGCACCTGCTTCCGCAAACGGTTCTTTATGCTCAAGAAGCATACGTCTTGCTTCGTGAACATCTTCATTGGTTATTTTTGTGTTGATACGTGGTTTACGACTTAAAGCGCCAAACCCTAACCCCATTACTGTCGCAGCACCCATTCCCATCCAAGTTTCTACCGCAGGACGGTCTTCTTGGCTTGCTTGAATTAAAAGCTCTTTAGGCGCAGTCAACAGCGTCATTGAAGCCCCGGCTTTAAGCATCCGAGTTATTCTTGATGAGTTCTTTGCGCCAGTTAAGCCGGGTATTGGGATCATTATTGCAGCAACATCAATTGGACCTATTCCCCCTACAAGTCGGCCCGCAAAGGTTGCCTTCTCACGCATTTCGTTTTCTTCTTTAATGCGCTCTAATCGAAAGGCTGTTTCTTCTTCGCTTTCCGAATCAAGCAATTTAAATAAATAATTCTCATTACCTCTAAATTGCTGGTCGTTTGTGATGTCATAGCCGGGACTTGCTTTAAATGACGGATCAGTCATCAACTGATAAGCAGCATGTATTTCGTTATCTAGCTGATATCCATAAGACACCGATTTAAAAAACCCAATGTCATCTTCTTTCTTTGGCAAGGCACTTAAAGAAGGGCTTTGATTAGGTCTTTCCACATAACGCAACGGCCTATCAACATCGTAAAAGTTATCGATGTTGTTTAAAGAACGCCGCACATGATTTGGAATGAGCTTATTTTGCCAATCTTGGTTCATTAAGTGGTCCGCTCCATCCACTTATTGACAGTGCCTTTTCCTTTTATTGTGTTATACCACGTCTTCCAAATCTCACCCTGCGCCCGTTGATCTTCTGGTATCTTTTGATGATCGGTATCTATGTCAATGTTTAAGCGCGAAACAATATAAAGCATCGCTGCTAACGCTGCGTACACTGGTTTGTGTAAATCCTTTCGAGCTACCTCTGACCATACAATCCCATATTCTGTATATATTTTGTTACGGGCTTTATCTAAAATGGGTCTTTTGCGCTGTGTTTCTTCCCACCCTATTTGACTAAACTGCCAAATTCCTTGGTCTTTTCCAGTGAATGTGCCTCTGTCTTTCCCATATCGTGACTCTGCTTGAGCAAGGCGACGAAGGAAGGTAGACGAAATATTAAACGTGTTGCCAATTTCAGTGGTAAGGTCTGTTACAATTTTTTCGCCTTTTTCTTGAACATCCCAATGTTTAGCTTCTGCTATGTCTTCTTTGGTAAAGACCTGTGAAAGACTTTTGTTCAAGTCAGCAGGTTTTTCCCCTAATCCCTTTTTCCAAAGAATACGCTCAATATAAAGCCTCTCATCTTCATCATTTGCTGACTTTGCTGACTTAAGGGCGGCTTCTAGCGTTGTACCCAGTTCCCCCCAATTAGATACTGCTTTAGTTACAGAATGTGTTGCGCCTGTTACAGTTGCCGCCGCCGCTTGGTTTTTATAAAAAAAGTTTGGTAGCTTAACTGGAGGTAGCTTAACTGAGGTGAGCTTAATCGAATCATCATCGAAAGAAATGTCAGCAACATCATCGATATAACTAATGCCGGTTGTAGGCGCTTGGTTGGAAGCATTGGTAATATCATCTGTTGCATCTTCCATATCCATAGAATTTTGTATGTTTGTGTTTTGAAGTGCTGCTTGCTGCGGTGCTGCTTGCTGCGGCACTGCTTGCTGCGGTGCTGGCTGCTGCGGTGTTGATTGTGTGCTGGCAGGACGCTGGAGAACATTACCAACAACGCTTTTTGTACTGAATATTGGTTTTGTGCCGTTCATTCCGCTTTGAATGTTTTCAACGGCAGTATTGAATTGATCTGCCACAAGGGATACCCCAGCATTACCAAGAAGCTTTAGGTATGCCATATCAAGAGCAAACGCTAAATCTTGTGTCGTTGAAGTCCCGGCTGCAATTTCATCGGGATCAATAGCAGATAAATCGATTGGGGGAGCTCCAAACATACTTAATATTTTATTTAAGTTTTTGCCATATTCCCTCACATCGTCAATGTGTTGAAAAGCGCCTTCATGTTGCTCTATTGCGTCTACAATATATTTACCGGGAGTTTCGCCTACCAAATCAGTTACTTTTGATTCAATGATTGGGCGCATCCAGCTACTTTTATAATTCTCTAAAGCCAACCTATACGAATTTAGCCCATTGGTGTTGCTATCACTCCAATTATATTGATAAGCAATCGGATTTCCGTTGCTATGGTTTAACCGACGCCATTGACCGTCATCATCCATATACTCAACAGAATAGCGCGGGAGAGCTACTTCTCGGTGAGCAGAAAATTCTTCAACCACACCAGTCTGGTCGTCATTATCCATTGCGATTGGATGATATACTTCTGCAAGATCGTTATCCGTTCCGGGTATTTTCGTATAACGGAAAGTAACGTCACTAAAATCAACACCGGGAACTAAATATTCCATAACCTTTTTAGTGTCATATTGGATATCCCTCATGTTTACTCTGCCGCCGTCTCGCCGTAATTCTGGCGGCATCGTTATTTGCGAAGCGTGTTCAATGCCGTCTTTTGTCCAGACAAACTCATCTGTTTCTTCGCCTTGGTATGTTATGGATTGCCAAGGATAAAGAGGAATAGAACTGAGATTAGACCCTCTTCCCAACACAGCTATATCAAATCCGGCAACTGTTTTTATTTCGGTTTGAGGTCGCCAACCGTTGCTAAGCATTTCAGCAAACGCCGCTTCATAAAGCTGATCTGTCGTGGCGGCATCAAATATTTTTTGTTCTGATAAAGAATTTACTATATTTCTAAATTCTACCATAAACTCTGGCGGAAAATCCTTCGGCACCCTGCTTGTACCAAATATACTTGAGAGCGGAGGGGCTATTTCAGCTAGTTCTCTTTGAAGATATTCATCAGTCTCACTGTTTTGATTAAGACCCGCAAAAACACCTCCATGCTTTCTCATTATATATTGTAATACTTCTTTAAGGTCTTTCTCTTTTTCTGGTACGCCATTAGCATTAACTGACCGGCTATTAGAAGACTTATCAGGTTCTCGTGGGTGCCCTTTGATAAAATCGTTTAACTTGTCTTGATTTTCAACAGGATCAGCACCAAAACCTGCTTCAGATAGATTTTCTAGGCGGCTATAGACTTTATCACCTAACGCTTTTCTAAGGGTATGCTGAAAATTGTTATCTTTTAACGCTCTAAGGCGGTCAAAGACCGCTATTGTTTGCGTTAATCCATCAGTGTACTGAGTTGCCCGACTAGCCGCTTCAAAGGCGGCTATTGTCTCTCGAGTAAAATTATTATTATCTGTAAATGATTGGACAATTCTATTCGCGTCGTTTGGATTACCCGGATCTAACAAAGAAGCGTCAGGGTCCACTTTTTTTATGTCAGAATCTGATATTATCTGGCGGTCGCCTTGTCGCTGCCTTATGTGAGCGATTTGCGCTCTTAACTTTAAAGCAGTGTCATAGCCTTTTTTATAGTTTTTAAACCATGTCCAATCTTCTTTTGTCGTTTTATCGCCTCTAGCAATAAGCACCGCATTAACTTTATCGGGTGTATGAAAATGCGATAACTCGGTTTTCGCCTTCCACTCAGCATGTGTAACCCCATCTGCCTTCTTTGCTTCTGTTAATACCTTTTTTTCATATTCGTTAAATGCGTTCTGTAAAGGTAAAAACCGTTTTGGAGTAAGATTCCCGGCGTAAAAAGCGGTTTCCGCTTGCCGATATTTACGCAAATCACCCTGCTTAATGCCAAGCTTAACCAATGCGTCTTCGTTAGCTTCAATCTGGGTTTTTAATGCTTTTTTGGTTGTTTCTGCATTTCTAGAAAGGCTGTTGTACTGAGTGAAATTAATCTCGCCCTTACTATACTTTTCCTGAAGATCGGCTTCAGATATAACTCCACCGTTTCGTTGCCTTAGAACTAAACCCTTAAAAACCTCGGCTTGGTTAGCTTTTAATTTTTCGCGCCGTTTTGTTGCTTTTGAATTTTCAGTGCGGAGATGCCGATTTAAGGATGCTTGGGCATTTCCTTTAAGGCGCTCAACTTTGTCCGAGTCCATAGTGCCGTAATCAGCAGTGTTGATTTCAGCTAAAACTTTTGTAGCAGCGTCTATGCCATCCTCATTAAACGCGGAAATTAATCTGTAGTGATTATTCGCAGTTGTCAGTTCCGTTAGATGATTGTCTATGTTCCGCCGCGCTTCATCCATTGTTTGATGATGGTTTTCTGCGAGACTTATTTGATTGCTTACATAGTCTTCATTGGCCCGCTGCGCTTCTGGACTCTTCCCATTGCCCGAATAAGCATGATTTAAAGATAGAGCAGCCGCTTTTTCGCTACCGACCTCCAAATTCGTTTTTTGATTAGCATATTTTTCTTGTGCTAATTTTGTCTTTAGGGTCGTTGATTTTTGAGAGCGAGCGTCATTTAAGCGGGTTTTAATAAAATCATAAAACTCACGCGGCGAATTTTGCAAAACAGCTTCTTGAAGAGCCGCCGTTTTTTCATCAAATGTTACCGGATCGTGTTGATACTTTTCCGCAAGCATCGACAAGTTCGCGTTAAATTGAGTTAGCCGCGCATTACCTTGCGTTTGAAATACCGTATTTCGATATATCTCCGCTATCCGTGGGTCTTCATAGCCTCCTGTTAAATCAAACCCTGATGTTAACGGTACTAACTTACCATCTTCACCTATGTTACCTGCTTGTTTTCGACCTAAATCTTCTGCCGCTGTTAACCCCTCTCGCAGTTCTTTGTCTTTTCTTTCAACGGCCATATCGCCAGCCAAACCGACAATCTCTTTGCCTAATGAAGACATCCCAGCAAATGAATTAGCCATAGCCGCAGCGCCAGAGCCAACGCCGCCCATAGACACTCCAGTAAGAATAGAGCCTTTGCCTTTTGGCTTTAATGGAACAGTCATTAGCTTGCCGCCATCATTGATCTACCGCCGCTGACCAAGGCGCTAGCCATTTTAAATTTAGCCTTAGAACTCGCTGCTTTTCTTTGCAAAGCATTATCTGCGCTTCGCAGTTGAAAGCCTCGTTTTTGAAAGCTTCTTGTCAGCTTGATATTTTTGATATCGCGATCTGCATCACCAAATGTCCGCTTTTTAATTGCTTTAGTCGTGCCTGACCCATCGGTAACACGCCCTTTCCCGGCAAGCGCCACTTGCTGCATAGATAGCGTTTCAGATAACTCAGCGCGGCGTTCCGCTTCTTGCTGCATCGCCTGTATAGCGAGCATGCTATCTTCGTCTTCCATCGCGGCTTGCTGCATTGCTAACGAAGCTTTGGTAAATTTGGCCTCTTGTGCTGCACTGGCTACTGACAGCGCTGTGCCAACAGCAATCATTGCAATTTCAGCGCTCATTTTATATCTCCACTTCTACAAAAACGCCGTTTAGCGTTAATGGCAAAGGCACATCCTGCGTAATAGTTACAGTCGCTTGATCTGCCCCTTTCCATCCCAATAAATAGAACTCTTCATGCCCTGTTTTTGACACTGGCGCGGCTGAAAGATCGTCTGTTGTGTTTCGGATCAACAAACGGCTTCCATCGACAATTATGTTAAAGGTTTCGACAACATCGACTATGCACCGTACAAGTCGCACAGGATCACCAACACCGGGGCCGGTCCTTAAACTCACCAAAGCTGGAAGCGTTTCAACTGTTGACGTAAAGTTTAGCCCGACTTGTATATTGTTAACGGTGTTGTTTGATCCCAGGTCTAAATTGCCACTGCCGTCTACTGTAAATGTGCCGAGAAAAAGCGACCTGTCAGTCGTGACATGCACTGTTTGATTGGCAAAATGAGATAAGCCCGTCCATGTGCTTTGTGGGCTTCCGTTTGTTAAGGAAACGACTGAATCCATATCCAGTGATAAATCAAAATATTCAACAAATAGCTCATTACCGCTACCTAGATTGCGCTCACTCACAAGGTACATGCGGTCAGCAACATTGCTGATTGATTTAAACGATCCTGTTGTAGACCACTGAGACCAACCCGCGATCTTATTTTGGCGCTCGGAAATAAACACCGCCACGGTGCCGTCAGAATTTATAAAGTAAGCGTATTGTTCTGCCTGTCCTGCTTCGCCAAGACTCACATCAAAATAAACAGGGTCTACAAGCAAGTGTTCCGATAGATAGTTTAATGCATCTGCCCGAAACGATTGCTGTATGTCATCAAACAAAAACTCCCGCACTGTCGCTTTGTTGCGGGTTAGAAATATAACCCCGCCATCAAATTCTTTAGGTGGTATCTTGCCACTGCCGTAGCGGGTTTGTTTTTTATAGGCAATATCCGCAGGGCTAATAGAAGCTTCATCCGACTTTGGAATAAAGACTTCCATCGATTCCGTAAAAATCGCCAAATGATTAAGCGAAGCTGCACCGACAATTTGCAGCACCTGATCCTCAGAAATCTGCTCTTGAATACTGTCGGCAGGCTCAGCTTCACCAGCATCAAAATTAAAGAATGCCGACACCTTTGAGGCGAAGTGAAAGTTAGGAAGATCGCGTGATCCAAAGAAATGAAGCCGCTGATCTGAAAACAGGCATACTCTAGCGTAGCCCCTGACAGCAGAGAACACCTGCTCTTCAAAGTCCGCTTGAGCCGTTGTGCCGCCAAGCGTTTCCCTAACCAATGCTGTTGCGGATGTATCGCTCGCAACCGCAGTAATTTTAAATTCTTTATATGCAGCAGAACTTCCCGTTCCATAATTAACACGGCAAATTGTGTTGATATGGTCTGACGTAAACAACGCTGCTGACGCTGTAACCGTAATGGTGCCGCTTGTGGCGCTAAAGGAAAGCGTTACCGCTGCTTCTGAAAACTTGTGATACGGCTGGCGCAATGGTGCGCCTGATGTGTCTTCTTCAAAAGCGTATTCTTCCAAGCTGAATGTTGTAGCGCCTGTTCTTTTAATCTTCTGCATCGGCATGTCAGGATGAGAAACAATCATCGTGTCGCCGGATTGCGTAGTATACAGGCTACCTACTTCTGATGCTGTCCAAGGGCAGCTTGTCAAAGCTGTGCAAGCTGTTCCATCTCTGTGAAATATATCTGCCCTACCTGCTGAGAATATAAAAAAGTAGGCTTGATCGATGTTAAAAAGAAAACTGGCAGTTTGAACTGCATTGGTGTGAGACAGCTTTGCTATATGCTTTGTTCCCGGTCTGCGGGTTAAGCCGCCCTGTACTAGCTGTCTAAGGTTTCTGACCTGCTTTGCACCATTTTCATACGCCGCCATATCAATGCGCGACGACATGCGAGGTGAAAGTTCCCCGGAAGAAAAATTTGTCCTAAAGCTAAAAATTCTGCCCATTATTATCTCGTCTGGGCAGTTAATCGAGTCAGTCTAATAGACTTATTACTGGTTTGTTTCCCAACACGCGCTTTTGCTTTGGCAAATTGAGCTTCCGCTTTTTTGGCAAATGCTTCTGCGATCTCTTCTTTCCGGGTAATAGAAAGCGCGTAGGCTTCAGCCAACGCTAAAACAACCCACATGGTAAACGCAGGGTGCCAAGTGCTTTCATCAGCGCGATATGTAAAATCTATAATTACTTCGTTTTCTTCGTTTGCATCTACAAACAGCTTATCTTCAAAAATGTCGTATTTTTGCTCAATGCCGTTAACCCTAACGCTCTCAATCGTCATCGGCGCGGGGCTTGTGGGAAGCTGAAACGCATTATCAAAGTTTACGAGTGGCGTACCTGTGACCATTACCAACTGCTGTGATCCGCTGGCAAAGTCCCAATAATTAGCGGCCAGACAATCTTCTATGACTGTTTCATAGATTTGCCGACTGACAACCTTTTCGATTTCAGAACCATCAAAGGATGTGATCTGGTTAGCTCCGACCATGACCAGAGCCTTACTAGCAACTTCCGGTTTGGTTAAAGCCATTGGACTTCTCTATTTTTGGGGACGTAAAAAGGTAACTTTGTTCGGCTTGAACAATTCCAGCGCAGCGCCGCCTTTCGACTTGCGTATGCGGGAAGTAGCAGAGGCTTTCGCCCCTGCTTTTTTCCGTCTTGGCATCAATCGGTATCCGTTCCGCCAAGAGCATTAAGATCGGCTACATCAACAACAGTTCCGTTGTTTGCATTTACGATCATGTGACCAAATGCCGGGGTGCCGTCTTCATCGGCAGATACATAAATGATGTCGCCAACATTCAGAATATCCGCTGATGCATTAAAGTAACCTGCGCTGTCGATTACAGCCGCAGTATCATTGCTCCGGTACGACCAAATCGACCGTCCGTCGCCATAAGCCAACAAGGCTAGTTTTGTCGTTACATATGCCATTGAACAAACTCCTTATTTTTTGAGGTCTGCTTTGAAGCAGCCGTTAGCGTCAATAAGGACCGCGTTCATTTGCATTTTAGCGAGGCTAAAGTGACTGTCCTTCGTATTGTAGTATTGAAGATTCAGTGACACGTCTTTGCCCACCGCATGTCCGACAGCAGTTCTGTGATAGAACAAGCCACGGCGATCCGCGTCGGAATTGATTGAATCAAGACCAGAGTGCGGAATCCAAGTGAACGAAAGCCATTTCTTAGCTTGAGTGCCTTCGCTCAAAGGCATTTCGTCGGTTGGGACATAATCCTGAGAAGCAAACTGATCGAGAGAGAGCAGTTGCGTCCAGTTTTCCCAAGCAACAATTGCAAAACGCTCTCCATCATCGGGAACATCGTTGTTGCCGAAGTTTTCGAGCATCGTCATGCAATAGGCTAAAGTGATACCGTTAGTGGTTTCGTTAGCCGCGCTTGACGTAGTTTCACAAGCGTCAATGATTTGGTCATCGGTTTTCCGTCCCAAAGCAGCAGCACCACTTTGTTGGGCAACCATGAACTCATCATGCTCGACGCGAAGCAGGTCCATGTCGTCAATCCACTCGCCTGCGAACCAATCCTCAAGGGTTACGTTCACATTTGTGTGACTGATATTCATAGGTTTAATGTCACCAGCCCTAGCTTTTTGGCTCGCGGCACCTTTACCGGCTTTTTGGAAAGTTACTTTGTTTTTTGTGGCAGAATTACGGGTACGAACCGTGTTGCGAAGCTTGGAGCCCATACGCTGATAAGCGAGCTTAATTCCGGCTTCAAATTCTTCCACAAAAGCAGTTGAGATGGTGTTTTCGTTTGCCATCGTTATAGCTCCTGAGAGTTAAAGATTAAAATCCGGTTAATCCCGCAGCGTCTTCGTGAGTTAATCCTTTCGGGCTCAGAGGGGCGATTGGGGCCGTTGAAATGAAATTGGCCCCAACATCCCCTCTTGGTCTATTCACATTGCTATCCGCGAGCTTCGCGCTCTGCCAACAACGCCCACGCAGATCGAACACGTTGCAGGGTTGCTGCGTCACCTCTCCTGTACTCTTGAGAGTTTTGTAACTCGGCAATGTCTGCGCGTGTTAAGCGTTCTTGGAAATGACCAGTGTCTTCACCGATCATAAATTTAGGCTCGCCCGCTAATTCCATGATTTCCTCGACAGCTTCAATCATTTCTGACTGAACTGCCAAGCCACTCATGGTTTCATATGCGCCTTCCGA
>Ga0055584_100004973_pt1 | contig 13014 bp, 10 predicted proteins | sample OSDHelmetaG_FD_58716 | JGI IMG/M metagenome (GOLD analysis project Ga0055584, IMG submission 58716) | Pelagic marine sediment microbial communities from the LTER site Helgoland, North Sea, for post-phytoplankton bloom and carbon turnover... | ecosystem: Environmental > Aquatic > Marine >... | reverse complement strand
GAACCTGCGATCACGGGATCAAAACCCGATGCCTTACCACTTGGCTACGCCCCAATATCACTCAGCGTCGGCACTATATCGCGCGTGCGCTCGCGCATCGCAAGCCGTCACACCGACAAAGATCAATCGAAGCTCCGGTGAATATCGCCTTCCCGGCGCAGGAGCTCCAGATCGGCGGCGACCATCTCCTTGACCAATTGCGGGAAGGGCGTCGTGTGTTTCCAGCCAAGAACCCGTTCGGCCTTTGCGGGATCACCGAGCAGGACGTCGACCTCGGTCGGACGAAAAAAGCGCGGATCGATGGAAACGAGTTCCTCACCGGTCGCCTTGTCGAACCCGACCTCATCCACTCCTTCGCCGCGCCACGCGATCTCGCGTCCCGTCTCCGCAAAGGCCAGCTCGACAAATTCACGAACGGAATGGGTTTCCCCGGTCGCGAGAACAAAATCGTCCGGCGTGTCGTGCTGCACGATCCGCCACATGCCTTCCACATAATCCCGGGCGTGCCCCCAATCGCGGGTGGCATCGATATTTCCCAGATACAGCCGGGACTGCAAACCCAGCTCGATCGCACCCACTGCACGGGTGATTTTCCGCGTGACGAAGGTCTCGCCCCGGATCGGACTTTCGTGATTGAACAGAATGCCATTCGACGCGTGCATGCCATAGGCCTCACGGTAATTCACCGTGATCCAGTAGCCATATATCTTGGCGGCCGCATAGGGGCTGCGTGGGTAGAACGGGGTCGTCTCGCTCTGGCGGGGCTCCTGAATTTTGCCATAGAGCTCCGAGGTGGATGCCTGATAATAGTGGGTCTTGTCTTCCATCTTGAGAATGCGAATCGCTTCGAGCATTCGCAGGGCACCCACCGCATCAGCATTGGCCGTGTATTCCGGTGTCTCGAAACTGACCTGCACGTGGCTCTGCGCGGCAAGATTGTAGATCTCGGTCGGCTGCACCTCCTGAATCAGGCGGATCAGATTGGTCGAATCCGTCATGTCACCGAAATGCAGATGGAAGTTCGGATCGGAGCCTTCGGGGTCCGGGTAGAGGTGATCAATACGACCGGTGTTGAAGGATGACGAGCGGCGTTTCACACCGTGAACATCATAGCCTTTTTCCAGCAACAGCTCGGCGAGATAGGCGCCATCTTGGCCAGTAACACCAGTGATGAGGGCGACGTCCTTTGCCATGTCCATACTCCAGCAATTGCGAGATGTGCGACCACAGAGCCGCTCGGTATAAATGTATGATTCGCGCGACTATACTTGTCCGCACAAACCGCATACAAGGACGCCATCGACCGCAAGACCCGTGAGGCCATTCGCAGCTACCAGCGCGAACTCAACATGAAGGTCGATGGCGAACCCAGCCTAGCGCTGCTCGCCCAGTTGCGTCAGGTCGCCGGCAACCAATAGGACACCCTCCGGACTGACCTGACGATCAGAATCCGGCGCGGGTCCGGGTCGGGCACACCCACCAGCCCGGATGTGAGTCTGAAAGCTGCGCTGCAGCGCGGGCACAGGATTCCGGACCGTCAAAAACTCCGAAACAGGTCGGGCCACTGCCGCTCATACGCGCCAGCCTGCAATCAACAAGACCCGATAACGCGGTCAGGACATCACCGATCTCCGGACAGAGATCGCATGCGGGCCGGGTCAGGTCATTTCGGCGGCCGGACACAATATCCAGATACGCCTCGGCATCGCCTGGGGGTTCAGGATCCGCCAGAGACACTGTCGTCATATCCGAATCCAGCAGCGCGTCAAACACCGATGCGGTGGACAAGGGCCGGTTTGGATTGACCAGCAACAGGTTCAGTTCCGGATCATCGGAACGCGGCACAATGACATCACCGATCCCACGCATCTCTGCCGTGGTGCCCAAGAGACAAACCGGAACATCCGCGCCCAGTTGCCCGGCAATGTCCCGCACCTGCGGGTCACCGACATCGGTTTGCCAGACCCTGCAGAGGGCACGAAGGACCGCCGCCGCATCGCTCGATCCGCCGCCGATTCCGGCGGCAACGGGAATGTTCTTTTCCAGAGTCAGGGTGACGCCGGGATCCCGTCCCAGTGCCGCAGCAAGCGTGCGTGCTGCCTGCAGACACAGATCTTCATCCGGATTGTCCGGCAGGAGCGTGGCAAAAGGCCCGGTGCGTTCAAGGAACAGACCCGCTGCAGGCTGCAGATGGAGCGCATCCCCAAACGCAGTGAAGACGACCAGACTTTCAAGGTCGTGATACCCGTCATTCCGGCGTCCATTCACCTGCAGGAACAGGTTGATCTTCGCCGGGGCGGGTTCGACGAAAGGCATCCAGGCATCATGAGCCGTCATTGCACGCGGGACCGCTAGATGTCGCGCTTCTTGCCCGGTGGCTCGGGGCTTGGTTCTTTCTTGCCGTCGAGCTTGAGACGCGTTTCCGCCTCGACATCCGGGTCCGGCTCCAGGGAAAGCACACGGTTCCACTGAAAACGTGCCTCATTCCGGCGCCCCACAATCCAATAGGCGTCGCCAAGATGATCGTTGATCACGGGGTCCCCCGGCTCCAGCGCCACCGCGCGTTCCAGCAGATCCACCGCCGCGTCATAGTCACCCAAGCGGTAGAGTACCCAACCCAGCGAATCCGTGATGTAGCCATCGTGGGGGCGCTTGGCGACCGCGGTCTCGATCATGGTCTTGGCGCGTTCCAGTTCGACGCCCTGCTCCACCCAGCTGTATCCCAGATAGTTCAGGACAAGCGGTTGATCGGGTTCCAGTTCCAGCGCACCGAGGAAATCCTGCTCGGCCCGCTCCCAGCGCTTGGCCCGTTCCAGGGCAATGCCGCGCGTATAGAGCAGCTGCCAGTCGGCATTTCCACCCAGACGGTCATAGGCGCGATCATAGGCTTCGATGGCCTCGTCGAAACGCTTCTCGATCCGCAACACATCCGCCAGAGACCGCATGACATCCGAACGGTCCACCCGCTCCTCCACCATGTCGTTCAGAATGGCGATGGCTTCCTCGCTCTGTTCCTGACCATGCAGGGCATCCGCAATGCTCAGACGCGCATACCATTTATAGGGCGTGTCCTGCCCGATCTGTCGGTAGACCTCGATGGCAAGATCGTCACGCTGACGAGCTTCCAGCAGCTGGCCCAAGGAATAAAGTGCAGTGGGATTTTCCGAATCGAGGCCCAAAGACAACCGCACGAACATCAGCGCCTCGGTGCGCAACCGTTCGCGGTTGAGCAAACCGGAAATATTGCGAAACACCTCCGCCGCACCCTGTTCGACCGTGGCGATGATCCGCATGGGCTCCGCATCGCCATTCACGACTTGCTGCACCAGCTCAACCAGCAGCGTGTCAGGGTTCTGACCCACAAAGGTCTGTACCAGCGCACGGGCTTCTTCGGACTTGTCCGTGCGCATGAGGAAACGCGCGAAGGACTCAACGAGTTGCAGCGAAGGCCGACCATTGGATTTCTCGAGTGCCAAACGAAAGGCCGCTTCGGCGCGGGTCACCTCGCCTCCCAGATCGGCAATAACGGCCTGATGCAGACCGGCAATCGGTTCCAGGCCTGCCTGCCCCGCCAGTTCCTGAAGCTCGAGCAGCGCCGTGTCGGTCTTGTCCTGCCCCGCCAGCGCCCAGGCCTTGAGCAATGGCGCCAGAATGCCATTGACCCCGGCGGCCGTGATATCCGCGGGAAGTGCAGCGGCGTCTTCGTACCGCCCGTCCCGCAACGCGCTGACATAAAGGGTGTAAATCGCAAGCGGGTCCGCCGGATTGACTTCGATCACATCCCGGGCAAGTGCCGCAGCCTTATCCAGACGCCCGGCGCTGACCATCAGCAGATGCGCGCGTCGGAGCGAGGTCTCCGTCTCGGGGACCTGATCGAAGATTTCCGAGGTCATGTCCGCGGCCGCCACCAGATCGCCCACGACCTCGGCGTGACGCGCGGCGAGAAACCGACCCGCGATCGTCGAACCCGGGGTCAGAGCCGGCCCCATGATGTCGGGTTGCAGCCCCGGGACACCTTCCGGCCCCGACGTCGCCGCCTGAACGGTAAGAGCAGAACCCGTCATCAGCGCCAAACCCAGCAGGGCGGCGGTACGGGAGATTCTCGAAGGGCTGCTCATGAATTTCACTCGTTCGTTTCCGGTGTCGACCCATCCAATTTAGCGATGCCCGGCACCCACCGCCATCACACGTTGTTGTGACGCGCACGGACCGGTCCCGACTGGACTACATATTGGGATAATTCGGGCCGCCGCCCCCCTCCGGTGCCACCCAGACGATATTCTGGGTCGGATCCTTGATGTCGCAGGTTTTGCAATGGACGCAGTTCTGGGCGTTGATCTGCAGGCGCGGATTCAGCCCGTCATCGTCGCGAACGATCTCATAGACCTGAGCCGGGCAGTAACGCTGCTCGGGGGCACCATAAGTCGCCAGATTGACCGCAATGGGCACATCCGCGTCCTTCAGGGTCAGATGGGGCGGCTGGTTTTCCTCATGATTGGTGTTGGAAATATACACCGAGGACAACCGGTCGAAGGACACCTCTCCATCGGGCTTGGGATAGTCGATGGGGCTGTGCTTGTCCTTCGGCTCCAGCGCGGTGTGGTCCGCATGCCGGTGGGACAGGGTCCAGGGCGCGCGACCGCACAGCAACACCTGATCGAGACCCGAGAGCAGAGTCCCCAGCCAGAGACCGAACCTGAAAGACGGCCGGAAATTGCGCGCCTGCCAGAGTTCACGATAGGCCCAGGATTCGCGAAAGGCGGACACGAACCCGTCCAGGGTGGCTTCAGGCGCACCGTCGCCGGCCTGAGCGATCGCCTCGGCCGCGGCTTCAGCGGCCAGCATGCCGGACTTCATCGCCGTATGAGTGCCCTTGATCTTGGGCACATTCAGCGTTCCGGCCTCGCAGCCAATCAGTGCCCCGCCGGGGAAGACCATCTTCGGCAGGGACTGCACACCCCCTTCGTTGAGTGCGCGCGCGCCGTAGGAAATGCGCTTGCCCCCCACGAATGTCGGGCGGATGGCCGGATGGGTCTTGAAGCGCTGGAATTCGTCAAAGGGCGAGAGATAGGGGTTCTTGTAATCCAACCCGACCACATAGCCGACCGCCACCTGATTGTCCTTAAGATGGTAGAGAAAGGAGCCGCCATAAGTGTCGCCGGGCAGCGGCCAGCCGGCCGTGTGCACGACCAGCCCGGGCTGGTGCTGTTCAGGCGGGACCTGCCACAATTCCTTGATGCCGATGCCGAAGGTCTGGTCCTCGCACTCGTTGCGCAGATCAAACTGCGCCATCAACTGCCGGCCCAGATGCCCGCGGCAGCCTTCGGCAAAGAAGGTATAGGCCGCATGCAATTCGATCCCGGGCGTATGATTGGCCGTCGGTTCGCCATCCGCCCCGATCCCCATATCACCCGTGGCGACCCCGCGAACGCGACCGGCCTCATCGAACAGGACTTCCGAAGCCGCAAATCCGGGATAGATCTCCACCCCCAGCGCCTCGGCCTGCTCGGCCAGCCAGCGACACAGATTGCCGAGCGAAATGATGTAATTGCCGTGGTTTTTCAGCGGCGGCGGCAAAATCGCAGTGGGTACAGAGGTGGCGCCCCCGGCGCGCAAAAACAGAAACTTCTCATCAGACACCGCCGTGGTGACGGGAGCACCCAGATCGCGCCAGTCGGGCAGCAACTCGTCCAGCGCCCGGGTTTCGAGAACCGCGCCCGAAAGAATATGCGCCCCGACCTCCGAGCCTTTCTCGAGAATACAGACACCGATCTCGCGCTCCTGTTCGGCGGCGATCTGCTTCAGGCGAATGGCAGCAGCGAGGCCCGATGGCCCGGCACCCACGATCACGACATCGTAGGACATAGTTTCGCGTTCGTTTGCTTCTTCGCTCATGCTAGACATCTCCACAACCCGACTTCATGCGACCCAAAAGAACCATGACGAACGCCGAAGCACAACCGAACAGCGACCCCGCCGCAGATTATATGCAGCCGGAAATGCGACGGGATTCTGCGCCGGCTCTGCGAGGTGGCCATGGCCCACGCCGCTGAACGCGCCGAGTTGCTCGCCGCCCTGCGCTGGCAGGTTGATGCGGGGGTGGATGAAGTGATTCTCGATTCTGCCGTCGACCGCTTTGCCGAAACTGCCCGCGCCCCCGCGGTGGCGCCCGCCATGGTGCCGAAAATCGACGTCGCGCCAGCTGCGCCCGCCGCTGCGAGCACTTCCGAAACAAGCCCGGCACGCGCAGAACCCGGCCGCACCGTACCGCCCCTCGCCACGGCCGATCATGTCAATCAGGATGCGCGAACCCAGGCGGCGGCCTGCGCCGATCTGCCCGCGCTCCGCAAGATCCTGTCCGAGTTCGAGGGCTGCCCCCTCAAGACCACCGCGACCCATCTGGTCTTTGCCACCGGCACCCCCACAGCCGATCTGATGCTGATCGGCGAACCGCCCGGGCGGGAGGAAGACCGTCAGGGCAAACCCTTTGCCGGTCCCGGCGGAGACCTGCTCGACGCCATGCTCGGGTTTGTTGATCTGGACCGGGCGACCAGTGTCTACGCAACCAATATTCTGCCCTGGCGCCCGCCCGGGGACCGCCAGCCCACACCTGCGGAGACAGCGGCCTGTTTGCCCTTTCTCGAGCGCCATATCGCTCTGGTCGCACCGCGCGTTCTGGTGTTTCTCGGAGGCACCGCCGCCAAGGCACTGTTGAACCGGAACGAAGGCATCGCCCGGCTGCGCGGCAAGTGGCACGACTACCATTCTCCCGCGCTCGAAGCAGCGGGGCTCGCGCCCATCCCTGCCATGGCAACCCTGCACCCGGCCTCCCTGCTGCGCCAATCCGCCCAGAAACGTTCGGCCTGGCTCGACCTTCTGGCCGTCCGGGAAAAACTCGATGCGCTGAAAACCGCTTCTGGAGATTAACGAATTGTGAAGCCCTGCCGCTTCAACTTGCCCGCGCGACCAAACGGGCTGTATGAAGGCCCGGCAATCTGGACGGACATATGAGCAGACCCATTTTCCGGACCCTTGTTTCGATTGCCGCACTGGCCATCATCACGGGATCCACAATCGCCGGGGCGCAGGAGCCCAAGCCCCGCCCGCTGGAAACCGCGCTTGTCGGCCCGGCGACCTTCCTGATTCCGGGAATAGGCACGGTGGAAGGCGTTCTCTCGACAGCCGATGCGGCGCGCTACAAGCGCATATTCAAACTCCATGAAAACGGCGACTGGCGTTCAGCCCAGCCCATCATCAAACGCCTAAATGACCGACGCCTGATGGGTCATGTCCTGGCACTTAAATACCTACATCCCACCAAATACCGCTCGCGCTTCACCGAGCTTCGCGACTGGCTGCAGGACTATGCCGATCACCCCCAGGCACGGCGCATTCATCGGCTTGCCGTGCTGCGTCAGCCCAAAGGCGCCCGCGCACCGGCACCGCCGATCGTCCATACCCCCACCGTCCGGGGCGCATCGGTGCGGACGGCCTCGGAAGGCCGCCCCCTCTATGATCGTGCCCGGACCCGGGCTGGACGCAGCGTGCACAGCGAAATTCTGCGCCGCGTGTCCCGCGGCTGGCCCACTGGCGCCCGGGAAATTCTCAAATCAAAACGCGCGATCCAGAATATGGGTCCGGTGCAGATCGCCCAGGCCTGGCGGTCGATCGGACAGGGCTATTTCCGAGCCGGCAAGGATGAAGCAGCCCTCGAAGCAGCCATGGCCTCCCATGCCGCATCCCCCGGTGACGCCCCCCTAGCCTATTGGTGGGGCGGTCTTGCCGCCTGGCGACTTGGAAAGATGGACGAAGCCGAGTCCCTGTTCGGTGAGCTGGCCCGCGCCTCACGGGCGTCCGATTCCCTGATCGCCGCTGGTGCATTCTGGGCCGCACGCGCGGCGCTCGCCAACGGACATCCCGGGAACGTCACCCCTTATCTTGAAATCGGGGCGCAACACCCACGCAGCTTCTATGGGCTGCTGTCCCACCGGACGATCGGCGACACCGATTCCTTCAGCTGGCAGAAACCGGATCTGAGTCTGGCTGCGTTCCGCGATATCGCCGAAAACAAGATCGGGAGCCGCGCCATCGCCCTACTGCAGATCACGCGTGAACATGACGCGGAACGTGAATTGCTGAGCCTGTCTGCCGCCACACCAGCGCTGCGGGATGATGTGCTGGCCTTGGCAAGCCATGCCGGATTGCCGGCGGTGGCGCTGAAACTGTCCAGCCACGCGCCCGCTGATGTCCGGCTCGCAGCCTCCTACCCGGTCCCGTCCTGGAAACCGGACAGCGGATATGCGATCGATCAGGCCCTCGTCCTCGCATTCGTCCGTCAGGAATCCGCTTTCAACCGCCGCGCCGAAAGTCGCGCCGGCGCGCGGGGACTCATGCAACTCATGCCCCGCACGGCCAGTTTCGTCGGCGGCGAACGCGCCCTGCATGGCCGTGGCAAATATCGGCTCTATGAACCCGATCTCAATCTTGAGCTGGGACAGCGCTATATCCAGCACCTTCTATCTCACAAGAACATCTCCGGCGATTTGTTCCGCCTCGCCGCGGCCTACAATGCCGGACCGGGCAATCTGCGCAGCTGGGAACGCGCCTTCGAACATGGCGATGACCCGCTGTTGTTCATCGAAAGCCTGCCGTCACGCGAAACACGCAAATTCGTCGAGCGCATCCTGACCAATCTGTGGATCTACCGCAGTCAGTTCGGGCAGCCCGCCTCCTCCCTCGACAACATCGTGGCCGGACGCTGGCCTGTATATCGACCGCAGGATTCCGATGGCCGCTGACAAAGATTCCGCAGCTTTCCGCCCGGTCCGGATCGCGGTCCTGACGGTGTCCGACACCCGTACACGCGATGATGACAAATCCGGCGACACACTTGCTACGCGGATCACCGAAGCCGGACACGAATTGGTCGCGCGGGACATCGTTCGCGACGACCGCGCCGCCATCGCGGATCGGTTTCGCAGTTGGGCGCATGACGACAATATCGAAGTTGTCATTTCGACCGGCGGAACCGGCGTGACCGGCCGGGACATCACCCCCGAAGCACTCTCCGATGTTTCCGAAAAACGCATCGACGGGTTTGGCGAACTCTTCCGCTGGATCAGCTATCAGAAGATCGGTACTTCCACCGTGCAATCCCGTGCCGATGCCGGGGTTGTCCATGGCACGTACATCTTCGTGCTGCCGGGATCACCTGGTGCCTGCCGGGACGGCTGGGACGAAATCCTGAAAGACCAGCTCGATATCCGCCACAAGCCGTGCAATTTCGCCGAGCTGCTGCCGCGGTTGCGTGAGCACGAAACCGACGCATAGCGGGACACACGTGACCGCAGGACCAGACCACGAACAGATTGCCGGACTTCTCCACACATCGGGCATCGCGCGGGGAATTTCTCCCGATGCACTGACGGTTCTGTCAACCAAGGGAATCTCCCACGATCACTGGCGGATCGACGAGACCGGCCTGGTACTGCGCATTCCGCGTATGAACCAGTGGGGCCTGGACCCCGAAGCTGCGCTGACCTACCAGCAAACCGCCTTCCATCGCAGCCACCAAAGCGGCCACACGCCGCGTTGCCTCGAGACCCTTTCTCCCTCGATCGCCCTGCCCCGCGGGGCCCTGATTGTCGAGGAAGTCCTCGGGCGCGCGCCGACACTGCCGGATGATCTTGCGGCCATCGCGGATGCGCTCGCGGCCCTGCACGCCATGCCGTTGCCTGACGAGGAGACCCTGACGCCACTGCAGGTTCATCGCAATCCGGTCTCTTCAACCCTGCTCGTCATCGAAGAACAGGCTGCATCTCTGGCACGTGCCAGGCTCGATCCGGAAACCCTGACCGCAATCCGGGAAGACCTCGACTGGGCCCGTCACTTCGCAAGCCGGGGAGAACCGGATTTCGCATTGTGCTTCGTCGGCACCGACACCCATCCGGGAAACTTTCTGATCGACCCCACGGGCAAGGCCTGGTTTGTCGATCTGGAAAAATCACTCTATGGCGCGGCACCGATCGATCTGGCCCATGCCACCCTCGCGACCTCGACTGGGTGGGATCCTGATTGTGCCGGCACGCCCACCGGCAGTGATGTGAAGAGTTTTTACCAGCGGTATCTCGAGCTGACAGGACCGGATCGTGCCACCGCACTCGGTCCCTGGCTTTTGCCGTTGCGCCGCCTCACCTGGCTGCGCACCATCACATGGTTTGCGCGGTGGCGGGCCCAGTGGTCCGCCGCAGATCATGCCGCCGCGCGGGACGAAAGCATGAGTGCCCACGCAAAATCCCATATCGAACAATCCTTTCGACCGGACCGGATAGCAGCCTGTCGGGCAGACTGGCTGGCGCCGGACGTCTTTACTTTCTGACACCCGCGCGCCCAAAAGTTCTTGATTTGTTCTTATGTGTGGAGTATGGCTTCCACATGCTCAAGCCAACCCCCTCAGACGCGGGTACGCCCCTTCCCGACCAGCCACGCATTGGCCGCGGGGCCATTTCTAACAGTGCGGGCAGGTTCGAACGCCTGAACGCCACGGCGGTTGACGATGGCTGGCGGACAAATTCCGAAGACGATCCGAAGCCCCGGCTGGACACCACGGTAACCTTCGATCAAAGCCGCAGCGTCATCGCCCGCAACGAATCCCCCGATATCCCGTTCGACCGTTCGATCAACCCCTATCGGGGTTGCGAACATGGTTGCATCTATTGCTTTGCCCGCCCCACACATGCCTGGCTCGGATTGTCACCGGGACTGGATTTCGAAACGAAACTCTTTGCGAAATCCGATGCCGCAGGACTTCTGGAACGCGAATTGGCCAAGCCGGGATATCAGGCGCGTCCTATTGCTCTGGGCACCAACACCGACCCCTATCAGCCGGTTGAACGCCGCCTCAAGGTCACGCGCTCGATCCTTGAGGTTCTTGCCGCACATGACCATCCGGTCACGATCGTGACCAAGAGCGGGCTTGTCACCCGTGACCTCGACATCCTTGCCCCGATGGCAGCCAAAGGTCTGGCGAGTGTTGCGGTTTCCGTCACCACGCTGGATGGCGATCTGGCCATCGCCATGGAGCCCCGTGCGTCACGGCCCCAGCGACGGCTGGAAACCATCCGCATGCTTTCGTCTGCCGGCATCCCGGTCACGGTGATGGTGGCCCCGATCATCCCCGCCCTGAACGATCATGAGCTTGAGGCAATTCTGATACGCGCCCGTCAGGCCGGCGCGATCCATGCCAACTACATTCTGTTGCGCCTTCCCCTGGAGCTGAAGGATCTGTTTGGAGAATGGCTGTCGACCCATCGGCCGGACCGGAAAATGCGCATTCTCAGTCGCCTGCGTGAAATGCGGGGCGGCGAGTTGTACGAAAGTCGGTTCGGCGCACGCATGCGCGGGCGCGGACATGATGCAAAATTGCTTGCGGAACGCTTTCGTCTCACCTGTCGCCAACAGGGCTTTAGCGAAGACCGGAAGCTTCTGGATGCTTCAAAATTCACCAAACCCGATCTGCGCGAGCTCCGCGACGGACAGCTGAATTTATTCTCTGATCAGGAAAGCTGATTTGCCACAACGTCACGCGCTTTATGATAGCGTGCCGGCACAATGCTTTCGAATGATGAACTCCTTCCTCTGGCCATCGTTGTCCTTGTCGCGCTGTCCTGCGGCATTCTTCTGACACGCCTGAAACAACCCGCCGTTGTCGGCTACATCCTAGCCGGATTTGTGCTCGGGCCATCCGGGCTCGAACTGGTCGAGAACGAGGAAAGCATCGGCCTTCTGGCAGAGCTCGGCGTGTTGCTGCTACTCTATGTGATCGGCATGGAGTTGAGCCTGCGAACATTCCGGCGAATCTGGAAGATCGCAATCACCACCGTGGTTCTGCAGACCCTTGGCGCGATCCTAATGGTCTGGATGATCAGCCTCTATGTGGACAACTGGCCGTTCACTGCGGTTCTGCTGCTGGCCTTTGTGCTGGCCCTGTCGAGCACCGCCGTTGCCGTGAAGATGCTGGAAGACATCGGCGAATTGCGCACCCGTGCCGGGCGGATCACCATCGGCATTCTGATTGCCCAGGATCTTGCTGTCGTGCCGATGATCCTCCTGCTCGATGTCGCAGCAATTGGCGAATTCGATGCCGTCGCCGTCGGGCGCATCCTGCTCTCGGTCGGATCGCTGCTGGCCCTGATCATGTTCCTCAGCCGACGCAAACGGCTCAATATTCCGATCCTGAACATCACCCAGGGGCACTCCGATCTCACACCGCTGCTCGGTCTCGTCTGCTGCTTCGGTGCTGCGACGGCATCCGCACTGCTCGGACTCTCCCCCGCCTATGGCGCCTTCCTGGCCGGCCTGACCCTTGGCAACAGCAATTTGCGTGTCGGCATGCTGAACATGGTGATGCCGATCCAGAGCATTCTGATGATGGTGTTCTTCCTTTCGATCGGCCTGCTGATTGATCTGTCCCTGATCTGGAACAATCTTGGCGTCATCCTTCTGATGCTCCTGATCGTGACCGTCGGCAAGACAGCGATCAATCTGGCGATCTTTGCGGTGCTGCGATTGCCCTGGGCCCAGGCATTGCTGACCGCGTTGCTTCTGGCGCAGGTGGGTGAATTCTCCTTCCTGCTCGGCAATGTCGGGCTGCAGCGTGGCATCATTCAGTCCGAGGATTTCCGGATTATCCTGTCGGTCACCGCCCTCTCTCTGGTGATTTCACCCCTCTACATGAACGCGATCCGCAGGCTGCATCGCGCCGCATCCTTCCAGCGCACCTCCATCCGCTATGTGTTGCGACTGGCCTTCGGACGAGAGGTTGCCGTCGTGCAGCGGACCGCACGTGCAGTCACCGGTTTACGCCCACGCCTGCCCCGAAGCCTGCCTTCTCGCCTGAAGCGCAAACCTGTCGCCACGCAGGACACCGGCAATCCGTCCGGTGACGGCGGGGCGTGACATCAACCCTGAAGACTCATGACCTCGAAGGGGTTGCCGGGGCCGATGAAGCCGGAC
>Ga0055584_100004972_pt1 | contig 13014 bp, 7 predicted proteins | sample OSDHelmetaG_FD_58716 | JGI IMG/M metagenome (GOLD analysis project Ga0055584, IMG submission 58716) | Pelagic marine sediment microbial communities from the LTER site Helgoland, North Sea, for post-phytoplankton bloom and carbon turnover... | ecosystem: Environmental > Aquatic > Marine >... | reverse complement strand
CATTCCTGCAGCGCCTCATTCATGCCATCAAGCCCGGCAACCCCTTCGGGCATAACAAGTTCACCAGGCTGCAAACGCGACAGGTGCGCATCAAGCTCTTCAACAGACGTAACACTTACAGCAAAATCACCCGTTGAAATGTCGACCCAGGCAAGGGCCAGCGATCCTTCAGCCCGCGCCAGGGCGGCAAGGTAGTTATGGCTACGCGCGTCCAACAAGGCTTCTTCTGTCAGGGTGCCCGCCGTCACCAGCCGGACCACGTCGCGCTTTACGACAGATTTTGCACCGCGCTTTTTGGCCTCGGCAGGGTTTTCCAGCTGTTCACACACAGCCACACGAAAGCCCCGGCGGATCAGCCGCGCCAAATAGTTATCGGCAGCATGCACAGGCACACCACACATGGGGATATCTTCACCCAAATGTTTGCCGCGTTTGGTTAAAGCAATGTCCAACGCCTCGGCAGCTTTCACGGCATCATCAAAGAACAATTCATAGAAATCGCCCATCCGATAGAACAGCAAACTGCCTGGGTTTTGTTCCTTGATCGCCATATATTGCTGCATCATGGGCGTGACAGCAGCTTTGCCTGCAGCCTTTTTTGCAGGTTTACTGGCAGATTTAGTCTGACCCGGCGCATTCTTTGCGCTTGCGTTCTCTGGCGATCCTGTTAAAGACATAAAATAACGTTTTCGACTAAGTGAGGTTTAACAAACAAACCAAGATGAGGAGTTATATGCAAGATTATTACCCAAGATGATAATCTTCTATCACAATCAGTACTGCAAACCCTGCCAGCGGCCCTGGCCCCCTAGTTCAAACGGCACCGCATGTCGGCCACCGTCGCTGGACAAGGTAGCGCCCGAGTCGATTTCAGACAACGGCTAGTTGGGCCAAAAAGGGGATCAGGCTAAACCTTAACTTGGACATCATCATACAATCGCAATAACGCACACAAGCAGAACGAACTAGAATTACCATGCCCGAACAAAAATTTACCGACCGCGAAGCCCTTCTCTATCACACACAGGGCGGACGCCCCGGCAAGATTGAAATTGTAGCCACCAAGCCCATGGCCACTCAGCGTGACCTGTCATTGGCCTATTCCCCAGGCGTGGCAGCACCGGTGAAGGCGATCGCGGAAGACCCCGATTGCGCCTATGACTTCACAGCGCGCGGTAACCTCGTGGCTGTTATTTCAGATGGTACTGCCATTCTCGGCTTGGGCGACCTTGGCCCACTGGCCTCCAAGCCTGTGATGGAAGGGAAGGCCGTTTTGTTCAAACGCTTTGCCGATGTCGATTCCATTGACCTGGAGCTTGATACAGATGGCATTGATGAATTTTGCAATGCCGTCCGCGTTATGGAGCCCAGCTTTGGTGGCATCAACCTTGAGGACATCAAGGCCCCTGAATGCTTCATTATCGAACAGCGCCTACGCGATGAAATGAACATCCCCGTTTTTCATGATGATCAACACGGCACGGCCATCATCACGGCTGCTGGCCTGATTAACGCTGTGCACTTAACTGGCCGCGAAATGAGCGAATGCCGCGTTGTCGTCAACGGCGCTGGCGCTTCGGCCATTGCTTGCCTGGAGCTGGTTAAGGCTATGGGTATCCGCAGCGACAAAGCCATCATCTGCGACTCAAAAGGTGTGATCTATCAGGGCCGCGAAGAAGGTATGAACCAATGGAAAGCAGCTCATGCTGTTGATACCGAAGCCCGCACCCTGGCCGAAGCCATGGTTGGCGCAGATGTCGCACTTGGCCTTTCAGTCGCCGGGGCCTTTACCACGGAAATGATTGAAAGCATGGCCGACAGCCCCATCATTTTTGCTATGGCCAACCCTGATCCCGAAATTTCACCAGAAGCCGTCCATGCTGTGCGCGAAGATGCAATCGTCGCCACGGGGCGCTCTGATTACCCCAACCAGGTTAACAATGTTTTGGGCTTCCCTTACATTTTCCGTGGGGCACTGGATGTTCGGGCCACGACCATCAACGAAGATATGAAAATTGCCGCAGCCCAGTCATTGGCCGAGCTGGCCCGTGAAGACGTGCCCGATGAAGTGGCCAGCGCTTATGCCGGCCAGCGCCCTAAATATGGTCGTGATTACATCATCCCAGCGCCGTTTGATCCACGTTTGATCAGCCATGTACCACCAGCAGTGGCACAAGCTGCTATGGACTCTGGTGTTGCCCGCCGCCCCATCATGGACATGGACACCTATAAGGGTGAACTGAGTGCTCGATTGAACCCGGCGGCTGGTTCCTTGCAGCTGATTTACAATTCGGTAAAAACCAATCCAAAGCGGGTTGTGTTTGCTGAAGGCGAAGAAGAAAAGGTTATCCGCGCCGCCATTTCCTTCCGCAATGCAGGCTATGGCACACCCGTGCTGATCGCCCGTGAAGAAGAAGTTTATAAAGTTCTGCGCTCTATGGGGCTGGACGAAACAACTGTAGATTTAGAAATCCACAACGCCCGGACCTCTGACTATAACCAAGTATATTCAGACTACGTTTATGAACGCCAACAGCGGAACGGCCTGTTGTATCGGGATTGCGCCCGCATGGTGAATAACGGCCGCAACGTCTTTGCCGCCTGCATGGTTGCGCATGGCCACGCTGATGCCCTGGTTACCGGGACAACCCGCACCTATTTCGATGCCTTCGACGACATCCGCCGTGTCATCGACCCTATGCCCAACAAAATTGTCTTCGGCATGTCGATGGTCGTGACCCGCGAACGCACAGTGTTTATCGCCGACACCCAAGTCAACGAATTGCCAAGCCCTGAAGAATTGGCCGATATCGCCATGGGTGCTGCCTCTGCAGCACGGCGCTTGGGCCAGGAACCCCGGGTTGCCATATTGTCCTATTCCAACTTTGGCCATCCGCCGGGTGAACGCAGCGCGCGTATTCGCCAGGCCGTAGAAATTCTCGACAGCCGCGAAACAGACTTTGAATATGATGGCGAAATGGCTGCCGACGTGGCCCTGAACCCAGAGCTTCAAAAAATCTATCCGTTCTCGCGCTTGTCTGGCCCAGCCAACATTCTGGTTATGCCTGCGCTGCATTCGGCCAATATCAGTGCCAAATTGCTGCAAGAACTTGGTGGTGGCTCTGTCGTTGGTCCGTTGCTGGTCGGCCTTGAAAACTCCGTACAGATTGTGCCAATCGGCTCTACCGCCTCAGAAGTTGTGAACATGGCAGCCCTTGCCGCCTATGAGTCCGACATTCTGTAAGGCAAACACGCCTCTGATTTTTCGTTAAATTTTTCTTGAACCCGCCGGGAGTGAGTGATACTCACCCTCCCCCGGCGGGATTTCCTCGTCTGGAACGCAAAAGGAAAGACCATGACAGACCATACATTGCGTATGCCCTGCATATTGATCCTGATGCGCCCGTTGAACAGTTAGCACTGATGGGGCGCACAGAATGAATGTGCGCACTTAATTGGCCCTCAAGGCCAGACAGCCTTAATCGGCTGTTAACCCCATCACATCGACCGCCAAACAAGGCTGGACGATCTGCTAACGGTGACCATGATGTTATACAATGAAGAAAAGGCGCTGGTCCTCCAGAGCCTAGACGGATTAATCCGTCTTTCCGGCTGGAAAGACCCGCTTACCAAACCCTTATGCGAGCGGATGAAGACCTCTCAGCACTTTTTGGGCATTGATATTATAGCTTTTCTGAAGTCTGGCGATGACGACGCACGCCCCAAAGATAAAGCCGCCTGGAGCGCTTTGGCAGGCAATATATCGGCACGGCTGCGCGAGGAAAAGAAAAAGCCCGCTGGGCCCATTACGCGCAACCTCGAGGCTTTAGGAGGCGGGTTGGGTTTGGACGCGTCGGAACAAGCGCTGTTCAACGCCGTTTGCTGGTATGAATTTTTCGGCCAATTCTATAGCCTTGTCGACAAAGTCCTGAATACACGCTTTGTCGACAGCAACAGTCTGTTAGCGGCCACCCTAAAACTGTCTATACCCGAGTTATGGCACGTCACTGGGCCTAAAGGGCCCGTCGGCAGAGGGCTGATAGAATTTTACAGCACGTCACCCAACCGCTTTCCCTTTGAGGTAAGTCGCGGCATCTTGCGTGCTTTGTTGCCCCCACAGGACGGCTTGGCCGACATAGAGGCTTCCCTTTTTGGTGCCAGCCGAACCTCCACGCTTTGCTGGGACGACTTTGACCACATCGCCACCGAGCGTGATTTCATTGGCGACCTGGTTAAATCAGCAGTGGCTGGAAAAGAGAAGGGCATCAACATATTGCTGCACGGCCGACCTGGTAGTGGCAAAACAGAGCTGTGCCACACCCTGGCTGCCAAAGCAGGCTGCGCCCTTTACGGTATTGGCGAAGCCGATGACGATGGCGATGAACCGTCTCGGTGGGAGCGCCTTGCTTCACTACGCCTGGCCCAGACCCTAATTGGCAAGCACTCCGCCACTTTGCTCTTGGTCGATGAAATGGAAGACCTCATTGCCGAGAGCACCAGCTATTCAGGCCAGGGCCGGTCGTTTCGCCGCGCTGGGTCAAAGGTGTACTTTAATCGCTTGTTAGAAACCAACCCTGTCCCCATCTTGTGGTCCAGCAACGAAATAGACTGTTTCGATCCCGCCTTCTTGCGCCGGATGACCTTCATTCTTGAAATGCCGGAACCCGCCACGGGGCAACGCCGCGCTTTGTGGACCAAGCTTCTAGATAATGAAGGGATTGCCCTACCTGCCAATGTTATCGACGGTCTGGCCCGTCGTCATGCGGTAACACCGGGCACCGCTGCTGGCAGTATTCGTGCGGCCAAGCTGGCCGATGGCGACGGCACGCGGCTAACCCTTGCCCTAGATGCCATGGACCGCGCTCTGAACAAGGGCCATGCGTCAACGGTCGACCCCTCTACCAGCACCGCACCAGATCTGGGCCTGGTGAATGCTGACACAGATGTGGTTGCGCTGGCGCAGCAATTGGCCCGGCCTGGTGCACCTCGAGACTTCTCTTTGTGCCTCTTTGGACCGCCAGGCACAGGGAAGTCTGCACTGGTGCGCCTGATTGCCGAAGAGTTGGGGCTGGAGGTTGTGCAAAAACGAGCATCGGACCTAATTTCCAAATGGGTCGGTGAATCTGAAGCCAATATTGCGCAGGCTTTTCGGCAGGCTGAGCAAGACCGGCACTTTTTGGTCTTCGACGAAGCTGATTCACTCCTCGATGACCGCAGCAGCGCCAGCAGGGGTTGGGAGGTTTCCCAGGTCAATGAGATGCTAACCTGGATGGAGCGTCACCCATATCCCTTTGCCTGCACCACCAATTTGATGGAGCGGTTAGACAAGGCGGCCCTGCGGCGCTTTACCTTCAAAATCAAGCTGGACTATTTGACGCCGGCACAAATTGCTAATGCTTTTGATCGGTTCTTCCGCCAGTCCGCACCGACAGAAACCCTACAGTTGGCGAATTTAGCCCCCGGTGATTTTGCCGTTGTACAGAACCGCCTGCGGTTCTTGACGGACGCACCGACGCCAACCCAAATCAGTGACATGCTGCGTCAGGAATACGCTGTGAAGCCTGGTCATGCCGCGCGGATTGGCTTTTAAGAGAAATATTTATCGGGGATGCGTGATGTAGGGGCCAGGATGAACACGTCGGTTGTGCCAAAGTCTTCATCGACCACAGCGCCATCGCCGATGAAGCACCCCACGCGCAAATAGCCCTTCACCAAGGGCGGCAATACACGCATGGCTTCGCGGTGGCTGATTTCATCTGCGGGCATCATGTTCATTTCCGTGTATCGGGAGGGCACCGCAGAAATGTGCATGTCATCTGGGGCCAAAAAATTATGATACAGATAGGACAGGGCCAGGGCATGGTCTTGCGGGTTTGTGCCTTCAAGGCTGGCACAGCCAAAGATGTATGACGAATTATGCTTCTTCACATAAGCTGCCAGCCCACGCCAAAGATATTGGATGGTCGCGTTAGAGCGATATTCCGCCCGCACGCAAGACCGCCCAACCTCGATATACTGCCCTTGCTCTCGCATGATGGCCTCTGTCCGCCCAACAAACATGGCACTGAGGTCATATTCCGCCGCCGAATAAAAGCTGCCGGTCTTATTGGCGACTTCTTCACGCAGCATCCGATAGGTACCGACGACGGCTTCATCCGCGGGTAATTGATGGTCGATAACTAACAAATGGTCGCAGAAGGTGTCGAATTCATCGAAATCCAGGCGCGCCGTAGCTTGATCTGGCGTGGCTTTAGCCCCCATTTCTTCAAAAAACACCCGATAGCGCAGGCGCTGTGCGGCCAAAACCTCTGAATCGTCTTCAGCGGTACGAACCTCCAGGCGGGGCTTGTTGTCTGCTGTGTCAGAAATCGGATTACCTCATCGTTGAACCATCAGATCATACCATATAGGCCAATGATACCGCATGCCAAATCAAGGCCCGGTTTGTCAATCCTCCGATACCGATTCTGGTTGGTTCTCGGGGGCGTATCGATTGCCAATAAGCCAGAGAAGGGCAAGCCCAGGTAGGGCCGCCAACACGGTAAGAGAAAAGAACACTTCCCAAGAAACCGTTTCAGCCAGGAACCCAGCAGGGGCCGCAAACAGCGTGCGTCCAACACTGAATAACGAGCTTAAAAGCGCATATTGGGTCGCCGTAAAAGATATGTGACAAAGGCTAGCCAGATAGGCAATGAACGCCGCCCCACCCATACCCCCGGCCATGTTTTCAATACCAACGGTTGCTGCCAGCACCCACACGTCATTCCCGGCCATGGCCAAAACGACAAACATAAAGTTGGAAACCAGCTGGAACACACCGCAAATCCACAAGCTTGCCACGATGCCTCGAGCATATACCAACATGCCGCCAAAAATGGCGCCAGCGATGGTGGCCCCAATCCCCACCGCCTTGGCAACGAACCCAATCTGCGTTTTGGTAAAGCCCAGTTCCAGATAAAACGGCCCTGTCATCATCGATGCCAAGGTATCCCCGAACTTGTAGAACAATACGAACACCAAGATGGCGAACCAACCCCGCGTTGTCATAAAGGCAACGAACGGCCCCTTGAACATCTCAACCAGCCGCGGCAGAAAAGCTTGGATCCTCTTAGCAGACTGACCACCCGTGCCGGGCTCTGGGCTTAACAGCACCGTTAGCACACCCACAAGCATCGCCAATGCCATGATGATATAAGCCGCCGTCCAGCCCATTTGGTCGGCAATAATCAGCGTGCCCGCACCCGATGCCAGCATGGCCAGTCGATAGCCAATCTGGTAGGCCCCTGCACCTGCGCCTTGCTGGTCGTCCTCCAACACTTCCACGCGGTAAGCGTCAATGACGATATCCTGGGATGCCGAAAAAAAGGCAATCGCCAGCGCAGCCAGGGCTGCGAAGGTCAGGTGCCCCGGTGCCGGGCTCGACAGGGCAGCAGTAGCAATCGCTGCCATAAGCGCAAATTGCGTAGCCAACATCCAGCCCCGCCGCCGGCCGAACAATCGACACAAAACGGGGAAACGAAAGCCATCCATCAATGGCGCCCAAACAAATTTGAACGCGTAGGGTAAACCCAGCAACGTAAAGAGGCCAATTTCGCCTTTAGACGTACCCACCTCTGTCAGCCAATAACTCAGCGTTCCAAACGAAAAGGCGAGCGGAATACCCGCCGAAAACCCCAAGAAGAAAAACAGAAATACATTACGCTCAAAATAGACCGCCCCAGGCCCGAACCTTGCCGCCCAGTGCTGGGGAATAACGGTATCAATAGATGTGCTCAACACAGGCCTCGTGGTCAATCGGCAGGAAGATACCGATAGTGCCCCGTAATGGGATAATCGAAAAGCACATCCTCACCGAATCTGTTTTCGCCGATAGGACAGGGCTTCAGCAATGTGGGTGCGATTGATGTCGATGCCGCCTTCTAAATCGGCAATAGTGCGGGCAACCCGCAATACCCGGTGATAGCCACGCGCACTTAGGCGCAAGCGATCAGCGGCATCATTTAACAAAGCCTTGCCGTCACCATCGAGCGTCGCAACTGCATCAAGCACCTGGCCGTCAGCCCGAGCATTACATCGGACGTCTGATCCTTGTTCAGCGTAACGATTCACCTGCAACTGCCGGGCACGGGCCACACGGGCCGCAATGGTTGCCGTAGCTTCGGACTGGCTGGGCTGGCTGAGGTCTGAGGCGCTCACGGCAGGGACTTCTACGTGCAGGTCGATCCGGTCATAAAGCGGGCCAGATATTTTCGATTGATAGTCAAGAGCGCATTTTGGGGCCCGGGTGCACGCCAGTTCATGGTCTCCCAAATAACCACACCGGCATGGATTCATGGCAGCGATCAACTGCACATCGGCCGGGTAAGTAACATGGGCGTTGGCGCGCGCAATGACAGCCTCACCCGATTCCAGCGGTTGGCGTAGTGAATCCAAAACCTGGCGGGAAAATTCTGGCAATTCATCGAGAAATAGCACGCCGTTATGCGCCAGCGACACTTCGCCGGGCTTGGCTTTGTGGCCGCCACCCACAAGCGCAGGCATAGAGGCCGAATGATGCGGCGACCTGAACGGCCGCGCCTGAATGAGGCGCCCATCGCGCAAAGTACCCGCGACAGAGGCAATCATCGAGACTTCCAGCGCTTCACGCGCATCCATGGGCGGCAAAAGGCCCGGCAGGCGCGCTGCCAGCAGGCTTTTCCCGGCACCCGGTGGGCCAACCAGCAGCAAATTATGACCACCGGCCGCTGTTATTTCCAGCGCCCGGCGCGCTGTTTCTTGCCCTTTGATATCGCGCATATCCACCGGCGACTCTGGCTCCACTGCAATTTCTGGCTTCGGTGGTGATAATACTTGGGTCCCTTTGATGTGATTAACCAGCGCGATCAAATGCTCTGGCGCCAAAACCTCGCCGCCACCTGCCCAGGCAGCTTCACCGCCACAGGCAGCAGGGCAGATAAGGTCCAAGCCTTCAGCATGGGCGGCAATGGCCGTGGGCAACACGCCATTGACGGCGAGAATGGACCCATCAAGCCCCAGCTCCCCCAAAACACAAAATTGTGCCATTTCCTCGGCAGGCAACACCTCCATGGCAGCCAACATGCCTAGGGCTATTGGCAGATCGAAGTGGCTGCCTTCTTTGGGCATATCGGCAGGAGCTAAATTAACAGTGATACGCTTGGCAGGCAGGGCGAGGCCCACAGCGCTCAGCGCCCCTCGGACTCGTTCCCGCGATTCCGCGACCGCTTTGTCGGGCAGGCCAACAATGGTGAAAGCAGGCAGACCAGAGGTTACCTGCACCTGCACGTCAACAGGTCGGGCTTCAACGCCAAAAAAGGAAACGGTGCGTATATGAGCAACCATGCAGAACTATCCCTATAGCGGCCATAATTGGGTATGGCGGCGAAAATACATCACCTATCTGTATGGGATCAGGCGCGGTTAGGCAAATACCTAAAAACGGACGCTTAGAACAAAGTGGGTGCCTAGAAAAATCGAGCAAGCCGCAATTGCACAAAATCATCCCGCCGAATGAAGAATAAAGGGTCGGTCACGGGTACGGTCAGGAAGAACCGGCCATCTAGGGTAATGCGCCAGCGGCTGCCAATACGGCGGCTGGCCTCGACAAAGAACAAGCGGGACTGGCTATCGAGGTCAAAAACAACCCCCGCCAAAACTCGCGTGGTTTTAACGTCGTTGCCTTCCCAACGCACACCAACAAAAATGTCGCTTTCAGAGGGCGAAGGGCCCGCGGCACCGCGGCTGTCCCACAGATATTCCATAATCACGCCAACATCGCCACCCGTGCCAAAAGCCTGGTAAAACGTATATTCAAAACCGGCAGCAAAGGCCTGGTAGTCCAGCCCATCACGCTTATCGACGTTGATGCCTTCAAACTTGAAGAGCCAAGCATCGACCGTCGCCTGAACTTCCAACCCTATCTGGTGGATAATGCCGTAGTGAGGCCGCAATACGGGCTCTCCGGCGGCACTGACATCAGGGACAAAATCAGGCTCGCGGCTAAAGCCAGAGAAATAGGAAGCGGCAACATCAATCATGCCGAAGCTATTCTGGTAGCGCACCGCCCAATCAGGATGCCAGTTATTGCTGCCTTGCCCAAAAATCGGCCGGTCTGTATCAACCGTGAGTGGCCCACGGGGTCGGCCATCTTGCCCAGCAAACGTCCGTTCACGAAAATATGGCATCAGGAAAACTGTCAGGGTGCCATAGTCGCTCCAATAGGATGCCGATACCAAAGGCTGGCCTAATTTGTCTTCGCCATCAACATCTTCAACGCCATCATCCTGGTTGATGATGTCCACCAAATGGGCCGATTCCGTAACGCCCCAGAACACTTTGTCGATACCCGCCCGCAGTTCCAGATTACCAAAAGCACCTATCCAACTAAGCTGGCGAATATCAAAGTGGCTGCGGGCTTCATCGTTAAGGTCCCACCGATAATAGGGGTTTACCGTGACGGTATGCTTGCCTCGGTTCCACAGCATGATCAATACCGGGTCGATAGAGCCTGACAGGTTCACGTCATGCCGGTTGCCACCATCGACATCATTGGTGAAGAAGCGCGCCTCTAGCTCGATATTCCCTTCCAGCTGGTATTCAGGCCCCGCCTGCGCCGCCGGGCCTGCGCCCAGCACGAATAGTGTCGATACCAACAATGCGAGGCACAGCTGTTTCATGACCGCAATTGTTCCTTTGAGGCTGCTTCAGCAGGCGCTATCGAGCGCGCTTCAGGCTATTCTGCGTAAAATCGGCGTCTTTTAAGCCAACTTTGAAGGCGAATGTTTCCCACACCAGGTCGGTTGCTTTGCCCGTCAGCTGGTTTTCCATCCGCAACTTATGAGCACGCCAGTAATGGTCCAGATATTGGCGGTAGTCACTCATGGTCAGCACTTTCAGCACATCGCAACGACGATTGTAAAATTCGATGCGATGACCACGGTGTTGTTCATCAGCCCAGGATACCTGCTTCACGTAGCCAGAGTTCTCATAGAGCGGATAACGCTCGGACACATGGCAATTTTGGCTGGGGTCATCGGGACAAGGTTCATCGCGCAAATAGCGATAGGTATATTTGCCAAATTCCTGGCTGGAGAAATCTTCAAAGGCAAATTCACTACCCATGAAAGGGCCGGATTTATTCTTGGAAGAAATCCGCTTCACGCGCTTGGCTGCGGGCATATAAAGCCACTGATCGTCAGCCTCTAACACTTTGGCATAGGTAAGCATGGCCGTACCGGCAACGTCCCGGGGCTTGTCGAAAATCATCATAGATTTATCGCCAATATCCAGGCCAACAACTTCAAGCGTCCGCTGACGCAGGTCGCGTTCAGATTTTTCACCGTGGCGGTTGTAGAGCGTCATGTGCATTTCAGATTCGGCGTCGCCAAAACCCTGGTCATACACTTCAGCATCCATGGCAATTTTTATGCCTTTTTCGATGGCGGCAACCAGACCGGCATCGTCCAACGTTTCGCTGCACTTCCCGGCAACTTCGTTCGCAATGCGCACGCTTTCATCTATAGAGACGCCCGCAGCATTGGCTGCACTCGCGCTCATAACGAGGCCAAGAAGGCCACAGGATAGTGTTGTCGAAAACTTTACCAGCTTCATGTTATTGCTCACCTTTTTTTCTTATCAAACACCAGCAACAGGGCTGGTAAAAAGAGAAAATCAAACACCAATGCCACGGCGATAATCATCGCCGTTAATAGTCCCATTAAGGAGTTAATGAGGAAATCAGACAGGGTCAAGGCCCCGAAGCCCGCGATGAGCACGGCAGCCGTCACCCACAACGCACTACCAACCGTTGTCATTGCGTAGCGAATGCCTTCTTCGGCATTCATCCCTTTTTCACGCCGTGCGCGTAAATATTTACTCAGGAAATGGACCGTAAAGTCGACAATAAGCCCCAAGGCTGTCGAGGTTACAAATGCTGCGTATAGGCCAATTTCTCCATACAACATCGACCAAACGCCAAACACTACAACCGGTGGCAAGAAATTCGGTATCAGGCTGATCATCCCCATTCGGAAACTTCGCAGAGCGAACATCAGGGTGATAGAAATCGCCAGGAAGGCTATGCCGGTGCCTTTGATCATCCCCTTCACATTTCGTTCTGTCAGGAACGAAAACATAATGGTGACACCGCTGCCTATGGACACCATCGACTCTGGCTTATTATCCTTCAACCACTGTTCACCGTCGGCCGAAAATGCCCGCATATAGGCGCTCGAAACATCCCCCATCGTCACCGTCACCCGTGTGGAAGACTTGTCGACATTGATCTGGTTGTTCAAGTCTTGGCCTTCTGGCAGCGACATTTCATAAAGCAGCAAATATTGCGCCGCCAATTCACGGCTTTCAGGCAGGCTATAGAATGCAGGGTCATCACCGTTCATGCTCTTGTTAAGCTTTTTCATCACATGGTTGAAGCTGTTCACATGATGGATGCCATCCCCCGTGGGGCCATACACCGGGTATGTGCCAACCCAGTCTTCGAAATCTTGCAAATGCTGCAGATAGTCAGGATTAGCGATACCGCCACTTTCCCCAGATCCGAGTGAAAACTCGACGATATAAATGCCCGTCAGGTTTTCGATCGAAAAGTCTGATGCATTCCTAAAATCCATATTGGTCGAAAAGAACTCAACGAATTTATCATTGACGATAATCTGCGGCAGGAATGAGGTAGTGATAGCCAACACCACAAGTGTGCTGATGATGATACGACGGCTTTTACCAATAACGAACTCAACGATCCGGTTAAGGGCCACAGTATCTTTCTGGCCCGTTTTACTCGCCTTAATGGGTAGCAGGTCTACCAAAATTGGCAGCAAAACAACCGAGTAGAAATACGCAGCCAGTGACCCCATACCCGAAATATTCCCCAGGTGTTGCAGGGGAGGTGCGTCTGCAAAGTTCAGGCTGAAGAAACCAATGGCGGTTGTAAAACTGGTAAGAAAAACCGGCTGCATGTTCAGGCGCATGCTTTCTGCC
>Ga0055584_100004971_pt1 | contig 13015 bp, 8 predicted proteins | sample OSDHelmetaG_FD_58716 | JGI IMG/M metagenome (GOLD analysis project Ga0055584, IMG submission 58716) | Pelagic marine sediment microbial communities from the LTER site Helgoland, North Sea, for post-phytoplankton bloom and carbon turnover... | ecosystem: Environmental > Aquatic > Marine >... | reverse complement strand
CCCCCAAAAATCTCAAGTGGCCCAGACTGTCACTGTCTCAATGCGTTTCGTCTGAGTATGGCCATGGTGATGCTTTCTGGCTGAACGTTGCAGAGGGTGAGAATCTTGAGGCGGTGGATGGACAGTTGGTGATGGAGTCGGAACTAATACATTTAACTAAATACTCAGCTTTTCTTTTCTCTTCGTTTTCTTTCTCTATTTCTTTGTCAACCTTATGTTGTTCAAACATGATTATTGCATTATCAATTTTTTTCTCACTAATCTTCCTACACTTCTGCCATCTTCCTTTAAATTTATCTGAACCGAAAAATCTTTTTTCATATCTGATTACTGATGATAAATCTCGGTGTAAAATATAATATACATCAGGATTTTTTTTATAAATGTCATATGTATATGTTAGATCTTTTGAAAGTTTGCTCATATCATCAAATTTAATGACATTGCTGATTTTATTATTCAAGTAATCTATTTCAATAAAATGACCGAACCTATTTTTATAATCAATAATGTAAATTTCATGACGACCACTCATACATTTGATAGCAAATTCTAATCCTTCATAATTGGTTGGCTTTTTAAAATCAAAGACACGATTCAATGCCTTCAGGATACCTTTTGGATTGTAGTGTATGTAGACTTAACTCTTAACAGTTATAAATAAGATAAACTTTACTGTAATAAAGTTTATTTGGGTGTTATCTAAGATAATAGATGGTATTTTGAGACTTTTAGGATACGGATTGATCAATAAATGAAAAGTAATTTAATGTCAGAAAAAATATATCGTTTCCATTTTTTCAAGGGATTATTGGCTACCTTTTTATTGTCAATTGCTTATATTCCTAATTCGTTTTCAGCGGCATCTGATCAAGTCCAACTTACTGCTGAAGAAAAGCAGTGGTTGCAAAAACATCCTGTTATTCGACTAGGTGTAGACCCCGAGTGGCCGCCTTTCGATTTTGTTGATGAGCATGGATACCATCAGGGAGTTGCTGCTGATTACCTGCGATTGGTCGGGAAGCGTCTTGGAATAAGCATAGACCTTGTTGAAGGTATCTCCTGGTCTGAGGTTCTAGATGAGGCCAAAGGTAAAAAGCTCGATTTAGTTTCAATTGCAGCTCAGACTCCTGACAGGTCTAAGTATCTCAATTATACATCCCCCGTAATCTCATCAACTTCAGTCATTGTTGCCAATGACCAACGAACCGACATAACAGGCATTGCTTCTCTCGAAGGTAAAAAAATTGGTGTTGTAAAAAATTATAGTGCAGCTGAATTGGCTAAAAAGACACACTCACAATTAACTTTTATCGAAGTGGACTCGGTACTTGATGGATTACAAAAGACTGTTACAGGTGAAATCGATGCGTTTATCGATAATCTCGGAGTAATAGGCTATTTGATTTCGGAGCACAGTTTATCTTCACTTCGAATAGCTGGAGATGCTGAACTTGGATCATTAAAGTTAGCTTTTGGAGTTAGAAATGATTGGCCAGAGTTTGTCTCTATCTTGAATAAAGGCTTAGATTCTTTGACATCAGCGGAATCGAACGTAATACGTAATCGATGGATACCGATAAAGTTTAGTGTTAGCTCTACAGCCAATGATGATGTCTTTTCTAAGTCTTTAGAGTGGTGGTGGTTGATCGCTTTAATTTTGATTGTGGTTGTTGTAAGCGGAGTGTTAGGTCGTGTTTTAGACAGGCCTGTCACTAATGGGGAAGTTGAGAGGCTGACTAAAGGGCGCAAGTTTTGGTTGGCAGTAACTTTTTCTAATTTAAATATTAGTGCCAAAGTCTTGGCAATGCTGGTTTTGGTGTCAGGGAGTAGTATTGTAATTTTTGGATATTTCGATTATCAGGCTGCTAAAGATACTCTGAGAAATGAGTCCTTTAATAAACTGACTGCTGTCCGAGAAATGAAGGCACAGCAGATAGAAAATTATTTTGAAAACTTGAATGACCTTGTCGTCACTTTTGCTCAAAGTGATACCGCCATTGGAGCTGCGAAAGACTTCCAGTCGGCATTCGAAGATATTCAAAAAAATACCGAATTTGATAGCCTCATAGAAGATTCCCTCAAAAAACATTACAAAAACGAATTTATCTCACTCCTTGCTCCGAATGCCCTCGATGCATCTGAGTTACATGTCAGCGAGTTCATTTCTCCACATCCCGCGACACAATACTTGCAGAAAACATTTATTGTCGACAATCCGTATCCAACGGGTGAAAAACACAAATACTATAGATTAGAAGATGGAAGTGCTTATGATGTAAGCCATACAAAGTACCACCCTGCATTCAGAGGTCTCCTGGAAAAATTTGGTTTCTATGATATTTTTATTATTGATCCGAAAGATGGTTACATTCTCTACTCGGTGTTCAAGGAAGTGGATTATGGAACCTCACTTTTGACCGGCCCCTACCAGAACTCAAACTTTGCAACTGCCTATCGAATGGTCATGCAGAACCCTAAACCCGGGACGGCAATTCTCGTAGATTTCGAACCATACAAGCCTTCATATAATGCGCCAGCTGCTTTTATTGCAGCTCCTATTTTCGATAGAAAGCGGCTCAAAGGTGTCGCCATATTCCAGATGCCGATTGATCGTATCAACTCGATCATGACGAGTAATGAGTCATGGGGTGATGTTGGTTTGGGTGACTCTGGGGAGACCTACATTGTCGGTGAAGACTTTAGAATGAGGAATCAGTCACGGTTTCTCATTGAAGATAGCGAGAGTTATTATACATCGATTGAGAAAAGCGGAGTTCCAGCTGATACCATAAAGCGTATTAAGTCGTTTAATAGCACGGTCGGACTGCAGAAGGTCGAGACCAAAGGAACGGTTGCAGCACTTTCTGGGCAGACTAGTACTGAAATTTTTCCGGATTACAGGAATGTTTCAGTCTTGTCTGCCTATCGCCCTCTTAATATACAAGGGATGCGCTGGGCGTTAATGAGTGAAATTGATGCAGCGGAGGCCTTCGAATCTGCCGAAGCCCTTAAAATGCGAATGATGGTCTTGCTAGCTATTTTACTCGTATCTATTATCGGAATTTCTTTTGTTTTTGCAAAATCCATGACCCGTCCCATTAAGGTCCTCACTGCGAAAGCTGAGTCCTTGGCTAAGGGAGATTTAGGTGTTGATATCAATGTCGGTGGCGGTGATGAGATTGCCCACTTAGCAAGAAGCTTTGACATGATGCGTAACGCGTTAAAAGGATTAATTGAAGATTTGGAAGGAAAAGTCGAAGAACGAACGCTGAAGCTTAAAGAAAGCGAGCGTGAAGTTCGAACAATGGTTTCAACCATACCTGGTGCGGTTTATCGATGCAAACCTGATGAGAAACGTTCCATAGAATATATCAGTAGTGAAGTTGAAAGACTCACAGGGCATTATCCGGAAGATTTGGTCAATAACAATGATATAGGTCTGAATGACTTGATTGTTCAAAATGATCGTGAATATGTTTTAGAAATGACAAATGGAAGTATAAAAAGAAGAGAGCCTTATCAAATAGAATGCAGAGTGAAACATATCGATGGCTCAATACGCTTCGTTTATGAAAAAGGTCAGGCCGTTTACGATAGTGTTGGTTCATGTGAATTTCTTATCGGGACTATTATTGATATCACCGATAGAAAGAAGATGGAACAGTCTGTCTTTAAATCTCAAAAAGTTTCTGAAGCTGCTGAGAAACGAATACGAAGTATTGTTTCAAACCTCGCAGATGCTTTAATTATTATAGATGAAAAGGGGGTGGTTGAAGAGTTTAGTCCATCCGCTGAAAAAATGTTTGGTTATGAAAGCAAAGAAGTTATAGGAAAAAATATTAAAATGCTCATGCCATCACCTTATAAAGATAGTCATGATCGTTATTTGTCTGATTACCTGAAAACAGGGGAGGCTCATGTAATCGGAAATAATAGAGAGATTATGGCATGTCGTAAAAATGGTGACACTTTTCCTGCTGAATTGGCTGTGAGTGAAACTTTAATCGATAAAAGAGTTACTTATATTGGTTTGATTAAGGATATTACGGCTAGAAAACAGGCTGAGGAAGAGCTTGCAAAGGCTAAGAAATTAGCTGAAGAAGCGAATAAGGCTAAAAGTAGTTTTCTAGCTAATATGAGCCATGAATTGCGAACGCCTATGAATGCTATTATTGGCTACAGCGAGATGTTGGCCGAAGATGCTGAAGACGATGGTCTTGATGAGATGATTCCTGATTTGAATAAAATCAATAGCGCAGGAAAACATCTGTTGGCACTGATAAATGACGTACTCGATATTTCAAAAATTGAAGCAGGACGCACGGAACTTCATTTGGAGCAATTCAACGTTCCAGAGATGATCAGTGAAGTTATCTCAACTGCTCAACCATTATTTGATAAAAACAATAATCAGATCGAGATTCATCTGGATACTGATATTGATGAAATTTATGCCGATTTGACCAAGGTTAAACAAGTCATGTTCAATTTATTATCTAATGCAGCCAAATTTACTGACGAAGGCAAGATAAGTATTAACGGCTCAATTTTTGAAAAAGATCAAACTGGATGGATAAAGCTTGCCGTTTCAGACAGTGGTATTGGCATTCCACCTGATAAACTTGATCATGTATTTGATGAGTTTTCTCAAGCTGACAGTTCTACCACTCGAGATTACGGTGGTACTGGTTTGGGCCTCTCATTGAGCCGTAATTTCTGTCGATTGATGGGCGGCGATATTGATTTGGATAGTCAAGTTGGAGTGGGTTCAACGTTTACTATCAAATTACCCCTCAAAGTAGTACTGAATGAAGATGAGTCCGAAGAAGGCGTAAATCAAGATAACCTATCAAAAACGGATGAAATTCTGTCACATCAAAAGGAACGGCCAATATTGGTCATTGATGATGATCCTGAGGCTCGGGATCTATTGAAGAGGTTTTTGGAAAAAGATGGCTATCATGTTGAGACTTCTTCTGGTGGTGAAGAGGGGCTTAAACTGGCAAGAAAAGTAAAACCAAGAATGATTACACTCGATGTAATGATGCAGGATATCGATGGCTGGACTGTTTTGAAACAGCTAAAAGAAGACCCTGAGCTTGAAGCGATACCAGTCGTCATGGTTTCGATGGTTTCTGATAAAGAGGTGGGTTATACACTCGGTGCTGTTGATTCTTTATCAAAGCCGGTCAAACGTGAAGAACTGATTCAAATTACTCATCGTTATGCAGGAGATGCTCAAAGTAAACATGTTTTAGTCGTTGATGATGAAGCAATTAACCGGGATCTTATCAATCGATATCTAACTGATGAAAATTGGTCCGTTGAGCAGGCAGAAAATGGTAAAGTTGCGTTGGAAAAGATGCAGGAGTTTAAACCTGACTTAATATTACTGGATCTTATGATGCCAGTTATGGATGGTTTTGAATTTGCCGAAGAAATTCGCAAACATGATGAATACCGTTCTATTCCAATTATTGTTGTGTCAGCAAAATCTTTAGACGACCAAGATAAGAAGCGATTAAAGGGTAGTGTGGAACGTATCATTCAGAAAGGATCAATTGGGCGCCAGGATTTATTATCTCAAATTGAGGAAATCTTGGATAAGACGTCGAAAAATTAATAAAAAATAGTTAACGAAGGTATAAAAATGGCAAAAATTCTTCTTGTGGAAGACAATGAAATGAACCGGGATATGTTATCCAGGCGTCTGATAAAAAAAGGCTTTGAAGTTGTCATAGCCGTCAATGGCCAGGAAGGTGTGGATATGGCTACATCCGAAAAACCTGATCTGATTTTACTCGATATGAGTCTACCTATTATGGATGGTTGGACAGCCGCAGGGCATTTAAAGGCGAACCCAGATACGAAAGATATACCCGTGATCGCATTAACGGCGCATGCTATGGCTGAAGACAAGGAAAAAGCCTTGTCAGCAGGCTGTGACGATTTTGATACCAAGCCTGTCGATTTCAAGGGTCTGAGAGAAAAAATTGATAAATATCTTGGTAACCAATAGTTCTCTTCGCCATGTCTGAAACCGAAGCAAAAACCTTTCGGGATAAACTGGCTCAAATAAGACATGATCTTAAAACGCCTGTAGGTCATATTCTTGGCTACAGTGAAATTATTGAAGAGGAATTTGAAGATGACCCTTGGCCAGAATTTGAGGGTGATTTAAATAATATTAATAATTCTGGTCATACTTTGGTCGAACTTATTGAAGACCTGCTTGGTCCTTCGAAAAAAAGTGTCGAAGAAATTGATTTTGTTAGTACCCAATATCAATTAAGACAGCAGTTAAATCACATCACTGGCTACTGTGAAATGTTACATGAACTTGCAGAGGATGAAGATCGAGCAGAAATATTGCCAGACCTAGATAGAATTATTGAAGCATCCAAAACCTTCACCATTATTGTTGATCAAAAATTACGCCCTGCAATTTTTGAACATTTAGATGAGCGGGTTAATGAGGATGATATAAAGCCGAAGTCAAACTCTTCTCTGCCTAACCGTTCTGGTGACAGCGATTCTGAAGACTCTCACCTTCCAATCAATTTTCTTGGAGAAGGTGGAAATCTCCTTGTTGTTGATGATAATCCAACTAATTGCGACCTACTTGAGCGCAGATTGTCTCGGCAAGGTTATAAAGCAACCTCAGTAACTAGTGGTAAAAAGGCACTTGAGTTGCTTGATAACGATCAATTCGATCTTATTTTGCTAGATTTGTTAATGCCTGAAATGGATGGTATTGAAGTATTGCAGCGTTTGAAAGCTAATTCTCGCTGGCGAAATATTCCTGTGATCATATTGTCAGCATTGGATGATATGGAGATGATCGTAAAATGTGTATTACTGGGTGCTGAAGATTATATCTTTAAGCCCTTTAATCCGGTCTTGCTCAAGGCGAGAATTGCTGCAAATCTCGAAAAGTTTCGCTTAAGACGTCAACAGGTTCCTAAGTTAAAAATCTTCATTTCATCGCCTGGTGATGTTATTCCTGAAAGAAAGATCGTTCGTCGCTTAATTAATGAATTGAATGAAGAATTGGCTGATCGTGTCTTTCTTACGCCGATTTTTTGGGAAGATGAGCCATTGTTGGCATCTGATACATTTCAGGCACAAATATATCCTGCTAGAGAATCCGATATTTATATAGGTATTTTTTGGTCGAGGCTTGGTTCACCTTTGCCAGAAAATATTACCAGGGAAGATGGCAGTCGTTATCTTTCAGGTTCAGAATATGAGTTCGAAGATGCCATGACGGGTTTTCAGGAAAATGAAAAGCCAGATATTTTAGTTTATAAAAAAATGGCTGAGCCTATGGTAGGTCTTAATGATAAAGATATGATTATGTCGCGTCTAGAACAAAATGAACGGCTTGACGATTTTGTAAAGCACTGGTTTATGACAGAAGATGGAGAAAGTTATATCGGTGCTTTCCATGGCTTTCAAACTGAAGAGCAGTTTGAAGACATGGTCTCAAAACATCTTCGTAAACTGATACTTAATCAACTGGATGCCATTTTAGTTTAGTTCATCCAAGTCTTTATCAATTGTATTACCACAGTGTGGACATTTAGTTAAAATATTATGGGAAAATTTTTGGTTATTAATTAAATTGTTGAGAGCATCAATCGATAAACCAAGTTCATCAGCGATTATTTCTAGCTCTAATTGCTCGTTGTCGTCAACAACACCATCTTGTAAAGCATGGAGGACATGGGCCCGCATTTTATCTTTTCTAGATTGTAATTCTTCACCAAATCGAGCAGCTAACATACCTGCTGGTAGGGCAACAATGCCTACGCCCAATAGCATAATGAAACCGGCTAGCGTTTTTCCTGCTAATGTAATTGGAGTGACGTCTCCATAACCTACAGTTGTCATTGTAACCACTGCCCACCAAAGAGAATGTGGGATACTACTAAAAACCTCTGGTTGAGCATCATGTTCTAATGTATACATTAGGCTTGCAGAAATAATGACGAGAATGATTACAGTCGCAATCGCTGTTGCTATTGATAAGCTTTCTTTTATTAATACGCTTATGAATACATCAATCCCCTTAAAGTAATGTGATAATTTAAGTAGTCTCAATACTCTGAGTAGTCTGAGATATCTAAGATCGATAGCAAAAAATAGTGATAGATAGAAAGGTACTATTGCTATCAAGTCAATAATCGCAAGTGGTGTAAAAAAATATTTGAGACGTTGTTTGGTATGACTAATACTTGAAGAAGTATCTATCTCTACGCATGTCCAAATACGAGAAAGGTATTCGATTGTGAAAATAAAAATCGAAAATAATTCAAATAAATAAAAATGGTTTTTATAAGCTTTTCCTAAAGGAGCGTATGACTCTATAACTACTGCAATCACATTAGAGACGATTAAAAGAATGAGAAATAAATTAATGGCACGATTTACTTTTGAAGATGCGTCATAGTGCAGTAAATTATGAACTTTATTTCTTAGATTTTGATCTGTAGTCATATTTTTATAGTGGAATCTAATATCATTTTTAACATTATATTAATATAATTTAACTAATTCGTGTTTTTAGCACAAAACAGAAATATTTATTGGAGTTCTTGGGTATATGACACCACTTTTGATTGGCATTACGGGGCATAGAGATATAAATATTGATAGTATTGAGGCTGTTGAAGAAGAAATTAAGCGTTTTCTGAAAAATACTCAATCCTTATTACCTAATACTCCTATAACGCTGATGAGCGGAATGGCAGATGGTGCTGATAGACTATCAGTAAAGGTAGCCCTTGAATTAGATATAGCCGTTCAAGCTGTTTTACCCATGCCTCTTGATTTATATGAAACTGATTTTTCATCTTCATCAAAAGAAGAATTACATGGTTATTTAAATAATAAGAATGTAGAGCTGATTGAACTTCCTCTGCCTGAAGGCATGAATGCTGAAAAGGTTGAAAGCCCAGGTCCTGATAGAGATCAGTTATATCTTCAGCTTGGTAAATATCTTGTTAAACGCAGTGGGTTAATGTTGGCGCTGTGGGATGGTATTAATACAGGCCTAATGGGAGGAACGTCAGACGTCCTTCTTCGATACCTTAATGTGAATGATACAGAAGAAACCAATATTTCATTTACTGAACAGAATGAAAATTTACCTGATGATTCAGAAGTTGTTTTTTGGATACCTGTTGATAGAGGTAATGATAAAAATACGGATCAAATCTCTACTAAAGTTAAAGGTAAGTATCTGTTAGGTCATATTGGGGGTGGTTGTTTAATTGTAAATGAAAATATGCCATCGACTGTAATGGCTGAGTTGGCCTATTTAGATGAATATAATTTTCAGCACGAAGAGATCGTTAACAATGGAAAGTTTTTTAGTTGGGGTGGAATGTTAGAGAATGTACCTGACTTTAAAAAACGTGATGATTATGATTTTTTAAAAAACCTTGATGATGAATATCAAAAAGCAGATGGATTAGCTCTTTATAATCAAAAATTTTCAGACCAGACATTTAAGTGGTTCGCTTTTATGGCAGGATTTATGGGATTGTTATTTTTGTTTTACGCAAAAATCCTTCCAGCTAAGATTTTCCTGATCGGTTATCTTGCGCTTTTCTTATTAGGTTTGTGGATGAATAAGAAGACAGCTAACCAACAATGGTTTGCTAAACATTTAGCCCAAAGAGTTATTGCTGAAACATTGAGAACTAAATTTTTCCTCATCATGGCCGGTGTAGATCGGCAAGTTGATATAAGAAAAATGCTGAATTTAACAGGTATTAGCCAGTTTTCTGGTTTTAGTTGGATTAAAAGAGTTTTTAAAAATTATGAGCCTATTGAATCTAATGCAAAAAACATAGGTAAGAAAAATGATGATTTAGACTTTGTATCCAATGCGTGGATTAAGGATCAAGCAAAATATTTTAAATCTAAAATTGATAAACTTTCTCATGAGCATCATAAGTTAGAGAAAATCAAAACAAGATTGTTAATCGCTTCTGCGGTATCTGTTGTATTGTTGATTTTGTTCAAAAAAACACTCGTGTCTATCTCCATAGTTGGCAGTCTTGACATGAAGACACTGTTAGTTTTTTTAATGGGATTGTTACCCTTTTGGTTAGGTGTTTGGGAAATATATCAAGGAAAAATGGCTATAAAGGAATTACTTTGGCAGTATAGAAATCAATCTAATAACTTTCGTTTAGCAGAAGTTAAAATTGAAAATTCAAAAAACACTGAAGCCCAAAAAGAAGTTCTAATAAATTTAGGTGAAAAGTCAATAATGGAAAATTATCTTTGGACTATTCATCGTTATCATAGAGAACATGAGCCACCAACGGCTGGCTAATGAATTATTTAAATTTTATTTGGAGATATATATGTCGACTCATTTTGGAAAAGAAAAGTTTCATTTAGCTTTAATGTCTCTTGTATCTCCAGGGGATATTCATTCCAGAGTTACAGCAGCTTTAGCTCAGCATTTATTTCATGTTAAAGAAGATGAGGATTTACCAGAACAGATTAGAAGCGAATTTAAGAGGTTTCATTCTTCTTTAAATGTTGAAAGTGTTCCTAGTGGACATATTTCAGATGTTATAAATAACATGTCAGAAACTGAAGTGGAGAAGGTTGCACAAAATATTGTAGCATTACAAGAGAAGCTTCTAGAAATATAGTAAACCCAAAACTAGTTTGTTTTTATTTCAGTTATTAAATCATCTAGGTTATTTGGCATATTTAGAATCTGAGCGATTTCTTTGATCTTGTCTAATTCCTTTTGAGTGGTGTCTTCATGAACTTTAGACATGCTAAAAGCTATACCCATGGTGATTTTACAAAGAATTGGTTCTTTCGAAATTGCATTTAATTTAGCAGTTATTTTTGTAGAGCTGCCGATGGTATTCGAATTAAGTGAATCGCTGAAGCTTTCAAAGAGCTCTATACTGTGAGAAAGGTCAATATGTTTAAATAGTTCTACAGCGCCTAATTTTTGTCTTAAAAAATCTCTTTCAATGTTATCTATTTCACCTCTTGCTGTCGCTATGAGAGAAGCGGCTGCAATTACTGCCTCTAATAGATCTTTTTCTATTGTTCTTGGGCGTAGAGTGTGAAGTATCTTATGTAAGGTAGGTTTTTCATAAAACTCGTTAATATGTTCTCGAATATGTAAGTTTAGCTCTGAATGTTTTTGTTGATGCGTCTCTTTTTTTGCCTTGTCTAAATATTCGTTATAATTCTTTTCATATAGATTTTCTTGTTGTTTTATTAATTCAAGTAGAGCTGATTTTGTCTTTTCATGTTCATTTATTAGATTAAAGAGTTCGGTGTTATCTAATCGGTATACCACTGTATAGGTTTTTGATTGTACTTTATGTTTAGGCTCATGGTCATTATTTAAGAGTGATTCTAAGCCGACAATATCACCAGAGTTATAAGTATTTATTAAAACTTCTTTGTCATCAATAAGAATGCGATAGGTTTCTATATTTCCATCGACTATAAAGTAGCTATATTCAGTATCACCTTCTGATATAAGACAATCTGGTGGAGTGAAATCTAAACGTTTTATTTTTGAAAATAATTCATTTGTTTCATTCGCGGAAAAGTCTTTAAGTAAAGTGTGTTTTGACAATAACTCTAGACCTTTTTCGTCGGGAGATGCTGCTTTATCCGAGGTCCAGGGATTAACATCAAACTCATCGCCTGATCCAAGTCTCATGCGTTCAATACCTAGCCTAATTCCTTTACGGCGTAGTGATGACCAAATTGCCATGCAAACTTCATTTTGAGCATCCCACCAAGGATCATCACCTTCAAAATAAAATCGAACGCGAATTTCAATACCTGTAGTTTTAAAACCTAGAATATTGAAATCAGGTTTTGGATCGCGACTTACATAGCGGCTATTTTCTAATTCTTCGGCAATTGTAGAAATAGCAAGTTCTGGTGATGAGGCGAAATCAATGTAAAAGATTATCCAATATTTAAAAAGGTCATTTGGTTCACTGAAATTGAGGATGGTCTTTCCTGCAACGGCTGAATTAGGAAAAATATAGAGTGATCCTGTGTTTGGACTTTTGATAGAAACGCTACGCCAATTGATTTCATAAACCTCTCCGTATATTCCATCTATTTCAACGAAATCTCCCATACGAAGCGATTTTGTGGTGTTAAGCGAAAGGCCCGCGAAAATTTCTTGGACAGTTGGCTGTGCAGCTAGACCTATAACAAAAGCAATAGCACCAGAAGAAGCAAGAATTACTGTTACAGGTTCATCATAAACGTAATGCATTACGATCATAATCGCTGCAGCATATATCAGTAGACCAATGCCATCTGTCAATAATTTGGGTATTCGTCTGACATCATTATCGACAAGTTGTTTGCTCCAAATAAATTCATTTAAAGATGCATTGGTAGTAAATGCGAGAGATATCCACCAGAAAAATGAAATTATCTGAATAATGGGTTCAATATACTCACTCAGATTGAGGTAGTTTAAAGTTGGTCCTAAAGCAAAATAAAGTAGGGTAAATGACAGTATTAGTTCTAACCCAAAACGCACTGAATGATGTTTACGATTAATAAGAAGTTTGATGCTGCGCACAAATATAATTGTGGCTAGAGCTAGTGCAAGTAATAAACCAGATACATGTAACCATTGAAGTGCGTTTTCCATAGAATATTAAATTGTTACGACAATAAAAAAGATAATTAAATTTACCTAAAAGTTAGTAGTTTTGCTAGTTTGTTGTCGGGTATGTTTTTTAATCTGAGGTATTCCTAAGGTCATCCCATAGCCTAAAACATTTCAGACGCGAGCACCCTCGGCCAACTGCCACCGAAATCTCCCCGAACCGGCCACTTCCAATGCCCAACCAAATTGATTCCTAAAACAAAATTCCAGAACAACGGACTTCTATAGATAGACCAACGGACATCAATACGTTTATCTCAGACATAAAAAAGCCCCATATCGCTATGAGGCTATATTTTATATGGCTCCCTGACC
>Ga0055584_100004970_pt1 | contig 13016 bp, 14 predicted proteins | sample OSDHelmetaG_FD_58716 | JGI IMG/M metagenome (GOLD analysis project Ga0055584, IMG submission 58716) | Pelagic marine sediment microbial communities from the LTER site Helgoland, North Sea, for post-phytoplankton bloom and carbon turnover... | ecosystem: Environmental > Aquatic > Marine >... | reverse complement strand
AATAGCAGATATCTCTGGTGGAGATAAAATGAATGCTATTGCAATAGATTCTTATGCTGTAGTTGTAGCTCATACTAGTGAAGTAGAAAATATGAAAAACATAGTATCTACATGTCAAGCTGAATTTTCAAACGAATTCAAAACTACAGATTCAAATATCTCAGTTTCACTTGAAAGTGCAGATCTACCTAAAAATGTATTCAGTAATAATGTTAAAGAATCATTAATCAGAACTTTACTTTTATTACCAAATGGTATTCAAACAATGAGTGCAGACATCGAAGGTCTTGTTGAAAGTTCTAATAATATCGGAGTTTTAACAGTTGAAAATAATGAAATATTATTTAATAGTGCTGTTAGAAGTTCTGTAGGAAGTTTAAAAAGTGAAATAAATGCAAGAATAGAAACAATTGCCGAAATTTGTGGTGCAGGTGTTAGATATCAATCTAATTATCCTGAATGGGAATATAGTCCTGAGTCTAAAGTAAGAAACTTAATGGTATCTATGTACAAAGAAAAATATGGTAAAGAGCTTGAAGTAGGAGCAATCCATGCTGGATTAGAGTGTGGACTTTTAAAAGAAAAATTAGGAGATATAGATATGATATCAATAGGACCAGATATGGCCGATGTTCATACTGTAAATGAAAGACTTAGTATTTCTTCTACAAGTAGAGTATATGAATTTTTATGTGAAGTTCTTGAAAATTTAAAATAATCATATATCTAATCTAAACCTTTATAAATCTTTAAAGTAGTTTTTATAAATTAGATAACATCAATCCTTCTCTTTATTACTGACTGGTACTTTTGTATCATCGTAGTTAAGAGAAGGATTTTTTTAATTTTTCTAAAAAAATAAAAAAAGCTTTGAGAATATAGATCCCCAAAGCCTAGATAATTTATTAACTAATCTTTTAATTTTTTTAATTTTGTTTTTTCTTTTTTTATCCCAAGGTGATAATAGATTATAGAAGCAGGGCCACTTATCAATCTTCTTCTAATAAAACTATCTGATGGTGTTTTAAAATATCCAGTTGCAATAAGTGTTGAAAGACCATGAGCATAAGTCCAACAATCTATAGTCAAAGTTTCTTTGACCTCCACTGGTAATCTATTAAATCTATCATCTTTTTTCATCTCTTCAAATATAATTTTATGAAACTCAGATATCAATGTACTATATGAACTATTTCTTAAAAATATAGATTTAAACAATGCTTTTTCTTCCCTTGCAAATCTACAAATCCCTAGTCCTATATCAAAAAATGGTATATCTTCCTTCTCTTCGCTGACATATGTTAAAAATAAAGTTTTAGCTTTATTTATCAATTCTTTTTTTAATTCATCCATAGATATGAATAAACCATAGATAGGAGCAGGGGAGCAATTTAATTCTTTTGCTAAACTTCTAGCCGTAATATTTTCCAAACTACCTCTTTCTAACATACAAAATGCTTTATCTATTATCTGTTCTCTTGTAAATATAGGTTTCTTAGGCATAGTCTCCTCCAATTTTATTTTTTATGTATTATAACACTTGTTTTTTAGTTTTTCAACTACTATCATTACATAAGTTTATAATCTATAACTAAATTTTTATTGTAATTTTATATTAAAATATAATTTTTAAATTTATTTTAAAAATTAAAAAATTTTAGGAATAAAAAAGATTTAAAATCCCCCCTATCTAGGGTATAATTATTATTATAAAAACTAAGGGGGTAGATTATGTATATAGAATTAGCTCGTAAAATTCAAAAAATAGATGGTTGTCTATATATAGTAGGAGGAGCCATAAGGGATCTCTTACTTTTTCATAAACCTATAGATAAAAGTTCAAATATAGATATAGAAATTTTAGGAGTCTCCCAAAAACAAATAGAAAAAATATTAAATAATTTTGGAAAATGGAAATTAGTAGGTACTCTCTACAAAGTTTATCTCATAGAAAATTTAGAGATTACACTACCACGAGATCCTAACGGATTTAACCCTAATTTAAATATAGAAACTTCCATCAGAAATAGAGACTTGACTATAAACTCTCTCTACTATAATCCTTTAACAGAGGAGATAGCAGATATTTATAACGGGAAATCTGATCTTGAAAATAAAATTTTAAAATATGTAGATCCTAAAAAATTTTTAGATGATCCTCTTAGACTATTTAGAACTATTGAGTTAGCAGGAAGGTTTGACTTTAAACTATCAAAAGAATTAAAAATCTTGATCTCAACAAATTTTCACTTAATTCAAAATATACCTAAAGAAAGGATTATGGGAGAATTAGAAAAAATTCTTTTAAACCATGAAAAACCTTCTAAAACATTTAGACTATTAGATGAAGTTGGAGGAGTGTCTACCTTATTTCCAAACCTTTATCTATCTAAAAGTATAATCCAAGATAAAAAATTTCATCCTGAGGGAGATGTTTTTACCCATACACTTATGACCCTTGATATATTAGATCCATCTGAAAGAACAATAGACCTTATGATAGCTCTTTTATTTCATGATATTGGAAAAATTTTAACTAAAAATACTCATTTTAAAGGTCATACAAGGGCATCTAAAGATATGTTTTTAGATATAATAGGCAAATTTACAAATAATAAAAAATTAATTGCATCTGCTTCTAACTTAATTTTTTATCATGCTTCTCCACTAATACTGATGTTACATAATAAGGTAAATAAAATTGTTATCAGAAAATTAGCAGTGAAGACAAGCATCCCTAATCTCTTAAAAATTTATAAAGCTGATGTCTTGGGCCGTGGAAATCTAGACAACTCACAAGAATTAGAAAATATTCAAAAAATAAATTATATTTACTATGAGATAAAGGATGACTTAGTACCACTAATAAATGGAAATCACTTGATTTCTTGGGGATATGAAAATAAAAAAGAATTTAAAAAAATTCTCAATTATCTATATATATTACAATTAGAAGAAAAAATTTCTACTCCAGAAGAAGCAAGAGATGTAATGAAAAATAAAGAAGAATGTTGAATATTTACAAAAATATTTAATTATGTTACTCTTTTATTAGAATAATTAAAAGAGAGAGAGATCTGCAACAACTGCAATAACAACAGAAGAAATTCAAAATATGAGTAAGATCTTAGATCTATATTCTAAATAAAATATAAGGGTTAATCCCCTCAAAAGGAGAGTTATTATGTCAATTAAATTAAAACATTGCTTAACATCACAAGTAACAAAATTCAATCCTGAAAGTCGTGGATTTGATATAGCAGGACAATTCGACAGTTTGGTTCATCCTATTTTCCCAATTGGAATGCCTCAACTATCTATATTTTTAGGATTTGAAGGTTTAGATAGAAATACTAACTTTGAGATGAGAATCAATAGTCCTAGTGATGAATTATTATCTAGTGGAGAATTACCAGTTCCTAGAGATATGTTTGGTCATGGTAAAAAAGTAGTTAACATCGAGAAATTTATTATTTCTGAAAGAGGGGCATACACAATAGATATTTTAGAAAAAACTGCTACAGGATTAAATTTTTTAATGACTGAAACTTTATTTACTACATCTTATCCACCTAAGAGACAATTTAGAGATGGAGAAGTAGAGGCTATTTTAGCTTCTAAAGAAAAAATTATCAGATCAATTAAAAGCGATTTTAAACCAGTAGATCTAGAAACTGGTGTAAAATTACAACTTAGTTTAGACGTTAATGAACCTCTACAAGAGGGACATATCTTATTCCCTAAAGATGATAAACTTACTCTTGAAGGAAAAGAATACGATCTTACTGGATTAAGAAGAGAAATAGAATGGATGTTTGGGAGACCTATTCCAGAAAAAAAATCTGAAAATAAAGAAGTTGCTACAGAAGAAGCAAAATAATATATAATAAAAAAACTTCCCTTGAAATTCAAGGGAAGTTTTTTTATCTATTTGGCTACATTTCCAGTTACATTAAGTACATCCCAAGATTTTGCAAATGGAGGAGAGTAACAAAAATCCATCATTCCTAATTCTGATGTTTTCATCTTTGTAGCAATTGCCATAGCAATCACATCTACTCTAAGTACTGCTCCATTTTTCCCTATGATCTGCCCTCCTAAAATAACTTTAGTCTCAGCATCATATATTAATTTTACAAAAATATTTTCCTGCCCAGGATAGTAACCAGTTTGATTTTTATCCTTCACAAATACCGTCTTATAATTTATCCCATCTAACTTAGCTTCTGCCTCTGTAATCCCTGTTCTTCCTGCTTCTAAATCCATTATCTTGATACAAGCTGATCCTAGAGTCCCATCAAATTTATTTTTAGCTCCAGATAAATTTTCACCTACTACCCTTCCAATCTTATTGGCTGTAGTAGCTAGAGGAATATATACATTTTTATTTCTAACTTTATGGTATACCATTGCACAGTCTCCTGCTGAGTAAATATCATCTACAGAGGTCTTTCCCTCTTCATCTATGATGATAGCTCCTCTATCCATATCAATCCCTGTACCCTCTAAAAATTTTGTTGTAGGCCTAACACCAGTTGCTATAACTACTATATCAGCGTTATATACATCCTTATCAGTAACCACTTTTTCTACTTTACCTTTTCCTTCTATTTTTTTGACCATCTCTCCTAAGTGTACTTTTACACCATGTGATCTCATCTCTTCTTCCATAATATCTGTTATCTCACTGTCAAAAGAAAGAGGTACTACCCTTTCGTCTAGTTGAATAACCCTTACGTTTTTTCCTAATTTTTTTGCTGCTTCTACAACTTCTAATCCTATATATCCAGCACCAATTACTACTACCTCTTTATTTTCCTCTTTCAACATAGTCTTTTTTAGTTCTATTCCATCATCTATAGATTTTAATGTAAATATATTTTTTAAAGTTTTCAACCCTTCAATTGGTGGTAATATAGCTTCTGCTCCTGTAGCTATCATCAATTTATCGTATGAACTTTCAAAACTTTTTCCTGTCTCTAAATTTTTAACTACAAGGATCTTTTTATCTGTATCAACCTTTAAAACCTCATGATTTATATTTACTTCTACACCAGATTCTCTAAATTGTTCTGGAGTTCTAGCAATCATACCATTGGGATTATCAAAAAAATCTCCTACATAGTAAGGTAATCCACAAGCTCCAAAAGATATTACCCTTCCTTTTTCATATACTATAACTTCTGAATTTTTAGCCATTCTTTTAGCTTTTGCTGCAGCACTCATCCCTGCTGCTATCCCACCTATAATAACTATTCTCATAAATCCTCCTTTACCGCTTATAAAATCAATAATTCTACCCTCTCTCGTCCTTTGGACCCTCTCTTCTCAACTAGGGAGAAATCTAAGAGAAATAGGGTTAAAGTTACTTTTTATTTTCTCTAGCTTCTTTTTCCCTCTCAGCTTGAGTTTTTGAGATATAATATGGCTCTAAAGCATAGAGGTCATCTGCATCTCTTCCCACTGCCATCTCAGCTAAAATCCCTGCTCTTACCATTGAATTTGATTTTAGATTATATATGGCATTATCTCCCATAACTTCATCTATTATATCCTTATAAACAATACTTCCATCACCTGTAAATATTGTTTTCTCACCTTTATAATCTTCTAGTATTAATTTTAATTCCTCTGCTCCATACTGAGATATTTTTGTCATTAAGTCACCATTATATTCATAGGCAGAGTAGTATACCCTTCCCTTTCTAGCATCTATTAGAGATATAATTTTATTAGGAGTTTGAGATACAGTATGAGCTAAGATATCCAGTTCATTCACTCCTACAATATCACAACCTATACTATAAGCTAACCCTTTTGCAGTTCCTACTCCTACTCTTATCCCTGTAAACGATCCAGGTCCTACACTAACAGCTACTCTATCTATATCCTTTGGTTTAAGTTTAGCTAAGCTAAATACCATATCTATTATAGACATCAAAGAATCTGAATGATTTAACCTTATATTTGCATTTACCTCTGATAAAATCCCTATCTCACTATCATATAACGCTACACTACCTGTTTTAGTAGAAGCATCTATTCCTAATACTACCATAATTTATTTAACTCCTTATCTCTGGCTTCATTTCCAATAAACTTCATCTCAATCTCACGAGAGTTTTCATCTCTATGATAAATCTTTATCTCTATATACTCTTTAGGCAGTTCTGTACCTATTATATTGGCCCATTCTATTATTGTCAGTCCATCATTATGTAGATAATCTTCATATCCAATCTCGTAAACTTCTTCAGGGTCACATAGTCTATATACATCAAAATGATATAGTGGCATCTTTCCACCTAGATGTTCTAGTACATAGTTAAATGTAGGACTTTTAATATTTCCGCTAATCCCCAATTCTTTAGCTATTGTCTTAGTAAGAGTTGTTTTTCCTGTCCCCAAATCTCCTACAAGTGCTATCACGTCATTTGGAACTACGAATTTAGCTAATTTAACTGCTAGTTCTGTCAACTCATCAAATGATAGTATTTTTTTCATATTAATTACCTGCCTTTTTTATTTCTCTGTTGTTTCACTTATTTTTTTTACTACATTACTTGTAGATTTTCCATCTACCAGGGTAAGGATCCTTACCTCTCCTCCATTTCTTTCTACAACTATAGTCTCAGGAAGATCTTCCTTCTTATAATCTCCTCCCTTTACATGGATAGACGGCTTTAACGCCTCTATTATCTCCACAGGAGTATCTTCTGTAAATATCACAGAATAATCTACAGCCTTTAACCCACAAAGTAGTTCTGCTCTATCCATCTCAGAGTTTATAGGTCTTGTAGGTCCCTTTAATCTTCTTACAGAATCATCTGAATTTACTCCTACTATCAATATATCTCCACATTCACGAGCTTCATTTAAATATCTCAAGTGTCCCACATGCAAGATATCAAAACATCCATTGGTAAAGACCACTTTTTTTCCACTTTCTTTTAGTTTTCCAACCAATTTACCGGCCTCTTCTCTCGTTAATATATTCATCAATGCCTCCTAATTTTTTCTTTTTATATCTATAAATTATACCTTAATTTCAATTCTTTTAAAAGATAAATCCATAACTTAACTTTTTAACATATCCTAATTTATAAAAAATTTTATTTTAAATCAAAATCTATCTATGCTTTAGCTCATCCAATTCAAACACTAGTTTATCATATGAAGACTGCATCCTTTTCATCTTCTCTTGATATTCTATTGTTTTTTCCTCTACCTTTAGTTTTAATCTACCATCTACATCTCCTAATTTTGCTTTTAACTCCCTTGCTTCACTGTTTTTAACCTTTAGTTTTTGCTTTAATACTATATTTTCTTCCTCTATTTGTTTCAATTCATTCTGAATTTCTAATTTATTTTTCCCTAATTTATCCAGTCTTCCCCTTAATTTATCTATTTTTCCTAATAACTCTATCTTTTCTCTTCTATATCTGCTCTTTAATACAAAAAACATTTTTTTATTCTCCTTTTTTTCAATATATTTTTATATAGTAATATTAACACGATTTTATTAGTTAATAAAACATAAAAATTATAATACGGAGAGGATTAGTATAACAACCATCCTCTCCGTATTATAATTTTTTTATTTTTAACCCTAAAAAATTTCTATAAGGTAATCTCTTCGGCTAAATATTTCATATGGTATGCGATTAAAGTATGAGTTCCTTTTTCAAAATAATAAATATAAACCTTACAATGGCTTAATTTATATAATGTTTATTCTTATTCATACATTTTATCAATTAACCCAGAATACATAAACATATTTTGAGGAACCCCATTAAATTCTAGAGCGTTCAACTCAAAATAATCACCATCAACTTTATATTGAATAAGTGCCTCTACTTCTTTTTCATGTAACATTATAGACCCTTTAACATTAACATAAATATTCCCATCATCAGCTTCAATGGATTCCCATTCAGGATCTCCCATAAAACTATCTATGGCTTCTCCAAGAGTTTTTTCTGGATAAGCGGTCAACCTTCCTTCTTTAACACTTTTAACTTCTTTAGAATTTCCTCCACAAGAAAATAAAATTAAAGACATAGCTATAATTAAAATTATTTTTTTCATTTTCCATTCCTTCGTTATTTTTTAGTTTTCTTTTGCTAAAACTTTAACTTTTTCATCATCACATATTTGATTTTCTTGTAATTGCATTAATGCTAGTGAAATAAGGCTTAGCCCAAATATAGATAAAACTAAGTAAACAGTACCTTCATTTTTACCACCAGCTTCTTCTATAGAATTTCCCATTTTATAGTTCCAAACTAAAAAATATATTCCAAACGTAATTAAAGTAAGTAAAATAACTTTCCCACCTTGAGCTGGTTGATTGTTTTTAGCAGCAAAATCATTTGCTAATCCCACTATCCAAAATAAAGGATATATTCCAAACGTAATTAACGATAGTACAATACACATTCCTAGTCCTCTTTTTTTTAACATTTTTTTCCTCCATTAAAATTTTATTTTTCCCACAATTTTATCATAATTGCGCCACAATTGTAACACATTTATTTAGTATCCCCTAATATAAATTTCACTTTATTTTTATTAAATTTTAATAATAATGCATATATCAAATTTTTGCCTTTTATAGTGATACTATTCTTGAAAAATAAATAACATTGTTTTAATTATTGGTTAAATATAAAGAAAAAATTAATTCTATTCCCTCCTAATAATTTATTAATACCAATGCTATATATTTTAGGGTTTGAATTATTCATTTCTATTATTTGTACAATTATAATTATACAAATATAAAAAAAAGACAAATAGATTTAGTTTATCCACTTATCTTTTTTTAGCATATTAAATATGAACTGCCCTTTTTTTACCCTCGTTAAAAAAATGAAAATTTTAACCCCTTAAAATGAAAACATTGTCTTACAAATTTGTTTTCCACCTCTAGTTTTAAAAATATTTTTATAGATAGACTCTATTGATTTTTTATCAACTTCATCTTCAAATAGATTTACTAAAAAATCAGCTTCTATTAATATTTGATAATCTAAACCATCTACATCAGTATATGTATGGTGATGTCCAACTAAATAACAAACACGATCAATAATAGATCTATCTAAACCTAATCCATCTAACATCTCTTCTGCAAAAGCTGGACCTTCTTTCTCTTGAAATTTCCCAGCACTACTACCATATTTTTCTATTGAAGGCTTAATCCCAATATCATGTACGATAGATGCTATTTCCAAAGTATATTGTGTTATTTCATCTATATTCTCAAGTTTACCTATCATTTTTGAAAAACTATGAACTTTTAGAAAATGTTGTATACGTTTTGGTTCTCCAGTCTCATAAGATATCATTTTTTGAATTAAATCATTTATTATAGACATTTTTTCTCCTTTTAAATTATAATGGTATATTTTTTATTATCGTTTATCTCACTTTAAAAATTCTCTGCATTAATATATATCTTCTCTATCTCCTCTTTAGGAACTATTCTACAGATTATCCCTGAAATAATAACTATACCAAAGATATCTATTATCAAACGGCTTAGAGCAAATTTACTGCCAAGTGATGCCATCTCAAAAAGAAACATAGGGATCTTAGTAGTAGACCAAGCTCCTAAAAATATAATTATATTACTAAATTTCACTCCCTTTTTCATAAATACTGCTGCTACTGGAAAGGCTCCGTATAGAGGCCCTGCAGCTGCTGAACCTATAAATATAGACAGTAAAATTCCTTTTAACCCAGACTTTTCACCCATATATTTCACCATTGTTTCCTTTGGTACCCATACATCTAGGAGTCCCAAAAGTATAAATATAGGAGGAATTATAAAAATCATCTCTTTCATAGAATAAATCGTTATATTCACAGCTTTTGTCCCTAAGCTATAATTTATAATAAATAGTACAGATAACATTATAATAGTTATCATCAAAAATTTATATCTTTTTATAAGTTTCATTTTATACCACCAAAATCCCTATTATATAAGCTACAAAAAAAGAAAATACAAAAGCTATTGAATTTCTCGCAATAGCCATACGCTTCCCAAAATATTTTATCTCAATAGGTAGGGTTATAACTCCTACCATCATTAATGAAGATATAAAAGCTGCAATTTGCATATATCCTGCACCATTTTCGAGTAACATTGCTGCTGTAGGAAAGGCAACAAATCCGGGTATCAAAGTGATCGCTCCTACAACCCCTGAAATCAAGATTCCTAACCATCCAGATCTTTTTCCTATCAATCCAGATATTGTTTCTGGATCAAAGATAGCTAAGAGTATCCCAACAAGGACAATCACTCCTAAAAATTGAGGAAGTATATTTTCAAATGCTTTCAAACCTTTTTTTAGTGCCTTCATGGTTTTCTTTTTATCTTTAAAAAAAGATAATATTAAAAGAAATATGGTAATTATGTATAATGTAAAATTCATTTTTTCTCTCCTTGTAATTTTTTTATTAAGTTTCTTAATAATAGGGTTATTAGCATTTAATTTCAAAAATAACCCTGATTTTCATACAAATCTTTAAATACTGCAATAGTTCCATAACTCGTTCTTTTATCTCCCACCCTACATGGCAATCTTTCCTATTCAAATTACCTCTTGTTAGCAATAATAATTATAATAATATACCTCATTTTTATATAAATCAAATTTTTTCATTTATAGTCCAATAAAAAAAAACTCATAGCCCCTCTTCTTTTGAATAATATACATTACCCAAAAGGAGGATCTATGAGTTATAAATATTTTTGAAAAATAAAATATAGATATAAAAAATATCTTTTTTTATTCCTCCCCACTCCATTCATTATGAAAATCTTCCAAAAATTCTTCCATTATTCTATGTCTATTTTGGGCTTTATCAAGACCTGTTTTAGTATTCATCTTATCTTTTACAAGTAGGAGTTTTTGATAAAAATGGCTTATTGTATCCACCTTATCTTTTATATCCAGTTCACAATTTGGGTTATACATAACTCTCTTTTTAAATCCCCCATATGCAAAAGTTCTCCCTATTCCTATGGCTCCTATAGCGTCTAACCTATCTGCATCTTGTACTATCTTACCTTCCATAGTTTCCATCTTATGTTTATTAGTTCCACCCTTAAAAGATATATTATTAGCTATATACACTACGTGTTCTATTATCTCTTTTGATACATCTAATTCCATCAAAAACTTACTAATGATAGATTCCCTATCACTATCACTATATCCAAATTTATGGTCTGCTATATCGTGTAGGAGGGCTCCTAATTCAACCACAAAGATATCTATATCCCCAGAAAAGCTAAGTTTTTCTTTACTCGCTATATCTAGTGCATTATTATAAACCCTTACAATATGCCACCAATCATGCCCAGATCCTTCCCCTTCTAACTTCATCTTAACAAATTCTTTAGTTTTCTCTATGATTAATTTTCTATTCATATTCAAACACTCCTAAAAATAATTTATCATTTTCTTATTTAATTCCTCGATTTCTACCTGAACCTTTTGCAATATAAAGGTTTTCATCAGCTATAGATACTAAATTTGCGTCTTTATTATTTTTTGTAGAAGCTAACCCGGCACTTATAGTAAGTTTAATTTTCATAGCACTAAAGCTTCCCTTCTCTATTTTTTTTCTTATTTTCTCAAAAATTTTCCAACTTTCTTTTAGAGTTTTATCAGGTAGGATACTTATAAATTCTTCTCCTCCATATCTTCCTACCATACCTTTTTCTCCAATACTTTCTTCTATAATTATAGCTACTTCTCGAAGAACAATATCTCCTACAAGATGTCCATATTGATCATTTACTTTTTTAAAATGATCAATATCAAAAAGAATTACAGAAAGTTCAGTTTTATTTAAAATTGATTCCCTTTCAGCATTTTTCAAAAATTTTGATATATATTTTTTATTATAAAGTTTGGTTAACCAATCTCTTATATTTTCCTCTTTTAATTTTTGATTTTTAACCTCTATACTCTCCTTTAAAATTATTGTATTTTTTAATTTTAAAGACATCTCATTAAATGAAGATGCTAACTGTCCAATCTCATTTGTTCCAGATATTTCTAATTGTGAATACAAATTTTTATCTGATATTTTTTTTATACGTTCTATAAGATTTATAATAGGTTTACTAATCATTTCAGAAGTAATGATATATATTATTAAAAGAGATATCGATGTACAAAAAATAAGTGTGATTAATAACTTTATAAGTACACTATAGATTTTTTGTTCTATCAAACTATAATCATATTCTAATCTAATAACTTTTCTTGAATCATCTAATATACTTGAAAAAGTGTCTTGGAAAATATACTCTTTTTCAACAAGTCCATTTTCCCCTTTTATTATTAAATTTTCTTTTGAAGATAAAACCTTATCTATATTCCCCCCCTCATTTTCATCCTGTTCTTTACTATAGGTTCCTAGATTAACATGGTGCCTGTCATATATGTTCAAGCTCTTTATATAAGGATTTCTATATTTCACCACTTCTTCTATCTTTATATAGTCTATATTTTTTATATGTTTTATAAGTTCCTCTGAAGAAAGTCCAACTTCTAATGCATACTCATGATCTTTTGAAGGGGCATAACCCCATTTTCTTAATTTATTAGTTCTCAGTTCTGAGGTAATACTTGATATTTGTATTTCATTTCCTACTCTTATTTTTTCTAAGATATTATAAAAATCTTCAAATTTTTTAAAATCAATCCCAATAGCTATTGGATTACTTGAGTAAATTATAATTCCATCTCTATTTATAATATAAAAATCTAATATCCCATCATATCTTTCTTTCATTTTTTGCAGATTAATCTTACTTAGATCGTTTTTATTCTTTACATGTTCATTTTGAAAAAAAATCAAACTTTCCTTCATCACCCTAGTATATTGGTCAGAGATAAATTCATGTTTTTTTTCAGTATTAGTAATAGTTTCAGTAATAAGAAATTTAGATTGACTTATAGCTATATTTGTATTTTTCAAAACATCTT
>Ga0055584_100004968_pt1 | contig 13019 bp, 12 predicted proteins | sample OSDHelmetaG_FD_58716 | JGI IMG/M metagenome (GOLD analysis project Ga0055584, IMG submission 58716) | Pelagic marine sediment microbial communities from the LTER site Helgoland, North Sea, for post-phytoplankton bloom and carbon turnover... | ecosystem: Environmental > Aquatic > Marine >... | reverse complement strand
TACATTACCTTCAACATTAGCTTCTATTTGATCTAACATAGCACTATCTTCATCCGATACTTGAGGACCTTGATCTGCTAAAGACCTAACAGCAGGTTGTTCTTCAGGCTGCTCATATTTTTGATTCATAGCATCACTTCTAGATGCAAGATCTTGTTTTAAATCATAAGGATCTTCAGGATTAGGACCTGCAATATCATCAGCATTTATTCCTAAAGTTTGATTTAACCCTTCAATAGGATTTAAGAATTTTTCTGGGGCATACTCTTCAGCAGGTTCTTCATTAACTGGTTCAGCTTCTACAGAACCTCCACGAAGACTCTGTAAAGATTTTAATTTATCTTGTAAGCTAGACAAGCCCTGAGAACCATAATCAATAGCTTGCCCGACCATTGACATATCTTCTTCATCATCTATGATAGCTTGTTCATTGAGAGACTTATCGCTCATTAAATCAGCTAGCATTTCTTCGTCTTCTTCTTCAATACCAAAAATATTTTTAGCCATTTCTATTCCTTATCGTCAGCTTTATACATTCCTGCAAGACCTTTACCAACACCTTGACCAATAGTCGACCATTGATCAGCAACATTAGCAGCATCTCTGGTATGTCCGGCAGCTTGTCCAGTATACGCATTTGCCTTAGCCTTTGCAAGATCCATTTCATTGCTAAACCCAGTTTGTATTAAACCTCTATTATGTATTTGCTCTTGATTACCTACTGCAGCAGCTTGTTCAGCTAATCTTTGTTGCTCTTGTAAATTTCTAAGTGCAGCTTCATTTTGTGAGCCAATATTTCTAGCAGTTAGAGATTGTTGTTGTGCTTGATTAAATCTATTAATAGCATCTTGAGCGCCTTTTTGTTGAGCTTGTTGACTAAAAGATTGTTGGCTCATTTGCCCAGCGAGACTTCCTTTATTTAGGATAGCTTGTAAAGCTTTATCTTCATTCATACGAACAACGTCCATACCTTGTTGAGACGCTCTATCAGCCCCAGATTGTGCAGCTTGCAGTCTAGCTATAAGTTCAGCACCTGAACCGCCTTGTCCTCTTGCCTGCATTTGATTCATAATTTGAGCTTGTTTTGCTTGAGCTTCGCCTGCAGCACCTCTTCTTATTTGTTCGATAGCAGCTTTATTGCCTTCAGACATATTGCCTTCGCCAATTTCACCAAGTTGTTCTAAAGATTTCATTTGTTCTTGTGCTAATCTAGGATCAACTGATATGTTTTCCATTTCAGAAGGTCCGAGTTCTTGAAATTGTTCTTGAGCAGCATTATAGTCGCCAAGATATTGTCCTGTAGCTAAGTCTAATTCTTGACTTTTTAAATCAGGAAGTTCTATCCCTAAGTATTGCTCTAAGGCTCTTTGTCGAGCTTTATCAGCTCTTTTTCTATCTTTACTAGCTTCGCTTGATCCTATTAGTCCGCCAATTATCGGCGCTCCTACTGCTCCAATTGTTAATGGCATTATAAACTCCCCCAGAAATGACGACAATTTTTAGATGTCTCAGTATAGTTATATTTTATTAATCTCTCAGAGAGAGCATTATTGTTTGTAGTAATAAACATTTTTTTATATCCCATTTCTTTTGCTGTTTCTTGTAAATTAAAAAATAATAAATCTAAAGCTTTGTTTCTCTCTTCTTTTGTAGAATTAGGATTAGTAATAGGGTATCTTATCATAGCCGTATTAGAACTAACCATAGGATATAACCATGCTGCAGCTATACTCTTCTCTTCATTGCTTACTATGAAGCCAAACTTAGATAAGAATTCATCAGGTATAATAATCATACCCCTTTCTCCCCACCAATCAGCAACTTCTTTATTATTTTGCATTAAATCTATTTCATACATTAAGAGCCATAACCTTTAGCAGTAGTCCCTATTCCATAAGGATTATCTTCTGTGGCATTAGGAGCTTCTACACTACCATATCTACTTAATATATCTTCAACGCTTTGACCAGTATCAATATTTCCTACTCCAGTTAAAGCCCCTGCTTCTCTAGAAAATTTAGTTAACTTATCCTTCTTATTAGCTATAATTGCATCAATAGCAGCAACAGATAAGTCAGTTTTATAACTACCAGATTGAGATCTATCATCTGCAATTTTATTCATATAACTATCGTATATAGCTTTTGATTCTGGATCATTCATTATATCTATACCAGATTTATTCAGAGCACTTTGTATAGCAAAGCCTACTTCTTTTTGTCCACTACCATATGAATGTCCGTGGCTAGCTACTATATCCCTAGCATTACTATATTTATTAATATCGGAAATAGCATTCTGAGAAGATTCTCTAAAAGCCGCTTCATTTTCAGCTATACTTTTACTTAGCCCCTCTTTATTAAAAATATCTTGAGCTTGATAAGTGTCGCCAGAGAAGTCTAATCCGCTTTCTTGTCCAGATAATCCCATCAAAGCATTATACCTATCTTTTTGTTCTTGAGAAGCCATCTCACCAGCTCCTATATCCCCGCCAGGTTCATTTTGATATTGTTTTAAATCTGCACCAAATAATGCTTGATCTTCGCTTATGCCTAGTTGAGTATAAAGAGCAGCTTTATCTTCAGGAGAAATGTCTTTGTTATTTATAATAGCATCTAAAGAAGATTTCATTTTAGCTTCCTCTTCTCTTCTTCTAGCCGTTTCTGTAGCAGCAGATTCAGTAAGAGCTCCAGAAATATCTTCGTAACCTTCTCCTAAATCTTCATCACCATACATACCAGTTTTAAACAATTCTGATAAATCAGCTTTGCCTTGTTGAGCAGCAGCCAGAGCTTCCTCTTGTCCTGAGACTAAGTTTTCACCTAAACCAGTTACACCAGCCTGTTGCTCTTGTGCCATACCAGCCATTTTATTTAAATTAGCTTGGGCACTAGGATCTGCTTGTAAAAATAATTGATCTAAAGTACCTTGTCCCATACCATACTGAGATCCTGGCATACCGAAAGTATTTCTTAGTAAGCCGAATCTACCTTTTTCTGATTGTGTAGCATCAGCCATACCTTGTAAATTTTGAGATCTTTTATTTAACTCGTCTATATTAGTATTCATTCCCTTAGCTTGTTCAGTAAGCATTCCACCATATAAATTATTAAAACTATCCATAGAAGCTTGTTGTTGTTTAAGTCTCTCTGCTTCTGCTTTAGCTGCTTCAGTTTCCGCATTAGTTTGGTTTACTTGGGCTTCATTAGCTTGGTCAGTAACAGCCATATTGTTAGCAGTATTTGCTGCTGTAGCTGCTGCAGTATTAGCAGCCTCAGTATTAGCATCTTTTTCTTGATTAGCTTGGTCAACTGCAGGCATACTTCCGGCATCTTTAAATGCCTTAACTCCACCTGCTCTGCCTTTGTCTATAGCACTAGCTATATCCTCTTGTGCGCCAATAGCAGCCTCACCACGAGCTTTAACAGCTTGGCCTATACCCTGGGCCTTGTTACCAGCATCACGGCTTATCTGGCCGCCCATAACGCCTCCAGCACCTCTATTAGCGCCTAAATAGGTATTGAGATTGGTGAACCGTGTTCCGCCTCCAGCTCTTCTTTTTTTTGGGTTGTTGCCTATTGTATTAGCCATAAAATGTACTCCTATATATACTTGTTAATTTCCTACTATAAGTAGCTTTAATATGAACTCGCTGCTATTGCGTAATCCCGATACATTCAGTATGGATACAGTTTTACTATCTATTAACGTATAGCTCACAAACGGCTGATTTATAGCAAATGTTTGCGGGTTAGTTTTATTGTCTGCTTTAATACAAATAATACCTTCCGGCTTACTAGCTATATTTAAAGCTATTCTAGGAGGATTCTTTAATTGCCCATCTACCTCATAATTATCGCCTGTTTGAATGTTCACAGATATAACTTCTTGGTTAAGATTTTCCATAGAAACATTACCACTAAAAGCTCTGTAAACATCCTCATTAAACACGTTCATGGCATAAGCTATTTTACTTATTAAATCCTGATATTCTTCGTCAAAATCTTCGTTTCTAAGTCTTTTAGGGGCTTGCAGTTTAGACATTATTTGTAGGCCCTTTCTTTGAGTGCTCTAAATGTAAGAGATAACCCTAGCACTGAATATTTCTCAAAAGCATTTTTATGCTCGAACCTAGGAGATATGTACCTACATCTTTGTTTCTGTAAAGGTATTAAAGTTCTTAAAGGTTTAGCAGCACTTATACCACCCCAATTTTGCGTACCCCAAGAGAATTGTCCCCAATCGCCACTACCACTTCCTAAGAAAGGTACTTCATCAAATGATGGACTAAGATCTGTACTATAAGAGACAATAGCAGAAGTAAAGTTATTATCTTCAAAAAATATTGTACCTTCTCTAACGTGTTTCATAATACTAGGATCTTGGAAAAACATAGAGTCCCAAGTTATCTTAGTATTGATAGCTTTATATATAGTAGCTATTCCTGATACAAAAGGTATACTGTTAGAGGTTGTTATTACATTAGGAGTATGAGCTACATCAAGTATAACGCCCTCCTGAGTAACAGTACCAGAACTTGTAGGATATTCAACAAAAAAAACTCCAGAAGATAGACCAAGTTGTTCTGATATATTATTATAATCAGTTTGGATAGTAGCAAAATCTACAGATCCAGAAGTATAATAGTTTCCTGATACAGTATGAGTGCCTGTACCTTGGGTAAGTATATCTAAAGCAGCTCCTCCGCTAGTTTGTGATATTTGGAAATCATTAGTATTGGCAGATATAATATAAAATTTATTATCTCCTCCTATAGTAACTCCGTCAGCAGTAGGAGAAGTTCCGGTACTAGAGAAGTAAACTATATCTCCATCTATATATCCATGACCAGTCACATTTATAACATCTGTGCCCGTAATAATATCAGTAAAGTCGAACGTCTTAGTTATTCTTGTTGTATCATCTAGATTTAAAGCAATAGCCAAATTAGTCATTTTTGTTGACATATTATCTCCAGCAAAAGCTTCTAGATCGTCAAAATAATCAGTATCTAAAGATGTATCTAACTGTAACTTTCTAAGCATTCTATTGTATTGAGATATAGTTAAGTATTGTGTTTGAGTAATAACATCACCAGCATCAACTCCATTAGTACTAGATATTTGACTATCGTTACCGTCAACTTCTCCTTCTATTAAAGAAACAGGAAAATCTCTATCAGCATAGTCTACTCTAGTTCTAGTTTTTCTTTCTTTTTCTATAAAGTTTTCATCTCCAGCACCAATCATTAACTTGTCTTCATCTACTTTTACTAGACCGCAATTTGCAGTAACATCCCAAATAGTCCACGTATTTGTAAAAGAATTGTACCTAAAACATTGAGTAGCTACTGTGTCTGCTAAATTACTTAAAGTCCAAAACATATAAGATCTATCAGTTTCATAAGAGACTCCAAAAGATATATTTTCATAATCAAATCCAGACCTAGTTATAGATAACAACTTATCCTCTATTGGCCTAGATATAACACTTACTTGAGAATCACTTACGCTAACTATACCTTGTGTTGTAAAAGCATATATTAAGTTATTTAATACTACAGCACTATCAGGAGCTTGTAGTATGGCTGAATTATCAAAAGCTGATACAGTAAAAGGAGCTACATCACCAGTAAGCCTATATATACCATCTTCTTTAAATACAAACAAACCATCTCTTAATGCTATAATTCTTTGTATAGCTTTATCTTGTGGCCCTATATCTATATAATTAACTAAAGGAACAGACTCCGGTTGTTGATATTTCGAGTAGTATAACCTATTAGGCTTTACTTCATTTTCCGAAGAAACAGTACCGTCTGCGCTATCAGGCAAAGCAGGATTAAATTGAGATCCTGTATCTGCACTATTAGCATATACTTCAAATACTGGGCCAGTTAATAATTTTTGTTCTAGTAATATTTTTCCTGGTAGGTCCGTTGATGTAGAAATATAATAAGCATCTACTACACTAGCAGAGTCTCCGTTTATATTCTTTACAAGTGATCTAGCAGCTTGGTCTATTTGTTGTGCAGTAGAAGGGCCATACTCTCCTTCTAAAGGTACTCTAGGAAGAAATATTTTTTTTGTAGAAACATCCTCTCCAGTACCAGCAGTGTAAGTTCCTTTAGCGAAATTATCTCCAGTTAAAGTAGAGGCATTTGTTATATCTAAATCATCAGCTAATCCATTATTAGCAGTAACTATAGTAAGCTCTCCGGCACCATCATCAGTTATATTAAAATCAAAAGTATAAGATTCAACAGCAGTTTTTACGGCTGCAGCTAAAGTTATAGGAGTATCTGATGTAGAAGTATAATCTACTTGAATGTTAAGTTTTCCAGATACAGAAGGTTCGGGACTAGTGCCAGTAGTAAGATCATTAAGCCATATAAGATATTCTCTCTCATTACTTGCAGAGTTTAATAATATATAATCGTTATCATAATTTAATACAGACGCTGATAATCCAGAAAAGTCTGCTATAGTAGTAGTAGTAGTGCCAGAATAATTATATGTATTGGTAGTAGTACCATCAGTTATACTAACACTAGAAGTAACAGTAGTAAGATCAACAACACTTATTTGTGCAGTATTTAACCTTTGTATTGTAGAAGTGTTGCCAAAAAAAGTATACCCTTTAAAAGACGCTATATCTTTTGAAAAAGGAGGGATTTCGTTAGCTTGTAATACACCTTCTCCAGAAACAGGATTAGTATATAATAATGCTCCGCCTTCTCTAATACTCTCTGGTGTAACATCAGTATAACTTATTTCTGTAGCAATTCCATCATAGAAATATTCTGCCACAAGATACATCTCATCTCCAGGATCTCCCACTAAATTTAACTCATCTAAAGAACTATAAGTAAATACTCCAGTTCTATATACTTGATAAAAATAGTTGGGGTCTGCAGATGCTTCTATCGAAGAAGGTACGGGAAAAGTTAAATCAACAATCCCAGTAGCAGTTTCACTTATATTTTCTACAACAGTTCTAGAACTAGGAGATCCTAATATTAAATTTTTATTAACGTCAGTAATGCCCCATACTATTTTGTAAGCAACATTACTCCAACCAGACATAAAGCCGGAAGTTCCATAATCTATTGTAGCAGAAGTAATATCTAATGCTTTAATACCGCCAGAATTTTCTATGTATAATGTACTAAAGTCGCTGCTATCAGCAGATAGTTTTTTAATGCCCTCAGAAGAGGTAAAGTAAAGATTACTATTAGCTTCAAGACTTTTAATCCTAAAGCTAGCACTATCATATGTGCCAGCAAAGTCCGCATATGTTCCGAGTCCATCGGAGTCATAAGCAATCTTACTATCATAATGTATTAGTAATCTGTCCTTATAGGATATAATTTGATGTGCTCTATCAGTAGCTACGCCAAAAGTATCTCCGTATTGAGATAACCCTCTTCTAGGTTCTATTATATTATTTCTATCTATTATAACATTTAATGCATCAGTCAACGCCCCTTCGGGAGTAGAACTCATGTGATTAGGAAATGAATATAAACCATTTGCTTTAGTAGTAATGTGTTGTGACAAAATTAACCTCTATTATTCCAGCGTTTTCTAGTCAAACCTGCTCTTAAAATACCATGTCTGTTTACGATTTTTTTAGGTGACTCTTCAACTCTACTATCAATTAAGTTAGTAGTTTTATCTTCCATCTCAGCTAATTTTTTATTAGCATTAGATAAACCTTCGGTATCTCCCAAAGCTTCTAAACATCTAGCAGCAACTCTATGAGCTAATACTACGTGTAAATCTGCAGGAACCTGCGGTACAATACATTCACATTCTACATTAATATAGTCGCCTACAGCAAGTGTAGAAGGAAGTATACTTACTCCAGCAATAGTCTCAACAACAGCAGCTTCAGAAAAAGATGATGTAATATTAAAAGTGCTGCCAACAATAGAGTCTCTAGCTACAGTTAAAACCTCAGAAACGTAAGAAGTTGATATGCCAGAAATACTAATAGCTGTGTCAGTTGTAATAGCTACTGCTGCATCAGAAGCATCGCCACTAATATCAACTTCAACATAAACATAACTAGCATCATCAGGAATAGTTCCCGCCAGTTTTAATGCCGATTCTGTAGCAGTACCAGATTTATTATACCAATAGATATAAGTTAGAGATCCTGATATATCAGTTAAAGTTAGGTAATCTCCATCAGTAATAGTAGCATATCCACTATATGTAACAGTATTAGTATCGTAAGTACCAAATGTTATAGTTTTTAAAGTACCATCTATAACAGCACTTTTACTTAACGCTAAACTAACAAAAGGTGACTTAGCCTGTATCATATCATATAAAGTATTATTCGTAAATGCAGTAGGAATTTGATCTACTGTTACAACTCCCGTATTAAAGTTTATATTAGTTATTGTAGAAACTTTATCCTCAGTAACTAATTCATTAGGCCTTAAGTAGTAATTAAAAACTAAACTTCCAGATACACTTCCATTAATTGCAGGATGTAATATAACTTGGTTATTTTGTATGTAATAAGTATAAGGTTTACTAGTAGAAGAAGATCCTACAAACTCAGGAATATCTTGTATGTTTATTCTAGTCATTTCCATAACATTACCATTATTATCTTTAAATGCTACGTCTCTAAGTTTATTTCCTATAGATCTATGTGGTATAGTATAATTACTTTGGCTATCAACCATAGCAACATCCTCAGAATATAAATAATAATCTTCTCGTAACCGTAAGATAGAAGGTAATAAGCCTAGACTAATTTCCTCATTTGCAAACGCTAAAAAATCATCATCTGTAAACGTACTTTGGTTTGTTGGTATCATAGCTCTTCTTTTAACAGATGCTATAATACTATTTGATGTAAAAAATTGTGACATTATCTAACCTTTGTAGTAAATTATCTACCCATCATCTCTTTAAGCTTGAGCATTTTCTCGTCTTCGTCTTCTTCAGACATCTCATCTTCCATATCTTCTTCAGAATCCATCATCATATCTTCTACGCCTTCTGTAAGCTCTTCACCTTCTGGTTCTAAAACTTCTTCGGCTTTATCAAGACCTTCCATAAGACCTTCTTTATCTGGCGCAGCTACAGTAAGCTTTTGCATACCATCTCCAATTTGTTTACCAGAACTATCCATAGCTAATTCGAGTAGCTCTTGAAGAACTTCCATTTTAGCTTGCTTTTTCTGCTCGCTCATCTCGCCCTTTCCTTTATTTTTCATCATTTTCATCATATCTTTTAACATATTATCTCCTTATGTTAGTAAACCTATTATAGCTAGCACTGACAATGCTAACAGGTATTTATTATATTTTTTTTGTATTTGTTCTATTCTATACTCTAAAGCAGCACTTTCACTATCTATTCTATGTATAGAATCTTTACTCTCTTTTTGTTTCATATTAAATAAAACCATGTGACTAGATAAAGTATCTGATAAATTTTCAAGACCCTCTTGGGCTTCTTTTGAAATCTCTTCCATCATCTCTAAAGACTCTTGTTTAGTTAGAGCGTCTATTTCTAAATTAGTTATATTACTAGACTGTGTATTAGCTTCTGTTTTATTTATTTCTTTTTCTATTACTTTAATCACTTCAACCTCTTTCTCTACTATTACTTCTTTCTCTACTATTACTTCTTTCTCTACTATTACTGGAACTTCTTTTATTACAATTTTTGTTTCAGCTTTACTAGGAATAATTATATTTTTTGATTTTGGCTCAGGAGCTTTTTCTCCAAATTTAAGTTTTCCCATTAAGAAGACCTTCCCTCAACATATACAGAAAATGTACCTGATGTGATAGCTGCTGCTATTTTAACTCTAGCTCTTTTCGCTACTAAATCTGTTTCAGCAGTGCCTCTTAACATAACTCCAGCACTTGTACTAGGAGTAACCGTTACTGTAGAGTCCATCCATACATCTCCTGCTGCTACAGGACTAATTTCTAATGTAATAACTTGTGGGCCAGCTAATAAAGTATCAGTTCTAACATACATATTTATAACTCCTGCGCCATCAACTGGAAACTCGGCTACTATAATACCAGTATCAGTATTATCCAATGCTGTAGCACTAGCAGAAACACTATTATTTACTACAAGAACACTATCGCCATCAGAAGCATTTAGCTCCATAGATATTTCAGCATTTTGAATAGTTACTTTCTTTGAAGAAGAAGCATCATCGTGCTCTAGTTTTATTATCTGGTTTGCATCTAATTTACTCATTATGTTTCCTTATGTTATATTAATTCTAGGATATCTTTTAATAATTCTTTAACTTGTTCTAAATCCATATCATCTATGAGATCTTTTTTATCTTGTATATTAACCTTAGCTTTGGCTAGTTTAAATTTAGCAGCCTCTGCATCTTCTTCATCTTTTTTTATTTTATCGGCTTTTTCTTTTTTAAAAATATATTTTTTTGTTTCGTCTACTATTAAATTACTTTCAAAGTTACCATCATCATCTATAATAGTTTCTACTCTGAGATACGAAGGATCTTCAAATTCTCCAGTTTCGGGATCTACTATAGCTTCTGCAATACAATTAGGAGCTATGTGAGAACGAGTCTCTAACTTCCACTTTGAACTATCATTTAAATCTCGCACTACATAAGTCTTCATATTTACCCTTGTTTATTTATATGCTCTAAAATACTGCCGATAGCATCTCTAATGTCTGCCATATTAAGTATTTGGTCAGGATTCAAGTTCTTTAATTTTAACTTTAAATCCCGGTCTTTTTGTTCTATAATGGCATTTGCAGCTTCAATTTCTAATTTATTCTGTAGATCTTGTGCTTGTATGCTAGCTTTTAGTTCTAAATCTACTTCAATGCCCTCAGATTCGTTACCGAACTCGTCCACGATAGAAACTACTTTAAGCCACTTAGGATCTTCATATATACTTGTTAATTCGTCCATAGGAGCTTCAGCTACATAATTTTTTGGTTTATAGGATGAACCTATTAGGTGAAGATTATTATTCTTATCTCTAACTATATACTTCTTTTCCATTACTTAATCCTCGTAGCAGTTATGTACATTATAAAGTTTGCTGCACCTGCCACACTAAATGTTGCACTTGCGTTTATAAATACTGTATCTGTAGCAGTTACTGTCACATGTATAGGTTTAACAGGTCCCCAATGAGAAAAAGTATCAGCCTGGTTTATACTAAGAGCCTCGTTATTACCTGTATCTTGAGTCATGTTTGCACTAGCATCAATGTTCGCTGGTACTGAAGCAGTGTTATCACCATTTTCAGAACTCCATTTTATACTAATAGCACTCCATGTACCTGTTGAATCAGTAGCTCTTACAGCTCCGTCTAATCTCCATTGCCCAGGAGTTAACTCTATTCCATTACTATCTGCCGCTACATCTGCCCAGTCTCCTGATGACATGCTTGATACGAAATACTGCGTAGAAGTTATACTTCTTATCTCAGTCTCCCCATGCACTCCGAATACTGAGAAGTCTGGTATTTCTTCGATATTTACATAGTTAAATTCATTATTACCACTGTACAAGGCCAATGCTGCTCCAGTATCTTGATACATTCTTATTTGTACTGTATCGCCTTTATTCAATTTTAAAGTAGCAGTTCCTCCAAGGTTCATATAAGTAGCAGAGCTGTCAAACTGTGTTCCTCTAGCAAGAGCTGTATTAGGTGTGCCATTTATATATATAGTTAGTAAGGCGACATCTGTTGTAACCCAAGTTGTAGTTGTGTTATATAAGAACATTGCTGAAAGCCTATATACGCCAGTCTTATGAATTGTAAATTCTGGATTTGTAGCCCAAGTCCCAGTTCCAGCCGTATATGTAACTCCTGAAGTATAAATAGATAATGATTCATAGAATAAATTTTCAAAATCTATTGGAGTATATACACTACTAGGTATTGATTGTCCTGCTGTAGTCCCACGTTTAGTATTATATGTACTAAACAAAGCCTCCTGAGTGCTTATCAAGTTGCTGGCTTTCCATTCTGTTATTTCAACTCTAGCATTAAAATATAAATCTTCACCGCTTGATATACCCGACCCAAGAATAGCCGAAGAACCGCCATTCGCTGAGACATAAATCCCTGTTGAGTTAGAACTTAATCTAAATAATGAAAACCCAGAATCACTAGCAAAGTTGTAACCACCTGCCGCACCAGCGTGTATATCGCCAGTAGGAGTTATGTTAGGATTAATACTACTTATATTAAGTTGATATGTTCCTGCCGCACCATCTGTTGCGGTATAATCAACTCTACCTCTAACTAAAAGGTCAGACCCTTCTCTTTTCCATTTAAAACCTGTGTAAGTTGCTGTTGGACTATTGTTAAATGTAGGTGTAAAACTCTCCCACTCAGTAACTATAGCGCCCGGAGCATACTCTTCAGGTCCGACTACTATATTATCTATATTAAGATTTCTTATTGCTGTATTTGTAGTAGCTACATGAATTATTAACCTATAATTTACAGAATCACTTGCAGGATAGAAAGTTCCAATAAACCCGCCATTTTCTGGAGCTAACATAATGTCGCCATCATCATCATTTAATACTGGTAAAAGATTAGCATTTGTAATATCATAAACGAAAACTTTAAAGTCACCATTAGCATGACTACTACCATCTGTGTGATAATCAAAAGATATATTTATTTTTCGGCCCTGATCTATATTGTCTATTTCAAAATCGGAACTTATCCCCTCACCTTGTAAATTTCCAACAGCGCCTATTGCTAGTGATGCCGTACCTCTAAGAATAGTAGTAACTGCGTCTCTAGCAACAACTAAACTACTACTGCCTCCTGTACCATCTACAGGAGATGTACCTGCTGCATCTGCATAAGTATTCCACCCATATATTCCGTCCTCGAAATTGGATTTAGATATGTAATTTTTCTTAGTATTAGGGGCATCTTTTATATTGGATAGTTTAGCCATTATTTAATCCTTCTTGCTGAGATTTTATAGCCTTTATATTGGACCCCAGTATTTGCG
>Ga0055584_100004966_pt1 | contig 13021 bp, 11 predicted proteins | sample OSDHelmetaG_FD_58716 | JGI IMG/M metagenome (GOLD analysis project Ga0055584, IMG submission 58716) | Pelagic marine sediment microbial communities from the LTER site Helgoland, North Sea, for post-phytoplankton bloom and carbon turnover... | ecosystem: Environmental > Aquatic > Marine >... | reverse complement strand
GTCTCTCCAGATGCTTATCTGAACGAGGCACCTACTCAAATGAAAGACGGCGCGCAGGCCTAAGCCTGTGCGCCGTTCTTGGATCTTATCTTGTCGCGTGGTGGGGTCTGAGTGTTAGTTGACCCAGCTGATGTTGGCGTCCGCGATGGGTGGGCTCTTGACAGCGAGCATGGCCACTTTACGAGCCACTTCGCCGGCGATCGTGTGAAGTGCCTGGCTGCTGGGTGAGTCGGGTTCGCTGACGACGATCGGCTTTCCGAGGTCGCCGTTTTCAGCGATGCGCGGATCGATCGGGACTTCGCCCAGGAAGGGCACGTCGAGTTCCTTTGCGACGCGCTCGCCTCCGCCTTTCCCGAAGATGTAGTACTTCTTGTCGGGTGCGTCCGCCGGGGTGAAGAAGCTCATGTTCTCGACGATTCCCAGAATCGGCACGCCGACCTTCTCGAACATTTGCAGACCCTTGCGGGCGTCGATCAGCGAAAGGTCGTTTGCAGTTGTGACGATCACTGCTCCGGAGAGCGGAGCCATCTGCGTGAGCGTGAGTGCTGCGTCTCCGGTTCCAGGCGGCATATCGACGATCAAATAGTCGAGCTCGCCCCACTGGACGTCCGAGAGAAACTGCTTCACAAGGCCATGGACCATCGGTCCGCGCCAGATGACCGGTGAGTCATCGTTCATGAAGAACGCCATGGACATGAGCTTCATACCCTGTCCGATGAGCGGCATGATCTTTCGGTCCGGCGTGGTGTCCGGTCGTCCGTGAACGCCTGCTAGCAGCGCAAGCGAAGGGCCGTAAACGTCCGCATCGAGGATGCCGACGGAAGCGCCTTGATCACGGAGCGTGAGCGCTAGATTGATAGCGGTCGTGCTCTTGCCGACGCCGCCCTTACCGGAGGCCACGGCGATGATGTTCTTCACGCCGGGCATGCTGACTTGCTGGTCGGCTTGGGCACCGGTGGCGCGTCCCGCTTGCCGGGTGTTGGCGGTCATCGTGACGGCGACGTCCTCGACGCCTTCGATCGCCTGCACACGTTCCGTCGCAGCACGTTCGAACTCGGCCTTGACCGGGCAGGCAGGCGTGGTGAGCTCGATTGAAAATGCGACGGACGAGCCGTCGACCTTCAGGTCCTTAATGAAGCCGAGATCTACGATGCTCTTCTGGAAGTCGGGGTCGATGATGGGGCGCAGGGCGTCGAGCACCTGGCTCGGACTGACAGCGTCGGCCATGGGGCGTTCCTTTGCGGGCCCTGACTCCGCTTCGAAAGAAGCGGTCGAACAGGGCGTAGATGAGGGCGCGATTGGAATTGTCTTGGGTGGCTCGCAGGCGAACTATTTGGGAGTTGCCGCGCGCCGCCGGATCTTAGCAGCTCAGGTGCGTGGAGGCGGCTACTCTGCGTGCGGGAGGTTTTGTAAGACATGAGTAATTTCGACGCTGCCCTGGAGCGATTCCAGCAGGTTGACCTCGAGTACGCGGGGGGGCTCGCGAACCACGGTCCCATGGGGGCTGAGGCACTGGAAGGGCTGGGGCACCAAGCGAAGATCCCTGCGTTTGTGGACATCTACGCACCGCGGCTCCCCCCTCTGTCTACGGGCAGTGCCCTCGCGCCTGCGGATCGAATGGCGGCCAGAGGGGATATCGGTCGCGTCGGCGATTGGATCGCGACCTTTGATGCTGAGCTTCCGAGGCTAGGACCTGAGGCCGGCGCATGGGGCTCTCTGCTCCGCGCGGAGCTCCCGGCTCTCATGCCGGGGCTCTTTGCGGCAGCCGGGCATGGATTGCTGCGTGTCGCACATGCCGTCCGAGCCCTTGAGCGTGTCGACGACGACGGTCGGCGACGCGAGGTGGCGTTGGGCCTCGCTCATTGGTCGGCGAGGTATCAGGCTCTGCCGGGCAAAGTTGAGAAGATGGAGGTCCTCCACCCTGGCGCATCGCCGGCGAAAGAGATCGAAGACGTCGTGCAAGATTGGCCGATCTTAGGCGAGGCGAACGCGAGGCTCGGGCTCTTTACGAAGGTCGTCGAGCGGCTGAATGGCTGGGCGCCTTTTGAGGAGGCACTTGGGAAGGTTGCGTTGCCTGCGGCCGAAGATGTGGATGATTTCCTGAGCGGCGTCTGTCGCGCGGCGGCGCAGATCTATGTTGATCACCCTGCCTCGCGGATTGCGTACGTGCATGGGCTCACGATTCCGAGTTCGATTCGCTCGTTGCTTCCTTTCTTGGAAGGAGAAGATCGGAGTCGCGCCGTGGGCTATGCGCTCGAGGTTGTCGTCGCACTCCATTCAATCTTCGGGGACGCCGAGAGCGAGCCCGAGCCCGACGACGAAGTGATCCGGGTGGCCGAGGACTGGGATGAGATGCGGTATCACTCGGCCTGCTCGATCGCGGAGCATTCGATCAAGATGGTCGAAGCGTGCTGGCGTGAGGATCGACTCGCGCCGAACCCGATTTTTCGCCGCGCTGCCGCAGATGCGGCGCTTAAGATCGGTGGGCGCGGCGATGTGTCCGCATGTTAGGCTGACTCTGCTCTCGATGTTGCGCGCGAAAGTACTTCGACGTAGCCACTCGTGACGAGCGCGTCTTCGAGGAGCCCTTTCTCCTTCAACATGCGATGCATCTTGGGAAGATTGTAGTGCGGGACGGTCATTAGTAGATGATGCTCGAGGTGATAGTTCACGTAATTAGGCGCTAGGAAGATGCGTTCCCACCAGCAAGCCAGCGTCGTCCGCGTGTTGCGAAGCGGATTCTCCGCAGGCCCTGACATGGCATGTTCGCCAATCGCGCGAATCCGCAACACGAGTCGGTATGTCGTGAGTAAAGCGACAGGCCAAAGCAAGTAGAGCTCCGGGCGCCCGAAAGCGGCACAGAACCCGAGCAGTACGGCGTTCGTGATCGCGACGGGCGCGACCTTATGCCATCCGACATCGGCCTTCTGGCCGGGTTTTAGGCCCTGATTTCTTTGTGTGCGGCGATTAGTGAGCCCTACGTCACGCTTGAACGTTGCGACGACTTGGGTCCATCCTGTTTGGCCAGATAGGTCCCGCCAAATTTTACGTCCGAAGCTTTTTTTCGTGAGTGGGAAGGGCATGGTGAGGGAGAGGTCGGGATCCCCTTCGGTGCCGGTCTTGGCATGATGGACCAAGTGGTAGGGGCGGTAGGGGAGGACGTCCGACCACGTGGGGTAAGCGCCGAGCCAATTGCCGATCCGATCATTCCATATACGGTTCGAGAGAAATGACCTGTGGGCCGCTTCGTGCATGACGATTGCGCAGCCGAGTTGTCGGCCTGCTATGACGAATAGAGCGATTGGAATCGTGAGCAGAAGCCATAGCCCGGAACTTGCGCCCACCATGGCCATCGCGCCAAAGGTCACGCTCCAGTTGATCACGAGAGTCAATACACTCTTGCGATCGTCGAGAGTCAGGATTTCCTTCCGCTCCTCTTTCGTAAACTGGGCGAGCCAATGCGCATTGCCGAGGATGGGCTCTTCTGGTGCGTCTTCGATTTCGCCCGGAGGCGGCGCCGTGGCCATCATGGCTTTCTCCTGAGTCGCGGGCGATTGAGCGTGCCGCAAAGAGTGTTAGTTAGAGCGATAGTGCGAAGGAGCGGGCGTGACAGCCTCGTCACGGCTCGGCGAAGCGGCGGATGAGTAGGCGAGGTCGGCCGCTCTCGTGTCGAGGGGCAATGCTCGATGAGGCACATCGTGTTTGGCGAGGAACGTTGCCCAGGCATCGCGACCGAGAGTGTCATAGTGCTTCATGGCCTCAAGCAGATCGTTGAGCGGCGCTGGTGTCAAAATTTCTTGCGGAAGCAGCGGATGCCTTACGAGTTGGCGCAACACGCGCCCGCCCACTAGGAAGCTGTCTATCATGGCTTCTTCTGGGGTCGAGTTGGCGAGTCGGACCTCGCTTTTGCGGAGATCAGTGAGGGATGCGCGACATTCGTCGGCGAGTGCTGCCGCATCCCAGAGACTGCGCGCTTCCATGTCGCTGGTCGGATCGAGGTCGCGGACGAGAAAGACCCGGCCGAGTGCCGTATCCGTTGCGTTGACGCCGGTTGCCAAGGACACGAGCTGTTCGCGGGCACCGTCCAACCCTCCGCGTAAATTGTCCGGCCGAAGTGAGAAGCCTGCCTCTATCTCGCGAAATCCGAGGAACTCGAGCGCGCGTTCTCGCCGCCTTCGAGCGGGCCCCCGGCCGAGGCGTGCGCAATGGACTGCGAGCCAGTCGCCCCGCCAGGCTATTTGGCGCTGGCCGATCTCCCGCCAACTTCGTAGGCGGCCACTGATCGCGGCGACCGCGGGTCCTAGGCGGTAACGGCCGCGGTCATCTCGTTCGACCCGGCCGGAGGCGTAGAGCCGTGCCAAGCTCACACGGATATTATTCTCTTCGATTCCGAGAAGCGAGCCGGCCTCGATGAGCGCTCGGACAGACATCGTCCCTCGGCGAAGCGTCGAGAGCAGGTCTAGGGTTAGGCTGCTTGCGGTCGGCTGAAGCATTATATTAAATTACGTCGCGTGATACATTTGTCCAGTGATAGTAATATTTAAGGGCAAAAAGACCCGGCTCGACGGTGTTCAAAGGGCTACTGGATCGTCATAAATCCTCGACCGCCGGAGCCCGCTGTATGATCTGATACTCTCCGGCGCCCATGCCCAGCCTCTCCCGCAATCTTAAGTTCTTCATCCCGACCTTTCTCGTCACCCTCGTGATCGATCAGATCACGAAAATCGAGATCGTCGACCGTTTCTCTTACGGAGAGCGGCTCGTAGTGATCCCGGGGTTCTTCAACCTCACTCACGTGCGGAACCCGGGTGGAGCGTTCAGCTTCCTAGCCACGCTGTCCCCGGAAATTCGTCAGACCTTCTTCTTGGGAACCGGAGCATTGGCCATCGTGCTTCTGCTCGTATTCCTACGACGACTCGAGCCCGGAGAATGGCTCGCCGCCACGGCGATTGGCGGCGTGTTAGGCGGCGCAATCGGTAATCTCACCGACCGGATCGTTTACGGCGAGGTGATCGACTTTCTCGACTTCCGCCTGATTGGTGGATACATCTGGCCGACCTTCAATATGGCGGATTGCTGGATCGTCGTCGGCGTTGGGATTTTGATGGTCCAGATGTACTTCGAAGAAGATCCGGATGCCGAGCCTAATGATGCGGATGGAGCGGCGGAGTCTGGCTCGCCCTAGGCTGATCGAGCCTTCGTGACAGCCACACCCACGAGCAGGCTGAACAATGGACGTCGTGCTAGTTCGCGTGCGCGATCCCGGCCGGCGGGAGGTTTGCTGTGAGGACGCGTAGGACATTATCGCCGAGCGCCCGTCGTACCTGAGATTCGCTCAGGCCTTCGTCGAGCATGGCCTGGGTGAGAACCGCTAGATGGCTCGTGTCGAACCCGACCGTCGTGCCGCCATCGTAGTCCGATCCGAACCCGACGTGGTCTGCGCCGACGAGACGAACGACGTGAGCGATCGCTTTCGCGATGTCCTCTGGTCGCGTGCCGCAGACGGCCCAATCCCAGTAGCCGATTCCCACGACGCCACCATTCTCCGCGACCCTGCGCACATGCGCATCGGAGAGGTTCCTTTGGTTGTCACAGGTGCCGCGAACGCCGCCATGGGAGAATACGACGGGTCTCGTAGCCAGGTCGAGGACCTCATCTACGGCTTCGGGGGCCAAATGGGCGAGATCGAGGGTGATACCCAGTCGCTCCATTTCCCGCACCGTGTGCCGACCGAGTTCTGTGAGTCCGTCGCGGGCAACCCCGTGTGCTGATCCGGCGTAGTCGTTGTCGAAGAAATGGGTAAGCCCGATCATGCGGTATCCGGCGTCGAAGAGACGCTTGAGGTTTTCAGGATCGGATTCTAGGGCGTGGGCGCCTTCGATCGCGAGCAGCGCGCCAGTGATGTCGGCGCCCTCCGCCCGGGCGGCTTGCAAGCTCTCAAGGTCTCCGCGGTCGAGAATCATCATGAGCTCGCCATTCGATTCGCGGGCGTAGGTATGAAGCTGTTCGGCGCGGAGAAGTGAGCGGCCGGTCGGGCCGAGAAAGGCAGTCGGGGAGAGTTGGACGATGCCTGCCAGAGTGATCAAGTCGAAGCCACCGCTTTCGTTTTTTTCGATGTTCTGACCGGCGGGTGCGATGGTAGGAAGAGAGAAGACTTGAAGTGCAACCCCACCTTCCTGGAGTCTGCGGAGATCGACGTGTCCGACTTCGCTGCGCTCGAGTAAGTCTCGTCCGAATAACAACGAGTCCGCATGCAGATCCGCGACGAAACTCGTTCCATGGAGCGCCTGAGCTCGCGGACTGACGGAGGGAAGGGGGACGGGCTCGACGCGGTTAACGAAGCGTTCTAGTAGCAGCCCCATCGACAACCAGGCGACCACTACGAGAGCGAGGACGACGAGGAGGGATCGGGAGAGCACGGGAGAGAGCTTCATCGCGGTGGCGCATTCCTTATAATTGGAACGGAATCCTGAGCTTAGGCGAAGCCTAGCCTTGGGTTCAATGAATCACGCCAGCAATACAAGCCGTGAGGCATGTTGCGATCGTGCCAGCGACAATCGATCGCATGCCGAGTTCAGCCGCCTCTGGACGTCGCTCGGGCGCGAGTGCATCGACACCCCCGAGCATGATCGCGAGAGAACCAAAGTTGGCGAAGCCGCAGAGGGCATAGCTCGAGATGATTGCGCTGCGTTCGGAGAGGGCACCCCGTGCTACGGCGGCGGCTAGGTCCTGGTAGGCGATGAATTCGTTGAGCACGGTTTTTACACCGATCAGCGCGCCGACCTCTCTCGCCTCGCCGGCTGGGATACCCATGACTAAAGCGACCGGGGAGAATGCCCAACCGAGTATTTTCTGAAGGCTAAGGCCCTCCAATCCGACCCATTCACCCACGCCGCCGATCAGGCTATTTGCGAATGCCACCAGGGCGACGAAGGCAATCAATAGAGCCCCCACGTTGAGCGCGAGCCGGAGTCCGGTGAGCGCGCCCATCGTGGCGGCATCAATCACATTGAGCGCTTGTGTCCCCTCCGCGTCTAGCTCGAAGTCGACCGAACCTTCGAGACTCTCGGGCGCTCCGGTCTCGGGAATCATGATCTTGGCAACGACGAGTGCCGCGGGGACCGAAATAAGGCTCGCAACGATTAGATGGCCCGCGTAGCTCGCCTCCCCAAGGATCTTCGCGTAGGCAACTAGGACGGATCCAGCGATCGTGGCCATCCCAACCGTCATGAAAGAGAAGAGTTCGCTGCGTGTCATACGCGCGAGATACGGCGCGATCGCGAAACCTGCCTCTGTCATGCCAACAAAGACATTGGCGGCGGCCGCGAAAGCTTCCGCGCCGGAGATGCTCATGGAGCGAGACAGGACTCGCGCGAGCGCGCGAACGACAGGTTGGATCCAGCCTATGTGATAGAGGATGCCGAAGACACTTCCCATGAAGATGATGATCGGAAGCGCAGAAAGCGCGAAATTGTCGCCGACATCAAGGAGCGGGCCGAAGAGGAACCCGGCTCCGGCTTGGGTCCAATCGATCAGACCCCCAACGAGTGCTTCGAATACGGGGAAAAGCAGCTCTCGAAGGGGGGAGGCGAGGAGTGCTAGGGCCAGTACCAGCTGAATCGCGACGCCAGAGGTGACTGTGCGTCGATTGATTGCACCGCGATTGTTCGAGAGAAGCCACGCGGCGCCCAATAGGACGAAATATCCTAGGCCCGAGATCGCGCGCAAGCCGAACTCATTCATGATGTGCCTCGAAATCTCCGGATTAAGTTCTTCGCTGCGGCGACCGGGTCGGCATCGGTGGCCACGACCGAGATGACGGCAAACCCGCCGACGCCCGCTTCTCGTAATACGTCGAGACGGTCGGCTGTTATGCCACCGATAGCGACCAATGGGCGTGGGGCCGCGAGGTCGACCGCTTGGCGGAGCGCATCCAGGCCTCGCTCCCCGTAAGCCGAATCCTTTGAGGTCGTTCCAAAGACCGGCCCGAAGGCGACGTAGTCGACGGGTTCGTCATGGGTCGCTGCGAGTTGCTCTGGCGTATGCGTGGACCTTCCGATGGCCAATTGGGCTCGGACTTTTTCAGGGATCGCGCTCGGGGGAAGGTCGGTCTGGCCGAGATGGACCGCGTCGGCCTCTACAAGCAGGGCTAGGTCAAATCGATCATTCACGACGAAACGGGCGCCGCTCTCTCGGGTTAATTCGCGGATCGCTTTCGCCCAGGCGAGCGCTTCGCGGTCCGAGGCATGCTTTGTTCGAAGCTGAATGACCGGCACACCGGCCTCACATGCTTGCTTAGCTTGCTCAACCGGATCTCGTCCCCATCGCGGGTCGTCGTCCGCGAGAACGTGAAGGCCGAGATAGTCGTGGCCCCGCAGCGGCGTTTGGCCGGTCATTTTGTTCATGTGGGGTCCCCCGCCTATCCGCGTTTGGGTAAGTCGATCTCGAGTTCGGTGATCTTCTTGCGCAGGGTATTGCGGTTGATGCCGAGCAGCGCGGCAGCGCGGATTTGGTTGCCCTGAGTTCGTTCCAGCACGATCTCGAGTAGCGGCCGCTCGACACGTTCTTGGATGCGCTGATAAAGGTCGGCGGTCTCTTCCTGCGAATCGAAGAGCGTCTCAACCTCGCGCACAACGAGCTCTTCGAGACTGATGTTGGTCGGCTCGGCCTCCGCGCGCGCATTCAAGAAGGAGAACTCCTCGGGAGTGAGAACGTCATCGGTCGAGAGCACGAGGGCTCGTTTGATCGCGTTTTCCAACTCGCGGACGTTTCCCGGCCAGTCATGGCGTTCGAGTCGTTCGATCGTGGCTTCGGGAAAACTAACAGGACCCTCCGCGAGCTCCGGCGCGTAACGTTCGGTGAAATGAAGGGCGAGAGTCTTGATATCCTCGACACGGTCGCGAAGAGGCGGGATTGAGACGGGAACAACGCGGAGCCTGTAAAGAAGGTCTTCTCTGAATTCGCCTCTAGCGACACGCTCGTCGAGATCGCGATGAGTCGCCGCGATGATTCGGATATCTACGATCTCTGGATCACGTCCCCCGACCGGCGTGACCTCGCCCGACTGTAATACGCGCAGCAGCTTGGCCTGGAGGTCGACGGGCATGTCGCCGATTTCGTCGAGAAATAGCGTGCCGCCCGATGCCTCGCGGAAACGGCCTGCGCGTGCAGCGACCGCGCCGGTGAAAGCGCCTCGCTCGTGGCCGAAGAGTTCACTCTCGAGTAGTTCGCGCGGGATCGCTGCGGCGTTGACCGCGATGAAAGGGCCCTCTGCCCGTGGGCTTGCCGAGTGGAGCGCATGGGCAACGAGTTCCTTGCCGGTGCCGCTTTCGCCGGTGATCAAGACGGGAACATTTCTGGGGGCGACTTTGCCGACGGTTTTGAAGATGTCGAGGAGCGCAGGGCTCGATCCGACGAGACGGTCGCCGCCAGGAGCGACGGCCTGACCGACTCTGCGCCGGAGGGATCGCACTTCGTCTTTGAGAGCTCTCGTTGAGAGTGCCTTTTGAGCGAGGGCCTGGACTTCTGCGAGCGCAAAGGGTTTGACCAAATAATCGAGGGCGCCGGCTTTCATGGATTCGACGGCGTTCTCGAGCAGATTCTGTGCGGTGATGATGACGATGGCGACATCGCCTCGGGCAGCGCGATGTTGCTGGAGCACTTCAAGCCCGGTCAGGCCAGGCATGCGAATGTCGACGAAGGCGAGGTCGTAACTCCCGCTCGCAAGCTCGCGTGCGGCGGCATTGCCATCTTCCACGGGCGTGACGCTATGTCCGAGTGCTTCGAGCGCCTCCTGCAAGACGAAGCGAATCGATGGCTCATCGTCCGCGATTAGAATTTGCATTATCTCGTTCGCGTCCTGTGCGGTCGGCTGGAAAGTGCCGCTGGCGGTCATCTAGAGAAGCTCCTCAGGGGCTGTTTGGGACGGGGGAGTCGGATGCAGTGGAAGGTCGACGGAAACGCGCGTCCCTTCTCCTTGAACTGAGTCGAAGCGAATCCGGCCGGCATGACGCCTGACCCAATGTCGTGCGACGGAAAGTCCGAGCCCCGTTCCCTTCCGTTTCGTTGTAAAGAAGGGCGTCGCGAGTCGGCGCATTTGCGCGTCGGGGATACCAGCGCCAGTGTCCGCGAAGCAGACTTCGATGGTGGGCCTTGGGCGGCCGTCGGGGCCAACGAGGCGATGTTCGAGAGTCATCCGAGTCGAAAGTGTGAGTCGGCCGCCGCTTTCTTCCATCTCTTGCATCGCATTGCGCGCCAGGTTCAAGAACACTTGCTGGAGCCGGGCGGGATCGGCATCGAGTTCGGGGAGCGACGGGTCGTAGATCCGCTGCACCTCGATCCCCTCATATCCCTTTTCTAACATCAGCAGATCGAGGAGCGAATCGAGGGGGCGATGGATATTGACGCTCTCTAGTTCGAGTTCATCGCCGCGAGCGAAGACCATTAGTTCGTCGACAAGGCCGGAGATCCGGTCGACCTCATTGACGATCAGCTTGGCTGCTTTCTGCCCGCGCTCATCGACCGTAGACAGTCCTAGAAGTTCTGCTGCGCCTCGAATTCCGCCGAGGGGATTCTTTACTTCGTGGGCGATACCGGCGGCGATATGGCCGTAGGATTCGTGCCTTTCGTGCTCGCTGATCTCTTCTCGAAGGGTTCGAGCCGCGCTGCGATCCCGAATGGCGATCGCGAGGCCGCCTCCCTCCGATCCGCCGAAATGAGCGTCGCCGAGGAGTGAGACGGAGACCTCGACGGGGACCGATGGAGCGAGTCGCCGTGGGATTTCCACCTCGTCATGAATCGCGGGCCGCCCGGAGCGGCGTACCCGATCCACGATCTGACAGAGTGGGTGATCGGCACCAAGAATCTCTCGGAGTGGTTTTCCTATCTCCGGGGCGCCGGGCCCGTCCAATAATCTCAGGGCTTCGCCATTGGTGAGTTCGACTCGGCCGTCCTCATCGAGGATCACCACACCCTCGAGCAATGCGTCAAAGATGCCCTGAAGGTCGGATTTCATAATTTTGCCTATTTTTAGGGCACTTAGGGAAGCGCCAATCTAGCCATAGGGCGAGGCGGCGCAAGGTCCGGAATCAGCACACCCACTCCTAGGATAAGCTGTGGCCCCGGAGGCGGATCGATTCAAGCATGCCCGGGCTCCCAGGATCGTGTCTCACCCGGTACCGTAGGGGGTATGCGTGAAGGTTTGACTGTTGCTGAAGCCCAGGACCATATCCTGGAAGCCACCCCCGTTATGGGAGCCGAGACGCTCGCGGCCTCGGAGGCGGGGGGCCGTGTTCTGGCTGAATCGATCGTGTCCCAGCGTAGGCACCCTCCTGCGGACTGTTCAGCGATGGATGGCTACGCGGTTCGGCGCGAAGATCTTTCCTCCGCTTCTCCGGATGCCCCGTGCACGCTGCCCGTTGTCTTTGAGGTTCCGGCCGGCGGTCACGCTCCGCGCGCACTCGGGTCAGGCGAAACCGCTCGGATCTTCACGGGAGCACCACTCCCTCCTGGAGCGGATGCGGTTGTTATGCAGGAAGACACGGATCAGGGCGCAGCGCAGGTTGAGATTCGCGTCGCACCAGCCCGTCGTGCGCATGTCCGAGATGCTGGGGAAGATTTTGATCTGGGCGACACGCTCATTGAAGCGGGGGCTGTGTTAGGTGCTCCTCACCTCGGCGTACTCGCGTCAGTGGGTCGCACTATTGTTTCTGTGCATCAGAGGCCTCGCGTCGCAATTTTGTCCGGTGGAGATGAACTGGTTGAGCCCGACCGGCCTGTGGATGGCGGACGCATCGTTTCTTCTAATTCCTATACGCTCGCTGCGCAGTGCCGCGAGATAGGGGCTGATCCCATCTATCTTGGTATTGCAGAAGATACGCCGAACGCGATCGAAGCACGTATGCGGGCAGGACTTGGTGCCGATGTGTTAGTCAGTAGTGCCGGTGTGTCAGTTGGTGATCATGATCATGTTCGGTCCGTCCTCGAAAAAATTGGTTGTCGTCTACAGTTTTGGGGCGTGAAAATGAAGCCGGGGTTTCCACTCGCCTTCGGAGTGATCGAGAAGACGGGGCAGCTCGTTTTCGGTTTGCCCGGGAATCCTGTGTCGACGGCTGTGACCTTCGAAGAGTTCGTGCGGCCCGCGCTGCGAAAGTTAATGGGCCACAGGGCGGTCCATCGACCGACGCTGCGCGCGACGATCACGGATCGCTATAAGAAGAAGCGGGGGCGTCTGCATTTCGTGCGGGTGACCCTAGAACGCACCGCCGAAGGCGTGCTCGCTCACCCGGTCAGCAATCAGAGCTCCGGCGTACTGACTTCTCTGATTCGCGGGCAGGGACTTGCGGTGATTCCTCTTGAATCCGAAGGCGTTGAAGCGGGTACCGTGCTCGACGTGCAGGTTTTGGATACGACGTTCTTTGATGGCGTAGATAGGGGCTTCTGAGGAGATGGTGCGCGCTCGTTTCGGCAACGTTGCGGGGATCCTCGTGTGCACGGAACTTGTCCGCACTGGAGAAGCTGCGCGAAAAGTCGATTATGCTGTGGCTGGCCAAGAGCTGTCGGCCGCTGCTGTCGGAGTTGCGCCCTTAGGCCGGGCCGCCGTTGCGGCCGCGAATGCATTGTCAGATGTTTTTGAAGAGACCTGGGTGGCAGGATGCCAGGGTGTTAGAAGACCTGACGGAAGCGAATGGGACCTCGTGCCGAGTGAGGCCGCTTCGGGATCGTCGCTTGCACTCCTCCGGCGGGCTCTCGCGTGCACCGATGCGACTCGGGTATTCATTCAGGTCGCGCCGCCGTCCTCGAAGGCGCCGATTGCCCTCGAAGTTATTCTGGCGGCGATCGCTTGGCCCGAAGCACCGCTTTCTATCATTGACCACGACGACCTGACATCGATCGTGGCCATCGCACGTAGGCGTGAGCTACTGGAGGCGACTCGTCATGCTGAGGATTCTGGCGCATCCTCGATTCATGCTCTGCTAGGTCGGCTCGCGACGGAACGAATCAATCGGGTCGACCTTGGCCT
>Ga0055584_100004965_pt1 | contig 13021 bp, 11 predicted proteins | sample OSDHelmetaG_FD_58716 | JGI IMG/M metagenome (GOLD analysis project Ga0055584, IMG submission 58716) | Pelagic marine sediment microbial communities from the LTER site Helgoland, North Sea, for post-phytoplankton bloom and carbon turnover... | ecosystem: Environmental > Aquatic > Marine >... | reverse complement strand
TCGGTAAACAACTTGAAGTGATGAATAAGTGATTCCATGTCATCTTTCATCTCAACGCGTGTTGGCGGCGTTATTTTGTGGTCTTCCGCAATAACAGGGCCGGGGTTGTCGCGTAACCAATCGACGCATTGTTTTACGATCCGATTAGACTGTCGCATTTCCTCGACACGCACCAAATAGCGATCGTAACAATCGCCATTTACGCCCACCGGTATGTCGAAATCCATCAGATTATATACTTCATAAGGTTGCTTCTTGCGTAGGTCCCATTCGATGCCTGAACCGCGCAGCATTGGGCCAGTAAAGCCTAATTGCATCGCACGTTCCGGAGACACCACGGCGATGTTTACTGTGCGTTGCTTCCAGATTCGATTGTCCGTGAGCAGAGTCTCGTATTCGTCGACACATTTTGGAAAACGATTCGTGAAATCCTCAATAAAGTCGAGCAATGAACCGTCGCGAACAGAATTCATACGATCGAGTTCTTTCTTGCTGCGAAATTTTGATTCCGCGTATTTCGGCATCGAGTCCGGCAGGTCCCGATAGACACCGCCAGGCCGATAATAGGTCGCATGCATGCGAGTTCCGGACACCGCTTCATAGCAGTCCATCAGGTCTTCACGCTCACGGAAGCAATACAAGAACATGGTCATCGCGCCAATATCGAGACCGTGCGCGCCCAACCACATTAGGTGGTTGAGAATTCTCGTGATCTCATCAAACATGACGCGGATATATTGGGCTCGCGTCGGTACTTCTACGCCGAGCAATTTCTCAATCGCCAGGACATAGCCGTGCTCGTTACACATCATCGAGACGTAATCGAGACGGTCCATATAGCCAATGCTTTGATTAAACGGCTTCGTCTCGGCGAGCTTCTCGGTACCACGATGTAGCAGGCCCACGTGAGGATCTGCCTTTTGAATGGTTTCACCGTCAATCTCAAGCACAAGCCGCAAAACGCCGTGCGCTGCCGGATGCTGTGGACCGAAATTCATTGTGTAGCTTTGAATCTCAGCCATCTTTATTTGCGTCCTTGAGGTCGGTCGAATATCGATTGTCATCACGAATGACGCGTGGAACCAATGTCCGCGGCTCGATGCTCACCGGCTTGTACATAACGCGGCCCTGTTCAGCGTCGTAGCTGACTTCAGTATTACCCATAATAGGAAAGTCTTTTCGAAACGGATGCCCAATAAAACCATAATCCGTCAAGATTCGGCGAAGATCTGGATGCCCTTCGAACATTATCCCGAAAAGATCGAAAACTTCTCGCTCAAACCAATTCGCACCGTTCCAGATATCCACCACAGATCTCACGATCGGAGGGTTTGCAGTTCCGGTATAGACCCTTAATCGAAGCCGAATATTATTCTGAATCGATAGCAAATGATAAACAACTGCGAATCGCTTGGAGTCAAACTCATCCGCCTCGTCCAAAATGACAGGCTTACGCTCAACCCCGCGACTGAATCCAGTTCCGGAAGCGCTATTTGTTGCCCACTCGGTATCCCCGTAATGCAGATAATCCAGACCGCAAACATCGATCAGCATCTCGAATCCAAAGTCAGCTTCGTTGCGCAGTGCCGTGGCAACTTTCAAGAGGTCATCTCTGTCCAGTTCGTAGGTCAGCTCGCAACACGTTGATGTCATGCGAGCCATCTGATCGCCGAAGCGGGCATCAATTTTACTCGCTAGCTTTTCGTTTCGATCACTCATGTTATCGAGCGATCGTACTCGTGCGACGAATCTTGCTCTGCAACTGAATAAGGCCGTAAATTAGAGCCTCAGCTGTCGGAGGGCAGCCCGGGACATATACATCGACCGGAACAACCCGATCACATCCGCGAACGACAGCATACGAATAGTGATAGTAGCCGCCGCCGTTAGCGCATGAGCCCATCGAAACAACCCAGCGTGGCTCAGGCATTTGGTCGTAAACCTTACGTAGCGCCGGTGCCATTTTATTGGTCAGAGTTCCAGCTACAATCATGCAATCGGATTGGCGCGGGCTGGGGCGAAAAATAATTCCGAATCGATCGAGGTCATAGCGCGACGCGCCTGCCTGCATCATTTCAACTGCGCAACAAGCCAGACCGAAGGTCATCGGCCACAACGAGCCAGTGCGCGCCCAGTTCATTACCGAATCAACACTGGTAACAACAAAACCTTTTTTCTGCAGGCTACCGCCTGCTGCTACCGCGTCGCCTTCGGGCGCTGCGGAGTCAGTGGCATTACTTAATCCCACTCGAGTGCTCCTTTTTTCCACTCGTAAATAAAACCAACTACGAGAATTGAAAGGAATAGCGCCATCGCCAATAAGCCGAATTTACCAACAGCATCCAGAGAAACTGCCCATGGAAATAAAAATGCGATTTCAAGATCAAAAATGATGAACAAAATAGCAACCAGATAATAACGGACGTCGAACTTCATCCGCGAGTCTTCAAATGGCTCGAAACCACATTCGTAAGGAGATAATTTCTCATCGTCCTTTTCGCCACTACCAATCAGGAATCCAAGCCCCAACAATAGCAGGCCGATCCCGGCAGCAAGTCCAAGGAAGATCAGAATAGGAAGATATTCTTGTAGCATGATTCTCTGTTGTGCCCTGTGGGCTTGGCGGCTGATATTGCTCTCAAATCAGCGCGGCATTGTATCAGCCAATGCGCAGCCGAATAAACCCTTTTTGACATAGGTAGATGCGCTGATAGATGCGCAAAAAAAATCGGCCTGTAACACATCTCTTGTGAACAGGCCGATTTCGGTACTTGGTGCTCTGAGCGAGACTCGAACTCGCACGGCTCACGCCACTGCCCCCTCAAGACAGCGTGTCTACCAATTCCACCACCAGAGCAAATTCCTGAATTACTGCGCCGCTCAATGATTCAGCCAAGCGGCTTGGCTTATTCCGTATTCGGAACTACCGATGCGCCATCCATCTCGGCATCAGTCAGATAAGGCATATCATCCGCGTCTATCACATCAGCGTCTAATGCAATAGTGGGCATGTTCGTATCCGGCATTGCCGCTTCTTTAACCACCGAAGCCTCCTCAATAAGGCTACTCGGTGCCGCCGAATTTTGACTGCTCAAATACGCGAGCGTCAGGCTCGTTGCGAAGAATGCTGTTGCGCATACCGCAGTTGCACGCGAGAAGAAACTACCTGAGCCGCGGGAGCCAAACACGGTACCAGAGGCTCCGGCTCCGAAGGCCGCTCCAGCGTCAGCGCCTTTGCCGCGCTGTAATAATACGAGTGCAATGATCAGTAACGCGATCAATGTATGACCGATAAGTACTGTTTTTTGAAGAGTATCCATTAAGTTCTCAGTAATCGTTCATTGCAAGGCATGGCTTTGAGCTCTAGCCTTATCACTATGCAGCAGCTGCAGCTGCTGCAATTGCCAGAAAATCATCCGCCTTCAGTGATGCCCCGCCTATCAGGCCGCCATCAATATCTGGCATTGACAACAATCCAGGCGCATTTTCGCCCTTCATGCTACCGCCATACAGAATCTGAACCGTGTCGGCTAAATCTGCATTTTGCCCTGCCAGTCGCGCCCGAATGTGACGATGCACATCCTGAGCCTGTTCTGGTGTCGCCGTCATTCCAGTGCCTATCGCCCAAACCGGCTCATAAGCAATTACCGCTGACGCGAACGAGTCTACTCCCGCGGCGTCAAGAACGGCATCAAGCTGCCCATCGATAATGTCCTCGGTTGCGCCCGCTTCACGCTCCTCCAGTGTTTCGCCAACACATAAAATAGGTATGATCCCGGCCGCCTGGGCCGCAATATACTTAGCCGCAACTTGCTCACTAGTCTCGCCAAACATCGCTCTACGTTCGGAATGACCAACAATGACATATCCGCAGCCAAGCTCTTTCAACATCGATGCTGCAGTTTCCCCAGTAAAGGCGCCCGCTTCATGTTCAGAGACGTTTTGTGCTCCGAGCGAGATCGCACCACTCGATACCTGAATGGCAACCGAAGCCAAATAGGGAAACGGTGGACAGACCAGCAAGCGAAAACCGCCCCCCTCAGGGACCCCATCAACGATACCCGAGACAAGAGTGTCACTGGCAGCACTGCTGCCATTCATTTTCCAGTTGCCAGCAATAAGAAATTCACGCATTTGATTAACTATTCCGAGGTCGAAAGGCGCGCAAGGATACCGAGGCTGTCTCGGCAAATCAACGCATAAACAATATAGATTGGAGCAATCAGGTCGCCGAATCCCCTACAACTGCGGCTAATCGCTTCGCAATTGCGACAACCTGATCATTGTCCTCACCCTCAACCATGACTCGAATGACTGACTCAGTTCCCGAAGCCCGCAGGACAACGCGACCAGTGTCCACTAATTCAGCCTCAGCTGTGACGACCGCGGCCTGAATTTCTGACGATAATTCGAGGCCTAGACGCCGCTCAGTCCGCACATTGATCATTGTCTGAGGGTATTTGCGCATACCCGCGACGAGTTCCGAGAGCATCTTGCCGGTCTTCTTCATAATGGCAAGCACCTGCAATGCGCAAATCAAACCGTCACCTGTGGTGTTTTTGTCCAACATGATCATGTGGCCGGATGTTTCTCCACCGATGATTCCACCCGACGCTCGGAGCGCCTCCAGAACGTATCGATCACCGACGTTTGCGCGCTGAAACTCGATTTTCTCGGCCTTCAACGCTTTTTCCAGACCGAGGTTACTCATTACAGTCCCAACAACGGGCCCCTGAAGTGTAGCGTCACGATGACGTGCCATCGCCAGCACGTACAGTAACTGGTCGCCGTCGATCAGTTGTCCATTCTCGTCTACCATGGCCAGTCGGTCACCATCGCCGTCCAAGGCAACACCGACGTCGGCATTCAATGCGGGGACAGTCAACTGCAACAAGCCGGGCTCGGTGGAGCCGCAGCCGTCATTGATATTCCTTCCATTCGGTGAACAACCGATGGGAATTACATCGGCGCCGAGATCCCCAAACGTTCGTGGGCCAACCTTATATCCAGCACCATTTGCGCCATCGAAAACGACCTTGAGGCCCTCAAGATCTAACCCCTTGGGCATGCTCGCAATACAAAACTCCTGATATCGGAGAAGGGCCGTGTCAATACGCTTTGCCTTACCGAGTGATTTGGATTCAAGGGTAATCGCCTTATTCGCGAGATGCCCCTCGATCTTGCACTCAATCTCGTTAGTGAGCTTAGATCCGAATGGGTCAAAGAATTTAATGCCATTATCATGATAGGCATTATGTGACGCGCTGATGACTACACCCAGATCTGCGTCAAACTCCTGGGTTAATCTAGCAATTCCAGGGGTTGGAAGCGGGCCAAGCAGCAATACGTCAGCCCCGGCCGCAACAAATCCAGCTTCGAGCGCGGACTCGAACATGTAACCGGACAAGCGTGTGTCTTTCCCAATGACTACTGTGCCGCCTTTGGGTACGAGTACTTGAGCAGCAGCGCTTGCCAAGCGCATGGCGAAATCTGCCGTCATGGGTTCACTGCCAACCGTTCCGCGCACGCCATCTGTTCCAAAAAACTGTTTTTTCATGTTCCTGCCTCCATTACGGTCCGGGCTATTTCTAGCGCATCTACCGTCTCTTTGACATCGTGAGCCCGAATGATCGCAGCCCCACTCAGAACGGCTATCACGGCGGCTGCAATACTGTCGGTCAATCGATCAGATACATCCCGACCTGTTATTTGGCCAAGAGTGGACTTTCGCGACAATCCGACCAGTACCGGGAATCCCAGTGTCTGCAATTGTCGCAGATTCGCCAATAATTCGACATTATGTTCATGTGCTTTCCCAAAGCCAAAGCCGGGATCAACGATAATCAATTCTCTGGGGATTCCAGCTTCTACGCATTTTTCTACCCGGGCACCGAGAAATGCAATCACATCAGCAGTTACATCACTATAGACCGGTGCTTGCTGCATGCTGCGGGGGCGTCCTTGCATGTGCATAAGGCAAACCGGCACTTGAAGCTTCGTTGCTGCTTCGATGGCACCAGGTGCCTGTAGCGCTAAAACATCATTGATCATGTTCGCGCCGGCAGCTACGGCTTCCCGCATGACCGCCGCTTTACTGGTATCTATGGAGATCGGTAAATCAGTCGTCTCTTTGAGAACTTCGATGATCGGCAAAACCCGATCCAATTCCAGCGACTCACTGATATCTTCCGCGCCGGGGCGAGTGGACTCACCACCGATATCAATGATGGATGCACCGTCGAAGGCCATGCGTTCGGCCTGCTCCCTTGCTGCATCGAGCCCGACAAAATAGCCTCCGTCAGAGAAAGAATCAGGCGTAACATTGAGAATACCCATCACCGACGGACATGGAAAATTCAGGGTCCCAAGCTCTAGCAAGAGATTAGTGTTCTTGCGCTGTGCCGCCAATACCGCCCGTCACCTCGTCGGCTTCCGCGGCTATAGGTTCATCATTAGGCTGCTTGGGATCCTCTATCGAATCATCCCAATCCTCGGGAGGCCGGGGTTCGCGACCTTCCATGATGTCCTTAATCTGCACCTCACCGATTATTTCATACTTAATCAGTGCATTTGCCATCGCATGAAGTTTGTCGACATTGGCTTCGAGGAGTTGTTTGGAACGACTATAATTTGAATCGATAATGCGTCGAATCTCTTCGTCGATCGCATTCGCGGTCTCATCCGAGACTTGCTTATGCTGAGTGACAGACCGACCGAGGAATACTTCTCCCTCATCTTCGCTATACGTCAACGGTCCAAGTCTGTCAGACAACCCCCATTTAGTAACCATATTGCGAGCGATATCCGTCGCACGCTCAATATCATTTGAGGCTCCTGTCGTTACGCCGCCGGCGCCGTTGATCATTTCTTCAGCTATACGGCCGCCGAACAAGCTTGAGATGCTGCTCTCCAGACGTTGCCGCGACATGCTATAGCGGTCTTCCTCAGGAAGATACATCGTCACGCCCAAGGCCATGCCCCTTGGAATGATTGTGACTTTGTAAACCGGGTCATGCTCAGGAACCAGATAGCCAACAATTGCGTGGCCAGCTTCGTGGTATGCGGTATTGAGCTTCTCTGCCTCACTCATAACCAGCGAGCGCCGCTCGGCACCCATCATGATTTTGTCTTTGGCTTGCTCAAACTCTTCCATACTAACAACGCGTTTATTTGAGCGCGCTGCAACTAAGGCAGCCTCATTAACAAGGTTGGCAAGATCCGCACCTGAAAACCCAGGCGTACCGCGCGCAATTTTTGATAGCTTCACGTCATCTGACAACGGCACCTTGCGCATATGCACTTTCAAAATATGTTCACGGCCACGGACGTCAGGCAATGGTACAACGACCTGACGATCGAACCGACCAGGACGTAACAATGCGGGATCCAATACATCAGGCCGATTAGTCGCCGCGATGACAATAATGCCTTCGCTGCCTTCGAATCCATCCATCTCAACGAGCATCTGATTTAGCGTTTGTTCGCGCTCGTCATGGCCACCGCCCAACCCTGCACCGCGGTGACGACCGACAGCGTCAAGCTCGTCTATGAATATAATGCACGGTGCTTGCTTCTTTGCCTGATCGAACATATCGCGTACACGAGATGCGCCGACACCAACGAACATCTCAACGAAGTCAGAACCCGAGATTGTGAAAAACGGTACTTTGGCTTCGCCTGCAATGGCCTTGGCCAGCAATGTTTTACCCGTTCCCGGAGGGCCTACCATCAGGACGCCCTTGGGGATTTTTCCACCAAGTCGCTGGAATTTGCTCGGGTCTTTCAGAAATTCGACAACTTCGGAGACTTCTTGCTTTGCCTCCTCAACGCCGGCTACATCCGCAAACGTAACGCCGACCTGATCCTCCCCTAACAAGCGGGCCTTACTCTTGCCGAAAGACATCGCTCCTCGACCGCCGCCACCACCTTGCATCTGACGCATGAAGTAAATCCACACGCCGATCAAGAGCAGTATTGGGAAAGAGCTAATCAATAATTGGGAAATAAGACCTTGAGACTCCGGTTCTGCAGCCGTAAATCGCACGCCATTCGTATCAAGCAAGCCAATTAGAGTGTTGTTATCGGTTTCGGGACTAATCGTATAGAACGGTAATGGCTCTGATCGTCCGAATCGAATTTGTTTATCCTCAATAACCGCAACTGCAACCTGTCCGGCACGGACCTGATTCAGGAATTCTGAATAGTCCTTCTTCTGAGACTGGGTACCACTGACACCGGAAAGCCCCTGCACTACTGACAAAAGGACCACGGTAATAACGATAAATATTAGTATGTTTTTAGTTAGATCATTCACGTTTCGACACTACTATAATTGATAATTTCTCGCTACCAAGTACACCTCACGGCTACCGGCACGAGACGCTTTGGGTTTCATCACCTTTACACGCTCAAATGACTTGCGTGTATCAATAACGAATTCGTCTATTCCTGCACCTTGAAACACTTTACAGATAAAGTTCCCGCCTGGCTTTAAGACCCGACGTGCCAGATCAAGGGCTAGCTCGACTAAGTACATCGATCTTGGCTGATCTACCACTCGAGTACCCGTAATATTGGGTGCTATATCACTCATTACAAGGTCAACGCCTTCGTCACCTATAGCTTTGAGCATTTGCATAAAAACCGCCTCATTCAGAAAGTCGCCCAAAATGAAATCGACGTCAGGAAGCGAATCCATGGGCAAGATATCAACCGCAACTATTCGCGCCCTACCCTTAAGCTTCTTGGTGACATACTGGCTCCAGCTACCGGGCGCCGAACCTACATCAACACAGACCATATCCGGCCGCAAAATCCGTTCTTTTTGATCGATCTGCTCGAGCTTGTAAACCGCGCGCGAGCGCCAACCATCGCGGCGCGCTTGCTGCACATAGGGGTCGCGTTCTTGCCGATCACGCCAACTCCCGGTTGTTCGTTGCGATTTACTCACTAAAAATTTCCCATTGCTCCGGTTTCATATCCTACACACTGATACACTCCGCGCCCATGAACTTAAACGAACAACAGAAAAAATATCTGCGCGGTCGCGGTCATGACCTCAAGCCTCTAATAATGGTCGGTGACGGCGGCCTATCAAAGACTTTGCTCGCTGAATTTAAATCGACCCTCGATCACCACGAACTCATGAAGGTCAAAGTTCGTGCCGCCGATCGTGAGTCACGAGACGCTATGATCGAAACCTTGTGTAATGATTTTGGAGTACAAATAATTCAGCGAATCGGCAACGTCGCGTTACTGTATCGCGCTAACCCTCAAAAGAAACCCGAGAAGCGGCTTAGAATACCTTCTCGTTAGTCGTAGCTAACCTCGATCACCTCATAAGATTTTTCGCCATCCGGAGCCTTGAATTCCACGGCATCCCCTTCTGTCTTACTGATTAGCGCGCGCGCTATTGGTGAGGTATAAGAAATTAAGCCCGTATTGATATTGGCCTCATCTTGGCCAACGATTTTGTAGGTGATTTCCAACTCCGTCTCATCATCAAGCAGCTTTACGGTCGATCCGAAAATCACCTTACCTCCCGCATCGATCTCGGTCACATCGATGACTTGAACATGCGACAGCTTACCTTCCAGCTCCTTGATCCGACCTTCGATGAAGCCCTGTTGATCTTTGGCCGCGTGATACTCAGCGTTTTCTTTGAGATCACCATGTGCGCGTGCCTCGGCTATTGCGCGAATTACCGCCGGCCGATCGGTGCCTTTCAGTTTCTTGCATTCTTGCTGCAGCAATTCGTGGCCACGAATTGTCATAGGCTCTTTATTCATGCCACTACCTCATTATGCAAATCTTGCAATCGATTAACGTCACTGTTATCTAGATGCTCAATAGCACCGCATGTCGCTATAGCTGCACCAAGTGTTGTGTAATAGGTAACTCCACGACGAACTGCCTCAGCACGTATTGGGAGTGATTCAACTATTGCCTGTTTACCTTCGGTTGTGTTGACAATCAAATCGATTTCACCATTCTTGATCATATCGACAATGTGCGGTCGTCCCTCACGCACCTTATTAGTTCGTCGACATGATACACCAGCGCCGGCAAGAGTCTCTGCCGTACCGTGCGTTGCGACGATATCGAAACCCATATCTATCAGTAATTTTGCGAGCTCAATCGCTCCTGGCTTGTCGCGCTCCCGAACCGACAAAAGTGCAGCCCCTTGCCTCGGCAGCACTACGCCGGACGCGAGCTGCGCCTTCGCATAGGCCTCACCAAAAGTCCTACCGATACCCATAACCTCACCCGTGGACTTCATTTCTGGACCAAGAATAGGATCACTACCGAGAAACTTGATAAACGGAAATACGGCTTCTTTAACCGAGTAATACGGCGGCTTACGCTGACTCACAAAGCCCTGTTTCGTCAGTGATTCACCAACCATCACCTTTGCTGCAATTTTCGCGAGCGGTAGCCCAGTCGCCTTCGAGACGAATGGTACCGTTCGCGACGCTCGCGGATTCACCTCAAGGAGATAAACAACATCGCCCTGAATTGCGAACTGGGTATTCATAAGGCCGATAACATTCAGCCCCACCGCCAACGTTACGACTTGCTTTTCGAGTTCTTTTTGAATTTCCTCCGACAAGCTGAATGGAGGCAATGAACATCCCGAGTCGCCCGAATGCACGCCAGCTTGTTCAATATGCTCCATAATGCCGCCAATCAAAACGCGTTCGCCATCATGGATACAATCAACGTCTACCTCGGTCGCTAAATCCAGGAATCGATCCAGAAGCACAGGACTATCGTTTGATACGTTTATTGCGGCATCCATGTACAGACTAAGGTCTTCTTCGCCGTGCACAACCTCCATTGCACGACCACCGAGAACATAAGAGGGCCTGACAATTACGGGAAAGCCAACGCCTGAGCTCAACCTCAGTGCCTCTTCCTTGCTTCGCGCCGTGCAATTCGGCGGTTGTTTGAGGTTTAGGTCCTGAACCAGTTTTTGAAAACGCTCGCGATCTTCCGCAAGATCAATTGAATCAGGCGAGGTACCAATTATGGGTGCACCAGCCTCCTGGAGCGCCTCAGCCAATTTCAAAGGGGTCTGGCCACCGTATTGAACAATGACACCCTTCGGCTTCTCTATCTCGATGATTTCCATAACGTCTTCAAACGTTAATGGCTCGAAATAGAGACGGTCCGATGTATCGTAGTCCGTGGAAACCGTTTCTGGATTGCAGTTAACCATAATAGTTTCGTAGCCAGACTCGCTGAGTGCTAGCGCCGCATGCACGCAACAGTAGTCAAATTCGATGCCTTGCCCAACTCGATTGGGCCCCCCGCCGAGAATCATAATCTTCGGGTTATCGGTCGGCCCGGCCTCACACTCCTCCTCATAGGTGGAGTAGAGGTAAGCAGTTGACGTCGAAAACTCCGCCGCGCAGGTGTCGACGCGCTTGTAGACTGGCCGCACTTTCAACTCAATACGACGTTTACGAACAGCCTTTTCTTTTACGTTGAGTATGGCCGCCACTCTGGCGTCCGAGAATCCTTTGCGCTTCATCGAACGCATTAGCTCTTCACTCAACCCTGGTAGACCCAATTCCCGAATACGATTTTCCGCATTCACAAGATCCGCGATCTGCACCAAGAACCACGGATCGATACCAGTTAACTTTGCGACGTCCTGATGCGAATACCCATGACGAAGTGCATCAGCCACATAGAGTAATCTTTCCGGACCGGGCATTCGAAGCTCATACTGAAGATGATCCCTGTCAGCATCCGTCGCTATTGGGCCACAAATCTCGTCCAAACCGACGATACCCGTCTCAAGGCCACGAAGCGCTTTTTGCAATGATTCTTGAAAAGTCCGACCCATCGCCATAACTTCCCCAACCGACTTCATCTGAGTGGTAAGTCGATCATTGGCACCAGGAAATTTCTCGAAAGTGAAACGAGGAATCTTGGTTACGACGTAGTCAATCGTAGGTTCAAACGAAGCTGGCGTCGCGCCACCGGTTATATCGTTCTTCAACTCATCAAGCGTGTAGCCAACCGCCAGCTTTGCAGCGACCTTAGCAATGGGAAATCCTGTGGCTTTGGATGCCAGCGCCGATGACCTGGATACGCGTGGGTTCATCTCGATAATCAATACGCGCCCCGTATCTGGACACACTGCAAACTGCACGTTCGAGCCGCCTGTCTCAACACCGATTTTTCGCAGAACATCAATAGATGCATTACGCAGGCGCTGATACTCCTTATCCGTCAGGGTCTGTGCCGGCGCCACGGTGATTGAATCACCTGTATGCACGCCCATAGGATCAAAGTTCTCAATCGCGCAAACAATAATGCAATTGTCATTCTTGTCACGAACGACCTCCATCTCAAACTCTTTCCAGCCAATAACAGACTCTTCAATCAACACCTCTGTTGTCGGTGACATCTCTAGGCCATGCGTGATAATTCGCTCAAATTCTTCCCGGTTATAAGCAATACCTCCACCGGTACCACCCATCGTAAATGACGGTCGAATGATGGTTGGAAAGCCTATACTCACTTGCTTCTCCAGAGCCTCGTCCAGTGAGTGTGCAATTTCAGCGCGCGGGCTCTCCAGGCCAATTTCCGACATGGCGCGACGGAATAAATCGCGGTCCTCTGCCATATCGATAGCGTCTCGTGACGCGGCAATCATCTCAACGTTGTATTTTTCGAGTACACCCTCCCGATCGAGGTCCAGCGCGCAGTTTAGTGCTGTTTGTCCGCCCATCGTTGGTAGCAGTGCATCCGGCCGCTCTTTCGCAATAATGCGCTCCAGAGCACTCCAGTGAATCGGTTCAATGTAAGTTGCGTCTGCCATTTCCGGATCGGTCATGATCGTAGCGGGATTCGAATTGACCAGAATGACCCGGTAACCCTCCTCTCGGAGCGCCTTGCACGCCTGAGCACCGGAATAGTCGAATTCACAGGCCTGACCGATGACGATCGGCCCTGCGCCGATGATCAGTATGCTGTCTATGTCTGTGCGTTTTGGCATGTTTCGCTTTTT
>Ga0055584_100004964_pt1 | contig 13024 bp, 7 predicted proteins | sample OSDHelmetaG_FD_58716 | JGI IMG/M metagenome (GOLD analysis project Ga0055584, IMG submission 58716) | Pelagic marine sediment microbial communities from the LTER site Helgoland, North Sea, for post-phytoplankton bloom and carbon turnover... | ecosystem: Environmental > Aquatic > Marine >... | reverse complement strand
TCTATTTCATCTTTGAAAACCTTTGATGAATAATTGTGGATTTCATTAAGTTCTATATTGGAATGATGATTGAAACGATATGATTCCACCACAGATGAAAATGGTCTAAGCAAATAGGGGAGCATTAAATCGTAACTGGCTTCATCAAAATCAATCAGTTGCTCAGAAAAAGCGTTTTTAGTGCTGTTGAACTTGTTGCCAACTTTGTGTAATATACATTTTGAAAGTTTTGCTTTATGCCGTTTTATCATCGTAATTTTATGATTTGTTAATGGGGTGCAATACTACTAATTTTTAACGCCAAAAAATAAAAAAATCTTTTTGTGGAATTTTAAGATTCTATAGCTTTATGGTACGCTTAATTGATTTGATATACAATTATAGAATTTTTACTTCCTTTTACAACAACTTCAAGATTTGGGTCTTTGTCAATATTGTCTAATACCATTTCTGAATTTCCGTATATAGGGAAATTGGAAATAGGTTTGGCTTGACTATCAAATAAGAAAACTTTGTTAGATTGAAGGTCTGTAGTAGAGACATAAATTTTGTTGTTAATATAAAAAATCTTAGGTGCTGTATATTCCCCAAAATCTAATTCTACTTCCTTAGACTTGATGCCCAATTTGTTTTCAGAAAGAGTAACTAAGGTTTTTGAAGTGCTACAGAATTGATGGTCTTCTTTAAGTCTTAAATCGGCACTGCTTAGCTTGCCTTTTTGATCAAATTGCACAAAGATGCCTTTTTCTGTGGTTGTGGCAAAGGTATTGTTGTATAAATAAATATCGTTTCCTGAAAAATCAAATTCATCTTTAATGTTTACTCGGGTTTTTCCAGTTCGATCCAAAATTTCCAATGTCTTACCTTGAATAAAAACAATGTGATCTTTTTTTCCAATCCTGATATGTTTTGGCTGTGTAATAATGGGCTTGGGGGCTTTGTCATAAGTAAACCCATTAATCCTCTTACCATTTTTATCGTACATCAATAAGGTTTGTCCTTGAGTGATCAAAAGTCTATAATTTTTGTTTTTGTCATAATCAAAAAGAGAAAGAGGCTGTGTAATCTCATCTTTGAATTTTAATGGGAATGGCCCCACATCGTTACCGTTTCTATCTAAAACATAAACACGATGAGGTGTAGCAAATACAAGTTGATATCGTCCGTTTTTGTAAATATCCATTTGCTCGATATTACCCAATATTTTTCCGTCTAATTGTTTTTTCCAGTGTATTTTTCCTGTATTTGATATTAAGTATAGGTTGTTTTCAATGTCTTGGATTACAATGTCTTTTTGATTGTTGGTGTGATTGAAAAATAGTTGAGGATTATTTAAAATAGGGCTTTCTAATGTGATGTTGAGCTCTTCGGAAATTGAATTGCTTTTGGGTTTTTTCTTGTGCTTTTTTACCACGGCATTAACGTGAGCAAAATCGGTATCATAAATAAATTGAATTCCAGATGCTTCGTGTCCTTTTGAGCTTAAATTCTGTTTGTTTTCAAATAAAGTCTGCAAGGATTGTTCGAAACCTTTATTGCTGTTGTAAAGAAAAAGTGAAGATTCATCGTTTAGATTTTCCATCATACTAACAAAAGCGTCTGTATTGGCTAAGGTCGAATTGTTTTGATAGTGAGAAATAATGGTCTTTAAAATAGCGGTGTTTTTTGCAAATAAAAAGGCGTCTTCAATTTGAATAAAGTGGTTTAGACTATCGGTTTTGAAAATTGGCAAGACAGAATTGAATAAGTCAGGAGTATTGAGTTTATATATAGCAACCTCACGAAATTTTTCTTCAATTTCAAAATTTTCGAGTGTTTCAAAAGCAGCATTTCCGTCTAAGGTGTAGAGTAGAGTAGCATGACCTTGCTTGTGATGAATCTGTCCCATTTCTATAGTGGTTTCTAAAATAGAAGGGATTTGGGTTTCTGTAGAGTCGTTGGTGGTTTTTTGAATGTTTTTTGCAATGTTTAAAAAAGAATTGAACGTGGCACTCAAAAAAGATTGGGTGTCGTTTGGAGCATATACACTTGTTCTATTTTTTTGGGGAATTGTATTTTTGAATATATTGATAAAACTTTTAGAGCTATCATTTGCCTTGGTTATACCGTTGAGTATTATAGAGTTTTGTGAAATATCGCCATCTAAAACAGTGTGTGAAGTAAATTTTTGAGTCTGAAATAGTTTTGAAAACATATCATTTACTTCTGGACTTAAATAAATAGAAAATGTGCTGTTTTCGTTTGAGGTACTCAGCAAAGTTTTTCTTTCAAGGTTTGTTTCTGATCTTTTGTTTGGAGTGTTTAATAATGAAGGTTTATTGGCAATAAGTAATGTGCTATCAGTTAGTGTGCTATAAAAAACCTGTTCTCCTATAGTTGTTTTAGTAATGTTTTTATTATTACTCTTAAAAATTTCAGAAGAATGATTGATTGTTGAGTCAATTTTGAAGGGATGTTCGGTAAATGGTGTAATTACAAGGACTTCTATATTGTTAATGGTGTCTTTTTTCAGGGCTATGATGGCGTCTTGTTCTATGTTTAATGGTTTGATAACCTTTAAAATATCAAAATACCCTGTGATTTGATTGCTATTGGTATTGCTGTAAAAACTAGAGAGATTTTTGGTCTTTATAATAGTTGTTGCTTGGTTGGGTACAAAATAAAGTAATGATTTCTCGTTGTCTTGGTTGTTTTTACAACTAAAAACAGCAAGTAGCAATACCATATATATATGCAATTTTTTCATTGGAGGGATTTTGTGCAAATATAAAAGTTATAAATCTAATTTTAATTGTTCAGGTAGAAGTCTAAAAGTTTTTCTGTGATATTTTGTAATACCATATTTTTTTATAGCTTCTCTATGTTGTTTGGTGGGGTATCCTTTGTTTTGTTTCCAATTGTACATAGGGTACTCTTCATGTATAGTTTCCATGTACAAGTCACGAGCAGTTTTTGCTAACACCGAAGCTGCTGCGATGTTTAGATATTTCCCATCCCCTTTTATTATTGTTTCAAATGGAATGTCTTTGTAGGGTTTGAACTTATTGCCGTCCACAGCAATAAATTTTGGTGGTATAGACAATTGGTTGATGGATGTGTGCATGGCTTTAATAGATGCGTTAAGAATGTTTATAGAATCTATTTCCTCAGGCCATATATGTGCTACGGAGAAAGCTAAGGCATTCTGTTCAATAATATCTTTTAATAAAAATCGCTTTTTTTCTGTTAATAGTTTAGAATCATTGAGTATTTCATTTGTGAAATCAGAATTAAGAATAACAGCTGCAGCCGTTACTGGTCCAGCAAGACAGCCTCTTCCAGCTTCATCGGTTCCTGCTTCTCCTTCAAATGTTGAATATTGTAGTTTTAGTGCCAAGATTATAACTTTTGGATAAAGTTAAAATTTTCACGCAACCTTTTACAATTTTTGTCATCTAATCAATGAAACCATAGATTATATAACGAATAGAGAAGTGTTTACAACTTGTTGTATGTTAACATATTTTTAGCAAAAATACTTGCTTATTTAATATATTATTAAGATGTTTGCGCTTAGACTAACTCAAATAATTGTTTTATGAAATTAAAGTTAACATGGTTAATGACGCTGTTTATGGCGTTTGCAATACAGTTCTCTTATGCACAAGAGAAGACTGTTACCGGAACGGTTACAGCTGCTTCCGACGGTTTGCCTTTACCTGGGGCAAGTGTAGTAGTTAAAGGTACAACAAGAGGTGTTCAGACTGACTTTGATGGAGGATATTCTATTAAAGTAAATGTAGGAGAAGTTTTGGTATTCTCTTACGTAGGAATGGAATCCTCAGAAGTTAAAGTAGGAACAAGCAACACTTATAATGTTGCAATGAATGAAGATACAGCTACACTTGATGAAGTAGTAGTTGTAGCTTATGGTACCCAAGATAAAAGTAAAGTTATTGGGGCATCATCAAGAGTGTCTGCTGAAGAGCTAGAACAAATCCCTATGGCTTCTTTCGATCAGATATTACAAGGTCGTGCTTCAGGGGTACAAATTAGCTCTGGTTCAGGTCAGCCTGGTACAGCGGCTAGAGTTAGAATCCGTGGGAATGGTTCTATCAATGGAAGTAATGAACCATTATATATAATGGACGGAATGCAGATATCTGCTGCAGCTTATGCTTCTCTTAACCCTAACGATTTTGAGGATGTTACTATCTTGAAAGATGCTGTTTCAGTAGCACCATACGGTTCTAGAGGGGCTAATGGAGTTATTGTGATTACATCTAAAAAAGGAAGTTTTGATCAAAAAACAACATTCTCTTACAAAGGTCTTTACGGGGTTTCTGAAATAAGCGACCCAAATTTTGAAATGATGAACTCTAGAGAGTTGTTAGAATTTCAAAGACTTATTGGTAGAGGTGCAGGAGCTGGATTATCTGATGCTCAAATCGCTGAATTAGCTAAAACTAATACAGATTGGTCTGATTATTTCTTTAGAACAGGAACAACTAATAGTCATGAATTGTCTATGTCTGGAGGTTCTGAAAAATCTAGATTTTACTCAAGTTTTGGCTATTTTGAACAAGAAGGTGTTTCTTTACGTTCTGATTTGAAAAGATTTACATTGCGTAACAACTATGAAATTAGACCAGACGATAAGACAAAAATTGGTCTTAATACTCAATTAGGTTTCTCTAAATCAAATTTCATTGACAGTGAAAACTCTGTAACATTACAAAACCCTTATGCTGCTGTTTATTTAGCATCTCCTTATGATGCACCATATGATGAATATGGACAGTATGCTACTGGAGGTGGTAAAATTGGAGCAAATGCATTAGAAAACCTTAAAGAAAATGGTAGAGGAAGAAAAGAATTCAAATTTGTAGGTGGTGTTTTTGCTGAGCGTGAATTGTTTAAAAACATTACGGCACGTTTGGATTTAGGTGTTGACTATACTCAAAGAGATACTTACGCTTATGCAGATCCAAATACTTATTTTGGATCAACTACTGAACCTGGAGGAGAAGGGTTCTACTCTGAGTCAAACGGATATTATGCTTATATTACTTCAACATCTAGATTATCTTATGAAAATACATTTGCTGATAAACACAATTTAAAAGTATCAGCATTCTTAGAATACCTTAAATATCACAGTAATACTAATGGATTTACTGGATATGGTATTAATCCTAACCTAGTAGGTTATCCAGGAGGTATTTCAGAAGGTACTCCAGATAACGAATTGATACCATCTGTGTCAGGTACTAACACAGAACGTGGGTTGTTCTCATATTTTGCTATAGCTAATTATGATTATGATAATCGTTTTGGACTTGACTTGTCTATTAGACGTGATGCTTCTTCTAAATTCTCAAACGAACATCAATGGGGTACTTTCTATTCTGTAGGTGCTAGATGGAATGTTTCTAGAGAAGCATTTATGGAGAATGTAGACTTTATAAATGATTTGAAATTAAGAGCTAGTTACGGTACTTCAGGAAACCAAGATGCGATTTCTGATTTTGCTTACGCTACTGAATATGGACAAATTAGCTATAACGGACAAACTGGTATCGCTGTTGGTAGACTTGGTAACCCAGAACTTAAATGGGAAACTTCAAATACTTTCAACGTAGGTTTGGATTTTGAATTATTAGATTATAGAATTAAAGGTTCTGTTGAATATTACAACAATAAAACTACCGACCTTTTTGTAGATTATACCCTAAGTGCTGTTTCAGGTGCAACTAGTATTAGTTCAAATGCTGGTTCTATGAGAAATGCAGGTATAGATGCTAATATTGATGTTACTGTTTTCAGAAATCAAGAAAATGGTCTAGAGTTTGGAGTTTTTGGAAACTTAAACTACAACAAAAACGAAATCTTAGATTTAGGTCAAGTTAATGAATTTGAACAAGGCACATCTATTATTAGAGAAGGACTTCCTTTAGGGTCTCACTACGTTGTAGGATGGGCTGGTGTTAACCCTGCAAACGGTGAACCATTATATTATGATTTAGATGGTAACGTGACTAATGTTTATTCTGAAAGTAACTCTACTGCTAAATGGGGTAGCTACAACCCAGTTTATACAGGTGGTTTTGGAGCTAGATTCTCTTATAAAGGATTCGAACTTTCTACATTGTTCTCTTATGCAGCTGATTATTTCAGATTTAATAACCAAACATTCTTCCAAGAGAATCCTAACTTTGCTCAATACAACTTGCTTACTAACATGAATACTATGTGGCAACAACCAGGTGATGTTACTGAAGTACAAAGTTATTTGTATGCAAGAGAATTCTCTTCAAAAGATATCGAAGATGCGTCATTTACTAAGTGGAGAAACTTAACTATATCATATAACCTTCCTAGTAAATACCTAGAAAAGACTAAGTTTATCAATGCTATGAAGATTTATGTTCAAGGTCAAAACTTGTATACTTGGACTAAGTTTACTGGATTTGATCCAGAGGATGATAATAATATTGCTCAATATGAGTATCCTACTCCTAGAATATTTAGTATGGGAGTCAATATAGAATTTTAAAAAAAAAATGAATTATGAAAAATATTTTTAAATTTTTATTAATATTCTGTGTTTCATTAGCATTTGTAGCTTGCGAAGATGCATACAATGTAGATCCAGGTGATGAAATATTAGAAGAAAATGCCATTACCAATGTGGATGATGTGCAAAGAGCTATAAACGGTATTTATGCTAGTATCTCAGGATCAAATATCGTGAGCTGGTCATCAAGAATTTCAGATGATTTAAGACTATCACCAGAAAATAGAGGTCAAGGTGTTACTGTTCATACTTGGAATGTAGTTTCTGGTACTGTTGAAGTTGAAGCTCTTTGGGATAATATGTATAATGTTATTAGTAGCGTTAATAGATTACTTAGCGTTATTGACGATATACCAACAGTGACTCCTGAGGACGAAGCGTTTATCACTAGAGTTAAAGCTGAATGTTATGCTGTTAGAGCAATGTCTCATTTTGATCTTTTAAGATTGTTCTCTACTGATTTGTTAGATGAAGCTGCTTTAGGTGTGCCAATTGTAGATGCTGTTACAGTTTATGGTCAACCAAGTAGAGATACAGTAGGAGACGTATTCGAATTCATCAATAATGATTTGAATATGGCTTATACAATGTTAGACCCATCTTATACTGATAACACTAGATTTACTCAATTGGCTGTAAGAGCTCTTCAAGCTAGAGTTGCTCTATATTCAGGAGATTATGATAATGCTATTGATTATTCTACAGATGTTATTCAAGCTTCTAGTTTAGCTACAGTTGAAGAATACCCTGCAATATGGACTGATGCTAGTGATGCTGAAGTTCTATTTAAATTGGCTAGAACTACTGGAGATGGTGCCATAGGTACAATTTTTAGAGATACAAATGGAGATACATTCTTCAACATGTCAAATGAAATGCTTGACTTTATTTTTAATAATGGATGGACTAATGATATAAGAACTTTTTCTTTAATAGATGTAGATAACTTTGATCCAGAAGCTCCATTAGTAGGAAAATACCTAGGGACAAGTGCAAACTATGGTTTGAATGACGTTAAATTGTTTAGAACATCAGAACAATATCTAATTAGAGCTGAAGCTTACGTTAGATCTGACAATCCTCAATTAGGATTAGCAGCTGATGATATAGCAACTATTAAAACTGTTCGTAACGTTAATGGTACACCTGCTATTGTTAACTTTTCTAATGAATCAATAGCTTTAGAAAGTATCTTAAACGAAAGACGCATGGAATTAGGATATGAAGGACATAGATTCTTTGATCTTAAAAGATTTGGCCAAGATATTACTAGAACTCCTGAAGACTGTGCTTTAGCTTCTGGAGCTTGTGAATTGAGTAATTCTAGCTATATCTTTACTTTGCCAATTCCTCAATCAGAATTGTTTGCAAACGATAATATGGTGCCTAATCCTGGTTACGGAAATTAATTAAATTAAAAAAGAACAATTATGAAAAAATATTTTTTATTATTACTAGTAACTGTTTTCCTTGCTTCTTGTAGTGATGAAGATCCTCAAGTTTACAAAGGAGATAGCTTAACTTATTTTACTAATGGAGTTGCTGGTAAATATTATATACAAGAAGCTGAAGATCCATATCAGATTCAAGTAGGAGTTACTGACGTTAGCTCTGTAGATAGAACTTTTTCAATAGAAATTGATGATGCTTCTACTGCTACTACTGCTGAGTATTCAATAGGATCTTCTTTAGTGATCCCTGCTAACTCTCACATTGGAACTATTGATGTTTATGGTGATTACAATAATGTAGTAAATGGATCTACTTTAATTATCAAACTTATAGATGTTGAAGGCTCTAATGTCGCTACTTTTGATAATGTATTTACTTTAACTCTTTATCAATATTGTGAATTTGTAAGAGATGACTTCTTAGGTACTTGGAATGCTGACGAAGAAGGATATCAAGTTTATACTAGTGTGTTTACAGCTGGTGAAGGAGATAATGAAATCATTATGTCTAACTTATGGGATGTTAATCCTAGCTCTCAAACATTAGTGATTTTTAATGATTCAAATCCTTCTAACTTCGTATTGGAATTCCCTCCTTATGAAGAAAATTATTTATTTGATCACCCTACTTATGGTCCAGCATATATTGATGCAGGATATGGAACATTCGATGCTTGTAACCAAGTAATTGATATGTATTTTACAGTTAGGGTATCAGCAGGTACTTTTGAAGAAACACATATCGTTTTTACAAGACCTTAATTATTCCATAGTAGTTAAGATAAAAAAGGCACTGTTTAGTGCCTTTTTTGTTTTAATTTTTTTACTTTTATTGCTTTCCTTATTATTAATATATTTGTTATAAATAAAATGTTATGAAATATACTTTTACTTCATTTGTTTTTGCTCTTCTTTTTGTCTTTACAATAAATGCGCAGACAAAAGAAAAAGCATTAACTTATATGGACAAAGATAAAGTGGAAGCGCTAAAGCAATTGTCCCAAAAACTTGAAAAGAAATTTCAAGAAAACTACAAATTAGCAATTGAAAAGTTTCCTGAAAAACAAGCAGGAAACCAATTGCTTTATGGTATTGACCGTAACGGTAATCCCATTTATTATAAAACTTATAATGGAGGTTCAGCAATCACAATAGGTGTCAATGAATTATATCAAGGCGGTAGTTTAGGATTAGACTTAAGTGGTTCTGGTATGTATGCAGGCTTATGGGAAGGTGGTGCTGTACGCCATACTCATCAAGAATTAACAGGTAGAGTACAATCTGGAGATTTAACATTCTTTACAGGTTCAGATGACCTTACATCGCATGCCACTCATGTAGCCGGAACTATAATATCTTCAGGTGCTTTTCAAGCTGCTTCAAAAGGTATGGCTTATGAGGCTTCTATATTTAATTACAGTTGGACTAATGATTTATCAGAAATGACTTCTAAAGCAGCTGAAGGAATGCTTGTTTCTAACCACTCATATGGATTAGCAGCCTTTAATGATTCTAACCAACTACAAGTACCGTTATACTATTTTGGTAAATATCTTGAAGATGCAAGAGATCTTGATGAAATTTTGTACAATGCAGAGTATTATTTGCCTATTATTGCAGCAGGTAATGATAGAGATTTATCTAGCTTAGCAACCAATAAAGGAGGGTATGATATGTTGACTAGTATGTCTACTTCTAAAAATGCTGTTGTAGTTGCTGCTGTAAACGAAGTAGGTAATTATACCAGTCCTTTTAGCGTTCAAATGAGTAGTTTTAGTAACTATGGACCTACAGATGATGGTAGAATAAAACCAGATATTTCTGCTAAAGGGGTTAGTGTTTTTTCTTTGGATTCTCAAAATAATGACAGTTATTCATATAAAAGTGGGACTTCTATGGCAACACCAAGTGTTACCGGTGCTTTACTCTTGATTCAAGAATATTATGATTCGCTTTTTGGATCGTATTTAAAAGCGGCATCATTAAAAGCTTTAATGGTAAATTCTGCACTTGAAGCTGGATTTAGCGATGGACCAGATTATGCATATGGTTGGGGATTAATGAGTGCTAAAAATATGGCTGAAACTATAACTAATATTGGTAACACAGCTATAATTGAAGAAAATGTATTGAATAATAATGAAGAGCATACTTTTACATTTGATGCTGTTGGAGGACAAGATTTAGTAGTTACAATAGCATGGACAGATCCTCAAGGAGAGGTTTATATCTCTTCACCTGAGAATATGGTTGATTATTCTGCTCCTGTTTTGGTTAATGACTTAGATGTAAGAGTCGTTAAAGATAGCAATGTGTATTTTCCTTGGACTTTAAATGTCAATAGTCCACAATTACCAGCAACTAAAGCTGACAATTCAGTAGATAATATCGAAAAAATTGAAATTGAAAATGCTTCAGGAAATTATACAGTAACAGTTTCTCATAAAGGAAACTTAACCAATGGAGCTCAAAATTATTCTATAGTTATAACAGGACTTAATGTAAGTAGTCTATTAGGGGTTGAAGAAGTAAGTCTTAACGACAATATTAGCATTTGGCCTAATCCTGTAAAAGATGTTTTAAACTATAGCTTCAAACCATCCAATCAAGGTGATGTGAACATAAAGTTAATTGATGTTCAAGGTAGAACTTTGATTAATCAACAACTTAATGGGGCTCAATCTTTGATTTCAGGTCAAATTCAAACAGAAAAATTACCTAAAGGAATTTATATTCTTAATATTTCACAAGGAAACACAACCTATAACAAAAAGGTTGTTTTATACTAAGTATTTTTAATTGTTATCATAAAAGACCGAAAACAATATTGTTTTCGGTCTTTTTTTTAGAGAATAAACTTATTGACATCACGTTCTAAATATTTAATTTAGCAACTTATTAAGTATATATGAAATTAAATATTGCTATATTCATTTGTTTTGCGATTTCGATATTTGAAGTTAATGCGCAAATATCAAAATCAAAAAAATCAACTTTAGATAAAGGTGTAATCTTATCTGACACTTTAAGAGATAGAACAAATTCATCTAAACCTTTAAAAGATAAAAAAGCAACTATCAACCTGTATAAAATTATATCTTCGAAAAACGACACCACTTTTGTTGATACAACGCTAACGCTTAAGAAAGAATACAAATTCAATTATCTTAGAAAAGATGATTTTGGATTACTACCATTTTCTAATATAGGTCAGACATACAATACACTGACCTACGACTATTCTAATCAGAATACTATGCCGGTTTTTGGTGCACGTGCAAGACATTTTAATTATATGGAAGTTGATGATATAAATTATTATCATGTACCAACACCTCTTACCGAATTGATGTTTAAAACGGCTTTCGAACAAGGACAACTGTTGGATGCGTTCTTTACCACAAATACTTCTAAACAATTAAATTTTTCAATCGCATACAAAGGATTGCGATCTTTGGGTAAATATCAACATATACTTACAAGTACTGGAAACTTTAGATTTACATCCAACTATCAAACTAAAAATAAAAGATATGTAGCAAGAGCACATATTGTTATGCAAGATGTAATGAATGAAGAAAATGGAGGTATTAGTGATGAGGATATAGTAAACTTCGAATCTGGAAATAATGAATTTAAAGACCGTTCTGTTTTTGATCCAAATTTTGAAGATGCTAAAAGCACTTTGTTAGGTAAAAGATTCTATTTAGATCATAGATTTCAGCTTAATAATACTAAAGACTCAATCCAAGACAATAATATATTTATTGGTAATATTATATCTTTTGAAGATAAATATTACAATTTCATTCAATCCAATCAAAATGATTATTTTGGAGATGCATTTAATAGCTCCATTTTTGATAAAGCATCATTAGAAAATTTCTACAATCAATTCTTTTTACAATACAAATCAAACTCATTGGGAGATTTAAAATTTAGTATTGATTACAACAATTATAATTATGGTTACAATACAGTAGTCAACATACAAGGTCAACAAATAACTAATAGAATTAAAGGCGACCTCTTTGCATTAGGAGGAAGTTATACTAATTCAATTGGGAAACTTCAGCTTTCTTCAGAACTCAATTATAATGTGTCAGGTGATTTTGATGGGTATACTTTTAATGGACAATTAGCTTATCCATTGAAAGAAGATATGCTTATCTCAGGAAGTTTATCAGCATCATCAAGAATGCCTAATTATAACAACTTGTTGTATCAAAGTGATTATGTTAACTACAATTGGGATAATACAGGTGATTTTTCAAATATCGAAAACCAACAAATAGCTTTTCAATTAAGGTCAAAAAAACTTCTCAATATAGATGTTGATTATACATCAATTAATAATCATACTTATTTCAAACAAGATTCTCAAAGTGGGGGCGTAAAACCTTTTCAATATGAAAATACCATAAACTATTTGAGGGTAAAACTTAATAAGGAAATTACTTATGGGAAATTTGCCCTTGAGAATACCATATTATATCAAAACGTAACACAAGGAGATAACGTATTAAATGTTCCAGAACTTATAGCTAGAAATACATTATATTATTCAGATCATTTATTTAAAAAAGCTCTATTTCTCCAAACTGGAATCACATTTAATTATTTTACTAAGTATAATATGAACGCTTATGATCCTGTCTTAGCTGAATTTTATGTTCAAAATACGACTGAAATAGGAAACTTTCCTAGATTGGATTTCTTTTTAAATGCGAAAGTAAGACAAACAAGGATCTATTTTAAAGCTGAACATTTTAATTCTTCCATTACTGGATACAATTATTATTCGGCTCCAAACTATCCTTATCGTGATTTTGTGATTAGGTTTGGTTTAGTTTGGAATTTCTTTTTATAAGAATAGTTTACAGTAAAAACCTTTCTTAAAGGAACTATTTTTATGTTTATAGATTTAAATATATTCTCTATAATGTATTCAAATGAAATGTTTTTAAAATATCTTTTTTTGTAAATAATTGACAATTAGTTAATTTTGTATGTATTT
>Ga0055584_100004963_pt1 | contig 13026 bp, 16 predicted proteins | sample OSDHelmetaG_FD_58716 | JGI IMG/M metagenome (GOLD analysis project Ga0055584, IMG submission 58716) | Pelagic marine sediment microbial communities from the LTER site Helgoland, North Sea, for post-phytoplankton bloom and carbon turnover... | ecosystem: Environmental > Aquatic > Marine >... | reverse complement strand
CAAATCCCCTCGCCTCGGCGTGATGTCGTTTCTCGGGTGTTCATGGCCCCTCCCCAACTTCTTTTCTCGTTCAACCCCGCCCACGCTAGGTGTCGATGCCCATACCTATTTTCAAGGTGGTTGAACGTATTTGTTATCATTTGAGAATGTCTGGACGACGTTCAGGAAAGCTGAAATGATTCAGCCATGCTCAGCAAACCCTTCATGACGACACAAGAGATCGCGGCGCTGCTTAAGGTGCGCGAGCCGACGGTGCGGTCGTGGATCCACGGCCAGGAACTACGCGCAGTCAAACTAGGCCGCGAGTTTCGGATTGCGGTTCGGGACCTTGAGTCCTTCGTCAACGAACGCGCGACGCGCTCGCCGTAGGCGAAGCGCGCGTCCGCTTCGGTGCTTCGGTCCCGCGAGGTCCAGGCGCGCACCAGCAACCTAGTGAATGTGCTCCAACTCGCGAACGATGTGATCCTTTAGACCAAGGGCCGCTGTGGTCATTTGCGGCGCCTCCAGAAGCGCGACCTCGGTTTCTTCGAGATCGGGCAGACCGTCAGCCTCGTGATCGAGGATCGCGAGATCGGGCGGCACCATCTCCTTGGGCAACACCGTGAGCCCGAGACCCGCCCGCACCGCCGCATGCGTGCCGGCCAGCGAGCCACAGGTATAGGTGATGCGCCACGGTCGTTTGGTGTCGTCGAGCGCATCCGTGGCGCGCTTGCGATACACACAAGGCCGCGGCGACACGGCTAGCGGGAGCGGTCGGTCACCGTCCACGATTTGCCGATCGGCGGCGACCCAAACCAGCGGTTCGCGCCAGACGCGCATGCCGCCCATCGCCAACGAGGGTTCGCGTTTGACCAGGGCGATGTCCAGCCCGCCGGTACGGAACCGCTCTAAGACATCAAGGGTTAGCTCACACGTGACCTCAATGGCGACGCTTGGATGCGTGCGGGCAAACTGGGCGAGCACATTGGGGAGATGGCTGGTGGCGAAATCTTCGGGTGCGCCGATTCGAACCAAGCCGGCAAAGTCCGCCGGGCCAAGTTGCTCGGCGAGTTCATCATGGAGGCGCAGAATACGCCGCGCATAGCCGAGGATCAGTTCCCCCTCGCCCGTTAAGGTCAACGCGCGCGGGCTGCGGATCAGAAGACGCACACCGAGCTTTTCCTCCAGACGTTTTACCTGCAGCGACACCGCGGACTGGCCGCGCAACAGCCGCTCCGCGGCGGCGGTGAACCCACCGCATTCGACCACCGCAACGAAGGTGCGCAGGAGATCCGTATCGATGTTCAGGTTCATGGCTGGCGCCCCATATATTGCATATCTCAATACTAATACGAAATGATATCAATTTTTGCAATCATGGTGCGGCCGTCATAGTCATGGTGTTTCAAGCCCAGATCGGAGGACGACCCCATGACAGATAGCGATGACATGCTGAAAGAAATCACCGCCCAATACCCCACCCCGCAAAAAGGCGCGCCGGCCATCACCGTCGCCTTCGGCGATGGCATTGGCCCGGAAATCATGAAGGCGAGCCTCAAGGTGCTGCTCGCAGCCGGCGCCAATATGTCGATCGAGCCGATCGAAATTGGCGAGCGGGTCTACACCGCCGGCCATACCGCCGGCATCACGCCCGACGCCTGGGACAGTCTGCTGCGCACGAAGGTCTTCTATAAGGCGCCGATCACGACGCCGCAGGGCGGTGGCTTTAAGAGCCTTAACGTCACGGTGCGTAAATCGCTGGGGATGTTCGCGAACGTACGGCCAAGCAATGCCTACGCCCCTTACGTCGCGACCAAACACCCCGACATGAACGTGGTGATCGTTCGGGAGAACGAAGAAGATCTCTATGCGGGGATCGAGCACCGCCAGACCGACGAGGTGTTTCAGTGCTTGAAGCTGATCTCGCGCCCTGGCTGCGAGCGCATCATTCGCTACGCCTTCGAATACGCCCGGGCCTACGGCCGCAAAAAGGTCACGTGTTTCACCAAAGACAACATCATGAAAATGACCGACGGTCTTTTTCACAAAGTCTTTGACGAAATCGCGCCCGAGTATCCGGAGATCGAAAACGAGCATTGGATCATCGACATCGGCGCGGCGAAGCTCGCCGATACGCCGCAAGCGTTCGACGTGATTGTCATGCAGAACCTCTATGGCGATGTGCTGAGCGATGTGGCGGCGCAAATCGCGGGTTCAGTCGGATTGGCCCCGTCGGCCAACATCGGCGAGCATTGCTCCATGTTCGAGGCGATCCACGGCAGCGCGCCGCGGCGTGCCGGACAGGACGTCGCCAACCCGTCAGGCTTGTTGCTGGCAGGCGCCATGATGATGGCCCACCTTGGCCAACAAGAGGTGGCGGCACGGGTTCATAACGCTTGGCTGAAAACCATCGAAGACGGTGTTCACACCTACGATATCTTCGACGACAGCGTGTCGACAGAGAAGGTCGGTACTGACGCGTTTGCCGATGCCATCATCGCGCGGATCGGTCAAGAACCGAAAAAGCTCGCCCCCGCCAAGTATGACAAGGACGCCGGCGCATTCGCTATCCCGGAAGCAACAAGGCGGCCACCAACCAAGAAGGTACTCGTCGGGGTCGATGTCTTTGTGCATTCGACGACGCCGGTCGAGGAACTCGCCGAAGCCCTCAAGACCGGTGAAAATAGCAGCATCAGTCTCGCGATGATCACCAATCGTGGCGTCAAGGTGTGGCCCGATGGGATGCCGCAAACGTTTTGCACAGACCATTGGCGCTGCCGCTACATGGCTGAGGACGGAAAGCAGTTCAACAAGGCGATGATCGCCGACCTGCAAGGTAAATTGGCATCCAGTGGTGTCGACTTCATCAAGACCGAACACCTCTTCACTTTTGATGGTGAACTCGGCTATTCGCTGGGACAGGGGCAGTAACGACGACGGAACGAGAAGGCGCGCACAGGCGCGCCTTCTCACCGCCCCGGCCAGCCAACCGCGAAACAAAAAAAGGGCGCCCGGAGGCGCCCTTTTCTTGTTGCGTTGGTGGTTTCCCTAGCGGGAAGACACCTCAAACGTCTCGTACGGAATCTGCAAGAGATGGTGCGAGAAGTTCTTGATCCGCGGGTTGTAACCCATCAGTTCGTCGAACTCGACGAGGAAGATGATCGGGGCCTTTTCGGCCGTGATCCGATTCAGTTCACGCAGGAGACCCCGGCGCTTTTCTGGATCGAACTCTTCGTTCGCCGCTTTGATCATCGGCATATCTTCCTCTTCGCAGAAGTATGGCGCCTTGCCACCATGCTTTTTGCACGATGCAAAGACGTTCCACACCCGCGCCGCATCCATCGTAGCGGTGAGGTCGAAACCGATACCAAAGCCTTCGTAGGGCCAATCACCCTTGAGCCAATGCTCGAGCCACTGACCGGTCCCGGCAAATTGCTGGGCAATCAGCGAGGCATCGACACCAAGCTGGCGGATGTCTTGAACGGCCGCTTCGTAGGCGTTTTTGAAGGCTTCGTCGTTGACGATGGCGCGGACTTCAAACTTGAGGCCTTCACCATTGGGATACCCAGCCTCGGCCAGAAGCGCTTTGGCTTTATCCGGGTTGTACGGATAGCCCTTGAGGTCCGGGTTGTAGCCGTTGACGCCCGGGAATGCAGGCTGTGTTGAGGGCCGTGCAAATTGACCGAGGAACAAAGCTTCGGCAATGCCCTTCTTATCAACCGCGTAGTTCAAGGCCTGACGAACGCGAACATCGCCCATCGGCCCTTCGACCGGCTTCCCGTTCCGCCAAGACACGATGGTGATGCCCATCGTCCGGGTTGAGGGCCGTGCGTAGACCTTCATCCCAGCGGCTTCAACAACGAGGGCTTCGTCTGCCGACATCGCCGTGTTGACGTCGATCTGACCCGAAATCAGAGCCTGCGTCCGTGCCGGCGCTTCCGGCAGGACTTTGAAGGAAATCTTGGTGACGTCCCGAACCGACCGATTCGCGCGGGGGTTCGGTACCGCGACCGCATCTTCTTCAGTGAACTTGATGGTGTAGGGGCCACTACCGACGGGATCCTTGGTGATCCCTTCGACACCGCGATCAGCGAAGTCCTTCGGCGCGATGACGGCGGGATCCCGCATGTTCATCGGCAGAATTGGATTCGGTGCATCGGTAATGATGTCGAGTGTGTGGTCGTCGACAACCTCAACAGCCGAGACGAAGTTCTTCATCGTCTTGGACTGCGAGAAGACGCCGCCTTCATCGGTCCACCAGAAATCGAAGGTGGCCTTCGCGGCTTGCGCCGTAACGGGCTCGCCATTCGAGAACACGTGACCCTCTTGCAGTTTGAAACGCCACCGCGTGGGTTCGATGTTCTCCCAGCTCGTTGCGAGCAACGGACCCGGCGAACCATCTTCGTTCAGCTTGGTCAGCGTTTCGAAAACCGGCGCCCAGGCGAACACGCCCGGCGTACAGTTACATCCTGAATAGGGGTTACCCTTACCGGCGCCGAACATGCGAACGGCAACGGTGACTTCCTCCGACCACGCCGTCTGCGGCAATACCACCGACAGGCTCAGCGCGACCGCCCCCATGAGGGGCAGTATTTGTTTTTTGAATAATTTCATTCGTCTTGTCCCGATTGTGTAAGACCGCCCTGTTAGGGCCCCATCACCTTAGCCGACGTCCTCGGCTTTGTCCGGTCAAATATCGGCGGCCTTAGGGAGGTCGGCGAGGCCAGGACGATCCGTCGGGATAGACCGAAAAGCTTAGAAAAGTGGGATTTATTTGCGGGCGATCACATAAATCGCGTGAATGACGCCGGGGAAATACCCCAACAGCGTCAACACGATGTTGAGCCAAAAGTGCAAACCCAGGCCGACTTGAAGGAAGACCCCGAGAGGCGGCAGGAAGATCGAGAAGATGATGCGAATGAGATCGAGGATCATGGGGAAACTCCGTCAAGGTCGACGCAGGCCGTGAGGTCGGTGCCGGTGAAATCGATGCCTGCGAGAAGCGCGCCGGCGAAGATCGGGGTCTTCCGCCGACCGGTTGCCCCGCCACCCGCCGCTTTGATCGACACCTCGTCCAGCACCGCCTTGTGAAAACGGGCCCCACGCAGATCGGCCCCAGCAAAGGATACGCCCGAGGCATCAGCGGCGTCGAACACCGCCTTACCGAGCAACGCCCCGCTGAAATCGCATAAGACGAGACGGCAACCGGTGAAGTCGGCCCCCGACAAGTCGGAGTCGAAAAACGTCACACCACTGAGATCTCGGCCCGCAAAGTTCTGGCCTTTCAGGAGGCGGCGGGAAAGATCACCCCGCGCGCCTTTCGCACCGCCTGACTCAACCCAGGCCGCATGGTCATGGAGAACACGGTCGAAGGGGTGCACTTCGGAGATTCGGTCATCGGCCGAGACCGGTGGGCCATCAAGGTCGCTGGTTTCGCGATCGACACCGTCAAATCGGGTGCCGGTGGTGTTGGCGCCCTGGAACGTCGCCCGTTCGACCTTGGCGTTTGTCAGATCGGCGTTCTCAAGATTGGCGTCGACCAAAATCGCGCCACCGAGTTGGGCATCCCGCAAGTTCGCACCGCTGAGGTCTGCTTCAGAAAAATCGACATGGGTGAGATCCGCACCGCCGAGATTAACGCCCTGGAGGTTGGCGCCAACAAAACTGGAGCCCTCCAAGTTCACGCCACTAAGCTGCGCGCCGACCAATGTTGCAGCGTCAAATCGGCCGCGCGTCAGGTCCGACGTTTTGGCGCCGTACGCTTCGCCGGTTTCATAGTTGATCGCCGTGCCGCCGCGCAGGTCCGCGTCCGTCAAGTCCGCGCCATCGAGCAGCGCGCCGTAGAGACTGACGCCGCGAAGATTGGCCGCTGTGAGCTTGCTGTCCGCCAGATTGGCGTTGCCGAGGTTAGCCCCGAAAAAATCGGTCTTGCTGAGATCGGCTGCTTCGAACGAGGTGCCTTCGCAATCGGCGCGGACAAACCGGGCTTCGCGCAGCATTCGTTTGGAAAAGTCGAGCCGCCGGAGTTCGGTGCCGGTGAAATCGCCCGGTTTGCCGCCACGACCAGCCGCCCACGCAGCGTGTGCCTTTACGGCAGCGAGGAGTTGTTCGTCCAAGCCTCAGTGTCCTCTTTGCTGGCCCCCAACACGACCGGGGCGCAGCCTAGACGGATCACAAGCCCTTGTCCTGTGTTGGGACGCTGAATTCGCGCCCGGCTAATCGGTGTAGACTGGTCTCATGATTCGGCGGCGCCCTGGTGCCTACGAAGATGCCGCTGCCCTCGCCCAGGTCCACGTCTCGACCTGGCGCGACGCATATGCCGGGATCCTGCCGACAGAGATGTTGGTGGGGATGTCGGTCTCGCGGCAGACCGCCTATTGGCGCGCCGCCCTCATGCGCCGTCGGTCGCAGGAGACCATTACCGTGGCGATGGTCGACAATGCGTTGGTTGGCTTCGGCACCGCTGGGCCCGCCCGCGGTGACGATGCGGTACGGACCGGCGAGGTGCAGATGTTGTACGTCCTGCACGACTTCCAAGAGTTGGGATTGGGACGCGCCTTGCTGCGGGCGTTGTTCGCCGCGCTGCGACGCCACGATATGGACCGCGCGACGATTTGGGTGGTGGCGCAAAACCCGGCGCGGTTTTTCTACGAGGCCATGGGCGGCATCGCGACCACCGAGCACACCGAACGGCTATGGCGCACCGATGTGACGACGGTGGGTTACGTGTGGGACGATTTGGACGCCGCCATCCAATGTTTCGATGAACGTATAGCCCGTGTCGGGCGCTAAGCTGGCATGACTGAATTCCTCCAGGCGCACGAACTCGCGATCCGGTTTGTGCTGTTTGTCGGCGTGCTAGGCGTGATGGCGCTGTGGGAACTGATCGCGCCCCGCCGCAGCGACGTGGTGCGTGGGGTGCGGTGGATCAGCAATCTCGGGGTTGTCGCGCTCAATACCGCTGTGGTGCGGCTGGTGTTTCCGACGGCGGCTGTTGGATTTGCCATCGTCGCCGAAAGCCAGGGCTGGGGATTGTTCAATGTCGTGGCGGCGCCATTCTGGCTGGCGTTTGTGGTGTCTCTCCTGGTGCTGGACGGCGCGATCTATATCCAGCATGTGATGTTTCACGCCGTGCCGGGGTTGTGGCGGTTGCACCGGGTGCACCATGCCGACCTGGGATTCGATGTGACGACCGGCTTGCGGTTTCACCCCATCGAGATATTGCTGTCGATGGGATTCAAGATTGTCGTGTTGGCAGCACTGGGTGCGCCGGCGGCCGCGGTTTTGGTCTTCGAGGTCGTGCTCAACGCGACCGCCATGTTCAACCACGGCAATGTGCGCGTGCCGCGCGGTCTCGACGCCGTGCTCCGACTCGTTGTGGTGACACCCGATATGCATCGCGTGCACCACTCCATCGTGCCGGCCGAAACCAACAGCAACTTTGGATTCAACATTCCGTGGTGGGACCGTTTGTTCGGCACCTACCGTGCCCAACCGGCGGCGGGCCATGACGGCATGACCATCGGCATCGAACAGTTTCGCACGGCCCGCGATCAGTGGTTGGACAAGATGTTGGTGCAGCCGGTGCGCGGGCCGGCGTCGGGCTATCCGATCAATCGCGGTGATGGGCCGGATGCGACACCGGCCTAACCGGCGGCTGCACGGACGGCGGCTTCGGTGGCGTCGTCAGCCGGGAAGAAGGTCTCGATCGACAATTCCTGCAGCGTAACGTCTTGCGGTGTGCCGAAGGTGGTGATCATCGTGAACCAGCTGGAGCGCACGCCGTCGCGTTCGAAGGTGACGGTGAGGACCGGTAACGGGTCGCCCTCATCCTCATCGTCATAGAGGTCGGTCGGCATGCCGGGATAGGTGGCGATCTCTTCCAGCAAACGACGGCGGCCTTCGTTGGGGCGATGGAGTTGTTCGTTGCGTGCGCGGCGGATGACGATGCGCGCGGCGTGTTCCCAATCGACCATGGCATGGCGCAACCCATCGGGGTGCAGAAGCATGCGCGCGAGGTTTGGCGCGCCCGGCCCCGGGAGGTCGTTCATTCCCAACGAGTCGATCAGCGCCGTGGCCGGTGCGTTCGCCATGTAGAGATCCCATTGCGCATTGATCACCAGCGCGGGGTACGGGACTTGCGCGCGCAAGAGGTGGTCGAGCGCGCGACGCACGACGTCGAACCCGGCATCGTCCAACGTGCGTTCGGGATAGCGCGGTGCAAAGCCGGCGGCGAGCAGCAACGCATTGCGATCACGCAACGGCAAGTCGAGCGCCTCGGCAATGCGGGCCAACAGCGCCGGGCTGGGTTTGGCGCGGCCGGTTTCGACGAAACTGAGGTGCCGCGCCGAGCTTTCGGCGGCTAGGGCGAGGTCGAGCTGGCTCATCCCGGCGGTGGCGCGGTAGTCGCGCAGCAGGCGGCCGATTTCGGGGGTGGGTTTGCGTTGGGGTGCGTTCATGGCGTCAGTGTATCAGGCAGGCGCGCAAGGACGATTACCTCGGAGGTAATTGTTCCGCTTCCCGTTCGCGCCCATTGTTCGTCGCATGTTGGAAACGAAGGAGCACGACATGAGCGGTTTCTGGAGGATCTATTTGCTGGTGGTCGCGGACGCCCTGATCGTCATGGGCGTCGCATTCGCGGCGCTGGCGATTGTGCCGGGCTGGTTCGGCGCGCTGAACTGGCTGAACGACGCGTTCGGCAGCGCCCGGCTTACGGGCGAGGACGCCATTCGGGTCGCACGGTTCGGGTATGGCCTGATCGGCGCCGTGACGGCGGCATGGGGCATCGCGCTTTTCTTGTTGGTCAAACACGGCGTCCATGAAGGCAAGACCTGGCGCGTCGTGGTGGCCAGCGTGCTGGGCTGGTGGGTGCTCGACGTGAGCGTGTCACTGGCGACGGGCTTTGCGCTCAACGCAGCGGTCAGCACATTGCTGTTGGTGACGTGTGTCGGCGTGCCGTGGATCGGCCAGATGCGCAGCACTCGCGCACCGGTCGAAAGCTGACGCCATTCTTCTTTCGGGGGTTGGGGCGCCAGGCGCCCTAGCCGCCGTAGAAGACTTTTTCGCCGAGGTCTTTCATTTCGAGGATCGCGGCGTCGGGGCGGCCTTCGGGTTCGGCCGCGACACCAGCGTCGATCACTTCGCCTAAGAAGACATGGTGGTCGCCTTGTTCGACGACCTCGACGATCTTGCACTCAACCCAGGCCGGTGCGTTTTCAAGAACCGGCGCGCCGCTGGCGGCGGGGCGATAGGGCTCGCCGTTGATGGTGTTGCCATCGCGTTGGGCCGGTTTGAAGAAGGCGAAGGCCGGGCCCTGTTGTCCCTTACCCAGAATGTTCAGCGCGAAATGGCCGGCGGCGCGGCTGAGCCCATAGGCACCGGAATCGGTTTTGACGCCGACCGCGACCAGCGGCGGGTCGAACGAGGTTTGGGTCACCCAATTGACGGTGGCCGCAGCGACCTCGCCCGCGTTTTCGGCCGTCATCACATACAGCCCATAGGGGATCATTCTGAGCGCGGTCTTCTTACTGGCGTCGTCCATAGCGGCTCTCCTCGGGTTCAATAAGGACGCAAGGTCGGCGCGGCACCCCCTCGGAAACCCAAGGGGTTCTGCGCCTTTGTGACCAGCTTAAGGGAATCTTTACCCTCTTCGTTAACCATAGTCGTTAACCAACATGAATGACTATGGCGGGTCGCAGGGAGATCCGCCGGAGGCCTTAGAAAAAGGCCCCACGGAGGAGAAACCGATGGGCGAAACGCTCGGATTGACGACCAACTATTCCCGCCAGGCGCGCCATACGGCGCCGGCGTCTTTACGAACCCAAGACGACCATGCCGCGATTGTCGGGCACACCGGCCCCCTCACCCCGCCGGCAGTCATTTTGTCCGGTGCACTGGCCAAGTTGAACCTGTTCGAGGGCCGAGCACGACGGGTTGAGCCGGTTACCGGCACGACGTGTGGGTTGCTGGTCTAGCCCCCTTCTACCTTGCATCCCTACCCCGCGCGCGTCAGGCTTTGAGCCGATCGCGATCGTTGGGGAATCATCATGATTATTCGAAGCCTTTTTTGGGGTCTGCTGGTCGGCGTCTTTGTATTGATGGCTACACCGGGGCCCGCCGACGCCAAGTTTATGGACGGCAAGTCGTTGCTCAATGCCTGCACGCAGCCTTCTCAAACGCCACGACGGAGCATTTGTTTGGGCTACATCGCGGCGATTGCCGATGCCTTGGAGAAGGACGGGATCGGCCGACGCAAAGCGTGTTTCGGCAAGGACGCGAAACTTTCTGCGATGCGCGACACCGTGGTGGCCCACTTGAAAAAGCAAAAGACAAAGGCGGCCGAAGAACCCGCGAGCGGTGCGGTCACCGTGGCTTTGGTGAACCGGTTTTCCTGCCGCTAACGCGGCGTTACTCGGCCGCGACGGAAGAAAGGCGCGGTGTGCCGAGACCGGCCGAGACAAACGCCTCGGCATCCAGCGGTTTGTTGAAGAAGTAGCCCTGGAAAACCTCGCAGCCCTGTCCGGCGAGCCAGTCGAGTTCAGCACGGGTTTCGACGCCTTCAGCCACGACGCTGAGACGCAAGCCGCGCGCCAGTGTGATGATGGCTTCGCAAATCGCCCCCTTACCAAGATCCCAATCGACGTCGGCGACGAATGTGCGGTCGATTTTGAGGACGTCGACCGGCAAACTCCTGAGGTAGCTCATGGAGCAATGGCCGGTGCCGAAGTCGTCAATCGCCATGGTGATGCCCATCTCGCGCAACCGATGGGCGACGGCAAGGGTTTGCTCGATGTTGGCCATCGCGACGCTCTCGGTGATCTCAAGCTGAAGGGCATTGGGGTCGATGCCGGTTTCGGATAGGACGTCGGTAACTGTTTCCTCCAGCATCGGGTCAAGGAACTGCCGGGCCGACAGGTTCACCGACATGTGGGATATTGAGACGTTCTGATCCTGCCAACTGCGCAACTGCATGCAGGCTTCGCGTAACACCCAGTGACCCAGCTCAACAATCAAACCGGACTGTTCGGCGATCGGGATAAATTGGTCCGGTCCAACAACCCCGAGGGTTGGATGATTCCACCGCACCAGGGCCTCGGCGCCGACGGCCCGTTGCGCCCGATGATCGACCACGGGTTGGTAATGCAGCACCATCTGCTCGCCCTTGATCGCGGCTCTAAGACCGGACTCAAGTTCAAAATTGCGCGCGAGAGTTTCTGACGCCGTTCGGTTGAAAAAGGTGATGTTGTCAGCGCCGACGTCGTGATGGACGGCCGCCGTCGCTGCCTGCCGGACGAGGTCATCGCCAGAGGAGCCGTCCTGCGGCCACAAAGCGATCCCAATACGAATATCGGCCACGATATCGTTGTCGCCATATTGTTGAGTGCGAATAAGCGCCCGGCGAAGCTTTCGCGCCGTGTTTTCGATGGAGTCATGGGGCCCGAGCCGGACCACGGCGCCGATCGCATGATCGCCGAGGCGGCCTTTGATGGTGTTGCCCGGTAAGTTGTTGAAGGTCACCGACACCATCCGCCGAAGCATTTCGTGGCTCACGGCGTCGCCCACGGAGTTCCTCACCCGCCCCAAGTTCTCGATTGAGATGTGCAGAAGGGCGGCGGGCCTCTCTTCGAGCGGCAGTAATTGGTCAATTGCTTTGATGACGCATTTGCGGGTGAGCAGCGCGGTCTCGGCATCGATGCTCGCCAAGACATCGATCGTGTCATTGAGCTGTCGCATGATTGTGAGCGCATGTTCGGTGGTGGCGGCGCGGTCGAGTTTCCCCGCACCCTGAGGATTTGGCATGACTTGACCGGTCACTTAGGCCCGCAAGTTCCGTGTCGATGTGCGGATCGGGCCGAGGAGTTCATTGACGACCAGCATGGTAACGGCGGTCCCCACCAAGGCGGCACCGGCGGCCACCATTTCAGTCACCAAGAGGGTCTCGAAGTCGGGTACAAAGAGCGCAAGAAGGAGTGCAAACACCGCCAGCAACGGGACGTGAACCCCGAGGAACGCGGTCAGCATGATTTTGGCGCGATAGCCGAGAAAGGGAATGCGGTTGAGAAAGCCGTACAACCAAAGGGCGCGCATCCGGGTCTCCTATCCGCCATCAGCGGAATCATCGTTGCAGCCCGGAAGACCGGACCTGTCCGACTTGGACAACCCCCCGGTCGGGTTTGCACCCGACCCTCCACGCGAGACATGCGTAGAACGGATTGTTTAATTAACGTTAACGCGCACGTCAATAAGAGTTGGGATTAATTCTTATTCTAACTAAATTTTGGCTAAAATCCGTTTTTTCTAGACAAGGGCATCCAGAGCTGAGCATCGCGGAGGCGCTATGCTGGGACCCCGTCGCTCCGACGAACAGGTGAACCTATGCGGCAGGCCCAACGCCTAATTGCGGTGCGCGCGCCCCGACAGGGGTTGCACGACATCACGTCGGCGGTTTCGGCCTTGGTCGATTCAGCGGGTATCTCGATCGGCCTGGCGACGGTGTTCATCCACCACACCTCCGCGTCTCTCACGATTCAGGAAAACGCCGACCCCGATGTGTTGCGCGACCTTGAGGACTTCTTCAGCGCGCTCGCGCCGGAAAGCGCGACACGGTATCGCCATACTGCTGAGGGTGCCGACGATATGCCGGCGCATATCCGGACCGCGCTCACCCAAACGAGTTTATCGGTCCCGATTCGCGACGGCGGGTTGGCGTTGGGCACATGGCAGGGACTCTATTTGTTCGAGCATCGTCGGCATCCGCAACCGCGACAATTGACCGTACATATCGCGGGCGACTAACCCTTCTGCGATCAACCTGACCATCTCTGGTTGCAGACCTTGCGACATCACACCTAGCATCAAGGTGATGCGGAAAAGCGATCACGTCCATCCATAAAGAAGGCGTGAAACAAATGAGGGGGCCATCATGCTGCAAGAATTATTGAATACGCGCGCACGTCTCGCACTGCTGGGTGCGGTTGTCGCTCTCGCCGCTTGTGGCGGTGGTGGCGGTGGAGGCGGCGGAGGCGGTGGCGGAGGCGGTGGCGGTGG
>Ga0055584_100004962_pt1 | contig 13027 bp, 8 predicted proteins | sample OSDHelmetaG_FD_58716 | JGI IMG/M metagenome (GOLD analysis project Ga0055584, IMG submission 58716) | Pelagic marine sediment microbial communities from the LTER site Helgoland, North Sea, for post-phytoplankton bloom and carbon turnover... | ecosystem: Environmental > Aquatic > Marine >... | reverse complement strand
ATTGACTACGGAAAGATTAATTTATTCGCTGGTAACTATACCTTCTGGTATGAATCTAGTCAATTAGCCCTTCGTCAGCAACAAAATGCGAAATCAAAGGCTGAAGATAAGAAAAAAGAACTGGAAGAATTCATTCGCCGTTTCTCGGCCAATGCATCTAAGAGTAAACAGACCACAAGTCGAAAGAAAATGCTCGATAAGCTCAATGTAGATGAGATAAAACCATCAAGTCGAAAATATCCAGGCATCATTTTCCAGATGGAACGTGAACCAGGTAATCAGATATTGGAAGTTAGTGGTTTGAAAGCACTTACTGATGACGGTTCTGTCTTATTTGAAGATGTTAATTTCAACGTCGAAAAAGATGACAAAATCGTGTTTATCTCTCGTAATCCTAGAGCAATGACTGCTCTATTTGAGATTCTCAATGATAACAGAAAGGCAGATGCTGGTGAATATAAATGGGGAGTGACTATCACTACGGCTTACTTACCTGTAGACAATACCGCTTTCTTTGAGACAGACTTGAATCTTGTCGATTGGCTAGGCCAATTTGGCGAAGGTAATGACGTGTATATGAAGAGTTTCCTCGGTAAGATGTTGTTCTCAGGTGAAGAAGTACTCAAGAATGCTCGAGTTCTTTCAGGAGGTGAGAAGATGCGTTGTATGATTGCTCGTATGCAATTGCAAAATGCGAATTGTCTAATCTTAGATACGCCAACCAATCATTTGGATTTGGAATCTATCCAAGCCTTTAACAACAACTTGCAGAATTACAAAGGAAATGTCCTATTCTCAAGTCATGACCATGCATTTATCTCTTCTATAGCCAATCGTATTATTGAGTTGACTCCTTCAGGAATCATCGATAAGATGATGTCTTATGATGAATACATACACTCAGAACAAATCATGCAAATCCGTGAGCGGATGTATGACAAATAGCTAAAGCTACCGCTTATAAATGAATCTTTGACTCATTTATAGGCGGTTTTTTGTTTTGCTATGATGTCATTTGACAGTCTCTTAAATAGCTATTTCAAGAAAAAACAGAATGTAATGAACATAAAACTTAAACTTTTCCCCGTATTAATGACTTTACTTAGCGGCTATTCTGTAAGCGCTCAAGTAATGACGACTTCTTCTGCTTCCGCAGAGAATACTGATACGCACAAGACCGTCAGTTTGCAATTTCTAGAAACAACCGATGTACATGGCAGTTTCTTTGGCACTGATTTAATCAAAAATGCTCCTTCCAGAGGGAGCCTTTCACGTATATATACATTGGTTGATAGCCTTCGTACCGAGAAGGCAGACCGATTGATTCTCCTTGACAATGGAGATATCTTGCAAGGTGACCCTTCAGCCTATTGGGCGAACTATATCGATACTTTAGGCACGCATCTAGTGGCCTCTATCATGAACTTCATGCAATATGATGCTGCGACAATCGGTAACCACGACGTAGAGACAGGACATGCTGTTTATGACCGATGGGCTAGCGAATTGAATTGTCCCTTATTGGGGGCGAATGTCATCGATACGGCAACCAATAAGCCGTACTTTAAACCTTATGTAATACTCGAACGTGAAGGAGTTAAAATTGCAATATTTGGTCAAATAACTGATGCTATACCAGCATGGCTACCCGCAAATATATGGTCAGGACTTCGATTTGATAATATGGTTGAAAATGCGAAACAGTGGATTAGCAAGATCAAAGAAGAGGAGAAGCCTGATCTAATCGTAGGACTTTTCCATTCAGGACTGAAAGGTGGCATTATCAATGATTCGTATTATGAAAATGCAGCTTATAAAGTGGCGAACGAAGTCGAAGGATTTGACGTCGTTTTTTATGGTCATGACCATAGCCCTCACAGTGCTGACATCGTAAATAAATGGGGCAAACATGTATTGTTAGTCAACCCAGGAGCTCATGCTACTAATGTAGCTAGTGCAGTGGCTAATTTCACAGTCAATCAATCAGGAAAGGTCGTTAGCAAAACGTTGTCTGCCGACCTAATCGATGCCACTGTATATCCTGAATCAGGATGTTTCACCAAACGATTTAAGAAAGACCTTCAAGCAGCTGAAAAGTTTGTATCTACTCAAGTAGCCTCTCTTGAAGTACCTATTGATGGACGTGCCGTTTTGTTTGGCTCATCTTCATTTGTCGACCTCATTCATGAGATGCAATTAGCAAAGACAGGAGCAGATATCTCTTTGAGTTCTCCATTGTCTACTTCATCTGTCATAGAAGCGGGACCGCTTCGTATGAGAGACCTATTCAAATTGTATAAGTATGAGAACAAACTCTATACCATGCACTTAACAGGTCAAGAGGTTCGAGATGAATTGGAATATTCATATAGTAAATGGGTCAACACCATGAAGTCATCAAAAGACCATTTGCTATTGTTAGATGACCACAATCATCTTCAGTATTTTAGTTTCAATTTTGATTCAGCAGCGGGTATTATCTATGAAGTAGATGTCACCAAACCAGTCGGGAAACGGGTCAGCATACGTAGTATGGCTGATGGATCTCCATTCTCATTGACCAAGATGTATACTGTCGCAGTAAACTCTTATCGTGGTAATGGTGGGGGTGAACTCTTGACTAGAGGTGCCGGCATTGCTCAAGACAGCTTGTCTCAGAGAATCATCAAGGTATCGACACATGACTTACGATATTATTTGATGCAGTATTTATTGACCAAGAAGACAATTACTCCAGAGCCATTGAAACAATGGTCTTTTGTTCCTGAAAAGTGGGTCACTAAAGCTGCATCAAGGGATTCATTACTGATATATTCATCCAAGAATATGGCACACTAAATCTTGCCTTATAACAAAATTCAACTATTCTATTAATCCTCAAATAAAAAGATCAAATATGAAGAAATTTTTTGCAATAGTAGTCCTACTAATGACCTCTGTCGTTTATACATCGGCATGTACCAATCTAATCGTTGGCCCTAAGGCATCTGTTGATGGGAGTTCGATTATCTCGTATGCAGCAGATAGTTACAGCATGTATGGATACTTATATCACTATCCAGCAGCTAAATATACTAAGGGAACGATGCGTCCAGTTTACGAATGGGACACGGGTAAATACCTAGGTGATATAGAAGAAGCGCGCGAGACTTACAACGTGGTTGGAAATATCAATGAATATCAAGTAGCTATCGGAGAGACCACTTTTACAGGACGTCATGAACTCCAAGACCCAAACGGAATCATCGATTACGGTTCGCTTATCTATCTAGCTCTTCAACGTAGCCGTACAGCTCGTGAAGCTATCAAAGTGATGACTGATTTGGTTCAACAATATGGCTATTATAGTACTGGCGAAAGCTTCTCTATAGCAGACCCTACACAAGTGTGGATCCTTGAGATGATTGGTAAAGGTCCTGGTGTCAAAGGAGCCGTATGGGTAGCCCGTCGTATTCCTGATGACTGTATAGCTGCACATGCTAACCAGAGTCGTATCCACCAGTTTCCATTGAATGATAAAGAAAATTGTCTTTACTCTTCGGATGTGATTAGTTTCGCTCGTGAGAAAGGTTATTTCGATGGCTTAAACAAAGACTTTAGTTTTGCTGATGCTTATGCTCCTATTGATTTCGGAGCACTTCGCTATTGTGAAGCTCGTGTATGGAGTTATTACAATATGTTTACAGACATGGGAGACAAATACCTTCCTTATGTATTAGGTAATGATTCTAAACCAATGCCTTTATTTGTGAAGCCAAACAGAAAAATTAGTGTACGTGATATCCAACATGCGATGCGCGACCATTATGAAGGTACCCCACTGACCATCACTGATGACTTGGGAGCCGGTGCTTGGAAGATGCCTTATCGTCCATCTCCATTGAGTTTCGACGTGGATGGCAAGACCTATTTCAATGAAAGACCTATCAGCACAGTGCAAAGTGGATTTGCTTTTGTAGCTCAACTACGCCAATCACTTCCTCGCCAAATAGGTGGTGTACTATGGTTTACGCTAGATGATGCTAACATGTCTGTATTCACTCCCGTGTATTGTAGTACTACTAAGATTCCTAAATGTTATCAAGAACAAGGGTTAGATTTGACTACTTTCTCTTTTGACAGTAGCTTCTGGGTTTATAATTGGGTGTCTAACATGGTTTATCCACGTTATTCATTGATGATAGATGACTTACGACATGTTCAAAATGACTTAGAGGACCAATTTGATGAGAGTCAAAAGGCGATTGAAAATGTGGCTAAAAAATTATACGACAAAGACCCTGATAAGGCCGTACAGTATCTAACCCGTTATACCAACCAGATGGCTACTGCTACTCATCAAGAATGGATGCAGCTAGGACAGTATATGATCGTGAAGTACAACGATATGGTTGTGAAGAAATGCGATGCTAATGGTAATCTAATCAAACCAACCCCTGGCAATCCTGTCTCTCCTGATCGTCCTGGATATCCAGAGGAATTCTTACGTAAAGTAGTCAAAGAAACAGGAGATAGATACTTATATCCTGCAGAATAATTAATAAGATATTATTAAGATGAACGTAATAAACACAGAAATAGAAGGAGTATATATCATAGAACCCAAAATCTTTAAAGATAATAGGGGCTATTTCTATGAATCATATTCTGATAAGGAATTTAGGCAAAAGATTGGAGCAGTCAACTTCATCCAAGACAACCAAAGTAAATCCTCTTATGGAGTATTGCGAGGATTGCATTTCCAAAAAGGAGAACATAGTCAAGCAAAATTACTTCGTTGTATCTCAGGTGAAGTATTGGATATAGCTGTCGATTTGCGTCGTGATTCTTCTACTTTTGGACAATACGTCTCTTGTATACTTACTGAGGATAATTTCCGTCAATTTTATATCCCTCGCGGTTTTGCTCATGGATTTGTCGTGCTGTCTGAGACTGCATTGTTTCAGTATAAATGTGACAATTACTATGCCCCTGAAAGTGAAGGAGGAATCGCATGGGACGACCCAGAGATTCATATTGATTGGCAGATTTGTGTAGATGATATCATTCTTTCAGAAAAGGATAAGCATCATCCAAACCTCAGGGACGGTTATCACTTCTAGATTGTATCTAGTAGACTTGTTCTCTCGCTCACTTGAAGAGTTCAGGGGTAAGAGAGATGAGAAACTCGTTCGCATATTATGAGTAGCAGAACGTACTTATTTAAGCTTTTGTGCTGCTACTTCTTGAGAATAGGCTTAATATTTGACCCTTTTGAGGGTAAATATTAAGCCTATTAACAGATACCGGTCTATACGACCACGAGTGACAACCCATTGTTACCAAAGAAAGACTTCGTGTTCAAAAAAAAGAACACGAAGTCTTTCCATTTAAGGGCTTAAGCTCCTGAGATTTATCGTGGTTTAGTCTCTATCCTTTTTGTTTAATCATTGAAAAAATGATTTTAAAGCACTTTCTCGCAGTTAAAAAGGAATGACGAGACGATTCTATTTGCTTATTCACTGATTCGAAGCGTATCATGACCGATTTTTTTCACTATAGTGAAAATGGACAGACAATAATTAAATTTAATAAAAGAAGGCTGACTTCTAGGCATCAAAAAAGGCTGTACTAATAAAAGTACAGCCTTTTGATTTGTGTGTATAGCTCTGTTGATGGTAAGTGTTGATGAACTACAGTAATTTCACCTCATCACGATTCATCTCTTGTTCACAATAATGGCAGCGGAGCATCTTACGATCTTCTCCTATGACATGAAATCGGGTACTCATGGGTTCTGCATTGGTGATACATTTGGGATTGATACATTTACATACTCCAGTAAATTCATTGGGTAGTTTGACGATTCGTTTCTCTACGACTTCATAGTCTTTGATGATGCTCAATTTACAAGCGGGAGCTACGAGTGCAATCTTATTGATGACTGCATCATCGAAAAAACAATCGGAGATTTTGATGATTCCTTTTTTGCCGTATTTTTTTGACTGTAGATTGAAACCAATTGTAATCTTATTGGGCATCTGAGCCAGATTTAAGATGGTCACTACTGCAAATAATTTATCTACTGGGATGTGATCAATCACCGTTCCATCTTGCAAAGCTGCAACTTGCAATTCTTTATTTTTAATTTTACTTGTCATGTCTAATCTTCTTTACTATTACATTTTTGATTTCACATCCTCTGCAGTGATGCCTACCACATCACATAAGATTGCTTGCCTCATAAATAGTCCATTTTTTGCTTGCTCGAAATAATAAGCATATTTGGTGTCGTCCACATCGGTAGCAATCTCATTGACACGAGGAAGGGGATGAAGAATCTTCATGTTGTCCTTGCAATGTGTGAGCATATCTGCATGAAGAATGAAACTGTTTTTTACGCGTTCATATTCCACAAGGTCAGTGAATCGTTCGCGCTGCACACGTGTCATATAAAGGATATCGGCGTGGGAAATTGATTGGGCCGTAAATTCATCATCGATGACATAGTTGATATGGTTCTCATCACAAAAATCAATATATGGTTGTGGCATCTTTAATTCTTCTGGCGAAATAAAATGAAAGGTCGGATTGAAGAAACGCATCGCCATGATTAGCGAATGAACAGTGCGACCGTACTTGAGGTCTCCTACCAGATAGATATCCAAATCATTGAGTTTACCTTGGGTCTGGAAGATAGTATACAGGTCAAGCATCGTCTGGGTAGGGTGCTGATTGGCCCCATCTCCAGCATTTACGATTGGTATCGGTGCTATTTCTGCGGCGTATCTAGCTGCCCCTTCAAGGTAATGCCGCATCACGATGATGTCTGCATAATTGCTAACCATCATGATGGTATCTTTTAGACTTTCTCCCTTGGAAGAGCTCGTCGCTTTGGGGTCGGAAAAACCGATGACACGTGCTCCTAAGCGATTAGCAGCTGTCTCGAAACTCAGTCGAGTACGTGTGGATGGTTCGAAGAATAGCGTGGCTACAACCTGATTTTTGAGCATTGGAAGATTTGGATTTTTCTCAAATAGTTGAGCCATATCCAATAGATATTGGATTTTATCTTTGCTCAACTCTGCGATATTAACTAAACTTTTAGTCATTGTTTTTCGAAGTTTGAATGGAATTGTAGTAAAATCACCTCTCAAAAGTACCTCTTTTTGTTGAAAGAACAAATAGATTAAAGGGACTATTTTTCACAGGTGTAGTTTTTTATCAATATATTCGAAATATTAAAATTAAAGCCGTAAATTTGCAATTCTCAGACAAATGATAGCTTGGCGATATTCTTATTTGCTAAAAATGCTAATATCATGCTTATCAGCTTAATTATAGTCTGTCCATATAGAATAAACAAAATCTTAATAATATTATAAGTTAAATGAACATTTCATATAATTGGTTGAAAGAGTATGTTGGAACATCACTTTCAGCTCAGGAAGTCGCTGATGCATTGACGTCAGTAGGACTAGAGACAGGCGGAGTTGAAGAAGTTCAATCTATAAAAGGAGGACTTAAAGGGTTAGTAGTTGGTCATGTTTTGACTTGCGAAGCACATCCCAATTCTGACCATTTACATATCACCAAAGTTGACCTAGGGAACAATGAGGAACCGGTACAGATTGTATGCGGAGCTCCTAATGTGGCTGCTGGTCAGAAGGTAATCGTTGCTACCGTGGGTACAGTCCTTTATGATGGTGACAAAGAATTTAAAATTAAGAAAGGCAAAATGCGTGGAGAGGAATCTCTAGGTATGATTTGTGCCGAGGATGAAATAGGGGTCGGAACCTCTCATGATGGCATTATCGAATTGCCTGCAGAGACTCCTACTGGTCTGTCAGCAGCTGAATATTATAAGTTAGAGAGTGATTATGTCATCGAAGTTGATATTACTCCTAACCGTGCAGATGCTTGTTCTCATTTTGGTACTGCACGCGATTTGTATGCTTACCTCGTGCAACAAGGTATTCCTGCAGAGATTAAGCGTCCTGGAGTAGAGGCTTTCAAGGTTGATAACCATGATATGGCTGATATTAAAGTTAATGTAGAAAATAGTGAAGCTTGTCTCCGATTTTCTGCAGTGTCTATGAAGGGAATCACGGTAAAAGAATCTCCAAAATGGTTGCAAGACAAACTTCGAATCATTGGCTTGCGTCCTATAAATAATGTAGTCGATGCTACTAATTATATCTGTCATGCCTTCGGACAACCTATGCACTGCTATGATGCAGCTAAAATCTCGACTAAAGAGATTCGTGTCAAGACTTTGCCAACAGGAACTCCCTTTGTTACTTTGGACGAGGTCGAAAGAAAGTTAGATGAACGAGATTTAATGGTCTGCAACGGTGACGAACCTATGTGTATCGCTGGGGTCTTCGGTGGTCTCGATAGTGGTGCCACTATGGAATCTAAAGATATAGTCTTGGAGAGTGCTTATTTCCATCCTACATGGGTGCGTAAGGCAGCAAGACGACATGGCCAAAATACGGATGCTTCGTTTAGATTTGAACGTGGCGTAGACCCTAATAACACAATATATTGCTTGAAACTTGCAGCTATTCTTATCAAAGAACTTGCTGGGGGTGAGGTAGCGAGTGAAATTATTGATATCTATCCGAATAAAATCGATAATTTTAAGGTTAGTGTCGCTTATCGACGTATCAATTCGTTGATTGGTAAGGAGATTCCTGTCGATATGGTAAAAAGTATCGTCACTTCTCTTGAGATGACTATCTTAGATGAAGATGAGAATGGTTTAGTGCTTGATGTCCCTGCTTATAGAGTGGATGTACAGCGTGATGCAGATGTCATCGAGGATATCCTACGTGTATATGGCTATAACAATGTCGAGATTCCTACTTCATACAAGGCTAGCTTAGTCTCAAAGAGCAAAGAGGATCGTAGTCATAAATTGGAGAATTTGGCTAGCGAACAACTCGTTGGTGCTGGTTTTCAAGAGATTTTGAACAATTCACTTACTCGTGGAGCGTATTATGACCAATTGACGACTTATCCGTCAGCTAATCTAGTACGTCTGATTAATCCACTGTCTAGTGATTTAGATACCATGCGCCAGACTTTATTATTTGGTGGTTTGGAAAGTGTCGCTTACAATATTAAGCGACAAAATGCTGATCTACGCTTATTTGAGGTTGGTAATTGTTATCAATTTGACAAAGAAAGCCATTTGAATGGGGAATCTGTAACCAGTGGATATAGCGAAGCTCATCACTTTGGATTATGGATGACTGGTAAAAAGATTGCCAATTCATGGATTTGTCCTGAAGAGGAGAATACTGTTTTTGAGTTGAAGGCGCATTTATTGAATATCTTTAGAAGAGTTGGACTTAAGATGGGTCAAGTGGTGATGACATCTATTTCTGATGATATTTATGCCGCTGGAGTGTCTGTGACTACTCGTGGAGGTAAAGTCTTGGCTACATTTGGTATCGTCCAGGCTGCTTTGACTGCTATGTTTGACATCGAACAAGAGGTGAAGTATGCTGAAATCAATTGGACGGAACTGATGAAACAAACACGTAAAAGTGCTGTCTCTTATACTGAATTATCGAAATTCCCTGCAGTTCGCCGCGATTTAGCTCTACTTCTTGATGAGAGTATTCCATTCGCAGAAGTGGAGGCGATTGCTTACAAATGTGACAAGAAATTATTGAAGTCTGTATCGCTATTTGATGTGTACGAAGGAAAGAATCTTCCAGAGGGCAAGAAATCGTATGCAGTGAAATTTATGTTACAAGATGAACAAAAGACACTTAACGATAAGGTGATCGATAAGGTGATGCAGAAAATAATCAAGAACTTGCAATCACAATTGAACGCGGAACTTAGATAAGTGTATTGGCTTAAGAAAATAAATTTTTTAAATATAAAAAACACATATAAGAAATGGGAAGAGCATTTGAATATCGTAAGGCAACAAAATTGAAACGCTGGGGAAATATGGCCCGTACTTTTACAAAATATGGTAAAAAAATTGCTATTGCAGTGAAAGAAGGAGGAGGTGATCCTGACATGAATCCACACCTTAGAGCGGTTATTTCCAATGCTAAGCGTGAAAATATGCCTAAAGATAATATCGAACGTGCGATAAAAAATGCACTAGGCAAGGACCAAAAGGACTATAAAGAGATGAACTACGAAGGATATGGTCCATATGGTATCGCTATTTATGTCGAGACTGCTACAGATAATACGACGCGTACCGTTGCAAATGTACGGGCGATCTTCAATAAACTAGGAGGCTCTTTGGGAACAAGTGGAAGCCTTGATTTTATTTTTACTCGTAAGGCAATGTTTACTATTACTAAGCCTGAAAACATTGAAATGGATGAATTGATTCTTGAATTGATTGATCTAGGGGTCGAAGAAGAATATGACGAAGATGAAGAGGGAATCACTTTATATGCTGAACCAACTTCATTTAGTCAAATGCAACATTATCTAGAGGATAATGGTTACGAAGTCAAGAGTGCTGAGTTTACTCGTATCCCTAATGACTTAAAGGATCTTAAGGGGGAACAACGTGAAACGATAGACAAGATAGTAGACCGTCTCGAAGATGACGATGATGTACAAAATGTCTACACAAATATGCTTCCTGAGATGACGGAAGAAGACGAAGAAGCATAAGAATTTCATTATTATAGTAATACATTAATAAAATGCTATGGAAAATCAAGAACTAATTAAAACGGTTACACAGAAAGCTGAACAGTGGTTGTCACCAGCTTACAATGCAGAGACTCAAAAGGAAGTAAGACGTATGCTTGCTAATGATGATAAAACTGAACTTATCGAATCTTTCTACAAAGATTTAGAGTTTGGTACTGGTGGTCTAAGAGGGATCATGGGTTCTGGTAGTAACCGTATGAATATCTATACCGTAGGTGCCGCGACACAAGGACTTTCTAATTATTTGAATGCTAACTTTAAGGATTTAGAACAAATCAGTGTCGTAGTAGGGCATGACTGCAGAAATAACAGTCGTCTCTTTGCGGAAATTTCAGCTGATATCTTTTCGGCTAATGGAATCAAAGTGTATTTGTTTGAAAACCTTCGTCCTACACCTGAAATCTCATTTGCTATCCGTAATCTAGGATGCCAAAGTGGTATCATCTTGACTGCATCTCACAATCCTAAAGAATATAATGGCTACAAGGCTTATTGGGATGATGGTGCTCAGGTATTGGCTCCTCACGATAAGGGAATCATCGATGAGGTTTCTAAGGTTAAGGCTACAGATATCAAATTCGAGGGGAACAAAGAATTGATTGAAATCATTGGTGAAGAAATGGATCAGAAATTTCTTCAGGCAGTTAAGACCATTTCTATTGACCCAGAAGTTATCGCACGTCATAAGGATTTAAAAATCGTATACACACCGATTCATGGTACAGGTGTCGTTTTGATCCCTAGAGCATTGAAGATGTGGGGATTTGAAAATATTATTGATGTCCCTGAACAAAATGTGATTTCGGGTAATTTCCCAACGGTAGAATCACCAAATCCTGAGGTTGGGTCTGCTCTTGCTATGGCTATTGCTAAGGCTAAAGAGACTGATGCTGAATTGGTTATGGCTTCTGATCCTGACGCTGACCGCGTAGGTATGGCATGTAAGGATGATAAAGGAGAATGGGTACTTATCAATGGTAACCAGACTTGTATGATGTTCTTGTATTACATCCTTACTCAATATAAGAAGTTGGGTAAGTTGAAGGGCAATGAATTCTGTGTGAAAACAATCGTAACGACAGAACTCATCAAAAAGATAGCTGATAAGAATGGTATACCGATGCTTGATACGTATACTGGATTTAAATGGATTGCTAGAGAGGTTCGTTTACTTGAAGGTAAGAAGAAATATATTGGTGGTGGTGAAGAAAGTTATGGCTTCATGGCTGAGGATTTCTGTAGAGATAAGGATGCTGTCTCTGCGTGTTGTCTACTTGCTGAAATTGTAGCTTGGGCCAAAGATAATGGAAATACTATTTATCAATTGTTGCAAGATATCTATGTGGAATATGGTTTCTCTAAAGAAAAGGGAATCAGCGTAGTGAAAAAGGGAAAAAGTGGAGCTGAAGAGATCTCTGCTATGATGACCAATTTCAGAAACAATGGACCTAAAGAAATTGCAGGTAGCAAGGTGATTGTCGTAAAAGATTACCAGACACTCGAGCAAACGAGCTGTGATGGTAAAGTAACCAAACTTGATATGCCTGATACTTCTAACGTATTGCAATATTTCACTGAAGATGGAACGAAAGTTTCTGTTCGTCCTTCAGGAACGGAACCAAAAATCAAATTTTACATCGAAGTAAAAGGAGATATGGCTTCTCGTGCTGAATTTGATGCTGCTGACGCTCGTGCTGAAGATAAGATTCAAGCGGTGATGAAATCTCTTGGAATATAGTCTATTATTTGAGTTGTAAAACTTTTTAGAATCGTCTACAACAGTCAACAGACTTTTGTAGACGATTCTTTTTTTTTAAAAATAAAGAGCTCTGAACTTTATAATCTCTATATTTTTAACTAAATTTGAGTAATCTATAATGGATACTATAATTTGACGATACTATAATTGTCTATTGATGAAAAGAAAGACGCTATATATAAACAGAACAATTTTATTGTTATTCTCCTTTGTCGTACTTTTCGGGGGAGGAATTACTTTGGCTAATGGTCAGAGAGGTTATACTGGCAAGCACCGATCTATTTACTCAGGAAGTAACTCGACTGTTAAAAGTGCTATTGTGGATGCCGTACAAAATACAGTAGATAACGTATCTATAATCTCTCCAAAGATTAATGGAACCTTATTGTGGCATAATCGTCCTTTAAAAGTAGGACTAATCAATAGGCCATGGCCTCTGTTTGCTTTTGATAAACATAATCACTTGACTGGCTTGAATCCTGATGTAATGACTCTTGTGCTCAAAGAATTGAATTATAATTATCACATATATATAGGTTCGTATCAGGAAATAGAGAGGTTACTCGATGATGGGGATATTGATTTAAT
>Ga0055584_100004961_pt1 | contig 13027 bp, 6 predicted proteins | sample OSDHelmetaG_FD_58716 | JGI IMG/M metagenome (GOLD analysis project Ga0055584, IMG submission 58716) | Pelagic marine sediment microbial communities from the LTER site Helgoland, North Sea, for post-phytoplankton bloom and carbon turnover... | ecosystem: Environmental > Aquatic > Marine >... | reverse complement strand
ACGCGCTCGTCGAAGATTCAAAGAAGCTGGAATTCAAACAGGTGGCCCCAATCCTGTTGAAAGTGCTCGTTGAATGTCGCCCCATGTTTGGGAACTACAATCGTGTCGGCGACCGTCCCTGGAACGACAAACGGCTGCCCCCCCGCCAACGGAAATTCGTGATGGCGGAAGTTGTGTGGAACCATCACCTGCGAGGACGCCATGATCCCGCCAAGGCGAAAGTCCTGCTGAGCCTGCTCCCGAAAGGTGATGCCAACACCCATGGCCGCTATCTGGTCGTTGCTGTGATGACCCATAGTCAGTGGATTCCCGAAATGGAACCCGTGCTGAAACGGATGCTGACCGACGAAACGCGCACGGCCGATGCCCGGCGCGCTGCTCTCAATTGTCTCCTCCACCGCGGTGACATCAACACCTACATGCCGATCTGTATCAAACACATACAATCGTCCGGCGCACTCATCACGCAGCTTCGTGAATACAATCTTCTCACCAACCAGGGCAACCGACTCTTCACGCTCAGCGAAGCCAACCGCAGAAGCCTGGTTGATCTCGGATTCAAACTGCTGGAACGCCTGTCTCACAAACAGCATCAATCCGGATACTTCGTAGCCTTACAACTCGGTTTTCTGCTGAAGATCAAGGATCAGTTCAAACCCGATCAGGATGCGGAAGAATATCAGAGCCCAAGTGGGCTCACCGATGCGTTCTTCACTGATACCGTGAAGAACGCCCTGGCGTGGAAGGTCGAGGATTCGAGGTGACTGCGGACTGGAGTGGGGAAGCTAGACGCTTTCACCCTTTCAGCCATCGGCAACCGCCTCGTCGTAGAACGCGAGGTAGTCATCCGGTGTTTCACCTTCACGGAACGCCATTGCGGTTTTCGGATGGCGATTCAGTTGACCGGTGATGTTGTAAGGGATGGAAGGTCCCCAATCGAAGTCCTTCTTGATCGGCAGGATCGTGTTCTGAATGCAGTCGATCACCGGGCGCAGCTTGAACTTCGGATTGCGCAGGAAGCCCAGCAGAATCTCCATCGGACAGTTGCCGGCTCCGCGTCCGAGACCAAGCATGGTGGCATCGACGCGATTGCTGCCGAGAATGATGGCCTCGACCGTATTCGCGAACGCGAGTTGAAGATTGTTGTGGGCGTGGATGCCGACGTCGATTCCTTTGCCTTCCACGGCCTTGGCATATTTCTTTACCAAGTGATCGATCTGTTCGCGGTAGAGATTGCCAAAGCTGTCCACCACCACCACCGCCTGCGTGGGCAGTTCGGCGACCAGTTCCAAGGCCTGATCGATCTCCGCCTCATTCACGATTGAGATGGCCATGATGTTCACGGTCGTCTCGTAACCCATTTCGTGGCAGTGCCGCACCATGTCGGCGGCTTCCTCGATCTGGTGCACGTAGCAGGCCACCCGGATCATATCGAGCACGCTGTCCTTGGCCGGCCCGATCTTGTTCTTCCAATCGCTCTTGCCGCCGGCATCCGCCATGGCGGTCAGTTTCAGTCCGGTCGCTTCGGAGGTGTGATCACCGACCACGCGACGCATGTCGTCCTCATCGCAGTGCCGCCACGGACCATACTTGTCTTTCGGAAACATCTCCGCGGAGTTCTTGTAGCCGATTTCCATATAGTCGACGCCGGCGTCGAGACAGGCCTGATAGACCGCCTTCACCTGTTCGTCGGAGAATTGTGAATTGTTGATGAGTCCGCCGTCGCGAATCGTGCAATCCAGCACTTTGAGCTCGGGGCGATAGGTGATCCAGGGGGCTTTGTCTGACATACGCGGTAAAAATTGAGCCGGCATCGATAAGCCAACGACTCCCTCACGGCAAGCCCTCATGGCAGAAATTGCCGGTGGTCGGCCGCGACGGCAACCCATTCACGGCGCGGATGAAGGTCCGTTCCCTTATTGGTGAACGACTCGAAAGAAGGAATTGGATCCCTGAACGGCCTGATTCTTGTCGGGTATGACCAGACGACCGCCCCCGGGTCTGAACAGGTCGTCCACCTCTCGGAAGACCCCAGACAGATTCTCGGAATGTAAAATCCTCAATCCTGCGGTATCGAGTGCGTCAGTCTCGATGACCATCGTTCCATCAGATTCCTTCGTCGCCCTCTCGATGATCAACTCCGGATGCACTGCCTGGTGTTGGACCCCCGCCTCAAAGCCGGAAGCCCCGACACTGACGCGAATTTCAATCTCTCGGTAGTAGTTCGAGAAAATGAAAGAGGCCAGGGACGGCGCATCTCCGAGGAACCTGACGCTCCCCAGGCTACTGCATGCGCTATATGCATGGGATCCGATGCTCAAGACGCTGCGAGGGATCCGCACTTCCGACAAGGCATGACAGGCCGCAAAGGCTTCAGCCCCGATATGTAGCAGGCCTTTCGGCAGGACCGCAGTCGTCAGGTTGAGACATCCGGCAAATGCCAACTGACCGATGTTTGTCACACTGTTCGGGATGGTGACTGCGGTCAGATCGAAGCATGAATCGAACCCTGACTTCGCGATGCTCGTGACGCCTCCTGGGATGACGTAAGGACCGGTTCTTCCCTCCGGATAAACCAATAACGATTTGATGTCTTTTGAAAACAGTACGCCATCGATGCTCGCATACTGAAGATTGGAGGGATGGACCGTGATATTGGTCAGACCGCCGCAGTGATCGAAAACGTGTTCCCCGATGGTCGTGACGGTTTTCGGTATGTCGACCTGCGTCAGACCGTCGCATTCTCAAAAGGCGGCGACCCCTATATTCGTCACACGGGCGGGAAAATGCACGTTGGCCAGGCTGCGGCATTCCCAGAATAACGAATCGCTGATACTCGAAACGCCGTCGGGGACGTTCACGGCCTCAAGGTTGTGGCAATAACTGAAAGCACCCGTTCCGATCACCGATACACTTGCTGGCAGAGTCAGGTTCGTCAGTCCAAGACATGATGAAAAAGCCCGGTCTCCGATCCTGATGACGCCGTTGGGGATCTGCAGGCCGTTCAGCCGGTTGCAAAGTATGAAGGCGCTGTCCCCGATGTTTGTCACGCTGCCTGGAATGGCCGCGCTCATCAGATTGGTGCATCCGTAAAACATCTCGTTTCCGGTAAAGGTTGTGCCGGGAGCAAAAGTGACGCCGGCCAGGCCGAAGCAGTTGTAAAAGACCCCATCTCCGATGCTCGAGGCACCGGCTCCGATAGTGGCATTGGTCAGGCCGGTGCAGGCAAAGAAGGCGGAGCCCCCAAGACTGGCGACGTTGTCCGGAATGATGATACTCGACAGGCTGCGGCAATGGGCAAAGGCATTGATCCCGATCTCCACGACTCCACTGCCGATTCCCAAGCCGGCCAGATTGGTGCACTCGCGAAATGAGTTGATTCCCACGTGAGTGAGGCTGTCCGGAAGAACCACGCTCCGCAGACTCCCACAGCCTTGAAACGCGTCGTCCAGTATTCTGGCGACGCCATCCGGAACGACAATGTTTGTCAGGCTGCGACAATTGAGGAAGGCACCACTACGAATCTCCGACAAGCCGTCCGGCTGGGAAACACTCACCAGGCTGTGGCATTCGTTGAAGGTGTGCTGCTCGAGAAACAACACACCGCTCCCAACCGTCACCCTGGCAAGGGCGTCACACTCCCCGAACACACTCTTTCCCATGGTTGACACCCCGTCCGGGATCTCGACCTGTTCGAGACTGTCGCAATACCGAAACGCCATCCACCCGATCTCCGTCACCGTATTCGGAATATCCGCCTCGGACAGTGAATCACAGGCGTAAAAGGCAGAGTCTCCAATATTGGTGACTCCGCTGGGAATGGTCATGCGGGTCAGTGTCTGGCAATGATCAAAAGCCTGAGACTCGATTAGCTTGAGGCTATCCGGCAAAGTGACGCCGGTAATGACGCAATAGGCAAACGCCGACTCTCCAATAACCGTCACGGGCTTGTCTTCGATGGTTGTCGGGACGACGACGTGTCCGGCGGCGGTGCGACTGAAATGGGTGATGGTGACCGAAGAGCCCTCGACACGATATTGAAGCTCTCCCAAGGCTCCGGCCGACAAAGTGCCCGGCAACAATGCAACCAGCATTCCGGCCAAATGGAGCCAGCTCACGGGCAACAAACGGATTTTCAACTCCGCTTTCCGCAACTCGTTGAGGCTGTCGCCCGAGACTTGATTGTGGGTGGCAAACATCCTTAAAACACGCAGCGACGGAATCGCCGGACCGGCGAGAATTCTGTCCGGGCTCACCGATCATCACAATACTTGAATCTGCACGCCGGATTCTTGCGTTCGGAGCACGGCCCCTTAGCATTCGTCTCCATGGGCAGACTCCGATTGGTTGTAATCGCCGCCGCGGCTGTGTTCGGGATGCTGGGCCGGTGCGACGCCGCTGATGCGCCGCTCGCGGTCGGCGTGGCAAAGATTGATATCACCCCGGAGGAGCCGATCCGGCTGAGCGGATACCGGACGCGACGGGAGCCGACGGACAAGGTTGACGGTCGACTCTGGGCCAAGGCGCTGGCAATCGGGGCCGACCACGAGAACCCGGCCGTGCTCGTTACCGTGGAACTGGTGGGAATTACCCGGACCATGACCGATGGCTTGGCGGTGCGCTTGGCGGAAAAGGTCGGGATCACACGGGAACGGTTGGCAGTGTGTGTCACCCACACGCATACGGGTCCATTCGTGCGTGCCAACTTGCCAAACATTTTTGGTGTTCCCATTCCCAAGGATCATCAGCCGGCAATCGACCGCTATTCGGTCTCGCTGGCTGAGAAGTTGGAGCAGGTCGCCCTCGCCGCTTTGGCGAATCGCAAACCGGCACGGCTGAGCTGGGCCACCGGCAAGGTGGAGTTCGCGGTCAACCGGCGGCGTGGACGTAAACCTAAACCGGTGGATCATGATCTGCCCGCGCTCTTCGTGAAGAGCCCGCAAGGAGAAGTGCAGGCGGTACTGGTCAGCTACGCCTGTCACTCTGTGACCTTGGGCGGAGCCTTCAATCGTATTCATGGCGACTGGGCCGGAGCGGCTGCGCAGATGATCGAAGAACGGCATCCGGGTGCGATCGGAATGGTGGCGATCGGCTGCGGGGCGGATCAGAATCCTGCCTTGCGCGGACTGTTGCCCGAGGTGAAGAAGAACGGCGCCCAGATTGCGAAGGAGGTGGATCGATTGCTAAATGGAAAGACCCAACCCCTGACCAGCGTTCCATCATGTCGCTACGAGCTGACCGAGCTTCCCTTTGGGAAACTGCCCACCGAAGCCGATCTGGAGAAACGGCTGAAGAGCAAGGTGGAACGAGTGCGGTACTACGCGGGAATTCTGAAGGACCGAATCGCGCGCGGCATCAACCCACCCAAGTCGATGGAGTATCCCGTGCAGACCTGGACCTTCGGCGAGGATCTGGGAATGGTTTTCCTCGCCGGCGAAGTAGTCGTGGATTATTCGCTGCGCCTGAAGCGCGAACTGGTGGCGGAGCGACTCTGGGTGAACGCGTATGCCAACGACGTGCCCGGCTACATCGCCTCCGCTCGCGTGATCAGTGAAGGGGGCTACGAGGTCGATACGTCGATGGATTCCTACGACAAACCGACTCGCCTGGATCCGGCGGCTGAGAACATCATTGTGGGCAAGGTGAAGGAGCTGCTGCCCAAATCGTTCGTCCAGCGCAGGAATCTTCGCGCGGATGTGCAGGCGGATTTCTGGCGTGACCTGCCCGTGCCACCCGCACCGATATTGAGTCCGGAGGAAGCCATCGAATCCTTTCGCCTGCCCCCGGGTTTTCGTATCGAAACCGTGGCGGCCGAACCGCTCGTCGAAGATCCGGTGACCATTGCCTGGGACGCGGTCGGTCGCTTGTGGGTGGCGGAAATGCAGGGCTACATGCGGACACCGGAAGGCGCGGACGAAAACGAACCGATCAGCAAAGTGGCCGTCCTCGAAGACGATGATGGCGACGGCATCATGGACCGCCGCACCGTCTTTCTCGATGGCCTTGTCATGCCGCGTGCCATCGCCATGGTGGAGGGTGGCGTCCTGATCGGCGAACCACCACACCTCTGGTATTGCCGCGATACCGACGGCGACTTGGTCTGCGACGAAAAGTCGTTGGTGTCCGAAAGTTACGGTCAACGCGACGCGGTGTCGCGCACCTCAAACGGACTGCTGCGCGGACTGGACAACTGGATGGTCAACGCCCGGCATCCCGAACGTTTTCAGTTTCGGAATGGCAAACTCATCACCGCGCCGGATGCCTATCGCGGGGACTGGGGTGTGGCGCAGGACGATTTCGGCCGCATCTACGCCAATGTGAATTCCTCCTGGCTGCATGCCGACCTCGTTCCCGTGCGCTACCTGTTGCGCCATCCCAACCTGCTTTCGCCTTCCGGGATCTATCAGCGGATCGTGAAGCGACAGGACGTGCATACCATCCGGCTCAACACCGGAGTGGTGGCGGGACACACCGTGGGAATGTTGCGGAAAGACGGCCGGCTCGCGAAAACCACGGCAGCAACCGCACCCACCATCTATCGGGGTGACCGGTATCCGGCGGAGTTCCACGGAAACGCCTTCGTGCCCGAACCGGCGGGCAACGTGGTCGGCCGCTTTACGCTCCGCAAAAAGGGCACTGGACTGGAGGCCGCTCACCAACTGACGCCGGACCCCGACTGGAAACAGCGCGAGTTCCTGGCTTCAACGGACGAACGTTTCCGCCCGGTGCATGCCGCGACCGGACCGGACGGCTGTCTTTACGTCGTCGATTTCTACCGCGGAATCTTGGAATACAAACTCTTCATGAACCGCTACCTCCGCGAACAGATCGAAGAACGCGGACTCGACAAACCCGCCGGCCTTGGGCGTATCTACCGGATCGTGCACGAGAGTGCCAAGCCGGGAACAAGCCGGGATCTCTCCGACCTCAGCTCAGCGGAACTTGTTGCAACTCTGAACCACCCAAACGGCTGGTGGCGGGACACCGCGCAACGATTGCTGGTGGAGCGCGACGGAAACGCGGCCGCCAAACCCCTTCGTCAACTCGCGACCAAGGGTGCCAATCCACTCGGCCGACTTCACGCGTTATGGACGCTGGAAGGCGTTGGTGCCGCGGATCTCGAAACCGTCCGGGCGGCGATGGCAGATTCGCATCCAAAGGTGCGGGCAGCCGCCATCCGAATCGGCGAAGCCATGACCGGCGACCCGGCATATTTGTCCCTGCTTCGCAACCTGAGCACGGATCCCGACCTGGGAGTGCAACTGCAGGTTTTGCTCAGTCTTGGTGAATTCAAGGACGCCGGAAAGACGCTGCCCCTCATGGCAGACATCCTCCGCCGCAATTCCGAAAACGCCCATTTTCGACACGCCGCGATCAGTGGCATACCAGGGAGCGAATTGGGATTCCTTGATGCACTTCTCGCCACACCCGATTTCAGCAAACGCCCCTTGGGCGGACGCGGCTTGTTCCTGCGTGAACTCGCCGCCGTTATCTTTCGCCAACGCCGGCCGGACTCCACCACACAGTTGCTCGCCCGGATCGCCAATGTGGAACCGGCTGAGATCCGGGCTCAGTTGCTGGAAGGTATGCTGCGGGCCAGCAAAAAGAAGCGCCCTCTGCTCCTCGACCGCGAACCGGCCGCGCTCAACGAATTGCTCACCAGCAAAGCATCCGCAGTGGTTCGGGCGGTCGCACTAGTCGCGAAACTCATCACCTGGCCCGGGGACAAGACCAAGACCGTCGCGATCGAACAAGCCCGACCTCTGAGCAGCCAAGAACAGGAGCAGTTTGAACTGGGACGAAAAATGTATCGGAGCCTTTGTATCGCCTGCCACCAGATCCATGGCCGCGGAATGATGAGCATGGCCCCGTCATTGGTGGATTCACCCTGGGTGCTCGGCCCCGAAGAGCGACTGATCCGCATCGTTCTCGATGGCATCTACGGCCCGCTGGTCATCAAGGGCACCGAATGGAATCTCGTCATGCCGGGACAGAAGCACAACCCGTCTCTGACCGACAAAAACATCGCCGCAATGCTGACCTACATCCGGCGGGAATGGGATCACAGCGGCGATGTGGTCAGCGTGAAGTCAGTGGCCAAAGTCCGGGCAGCGACAACCGATCGGGCATTGCCTTGGACCGTCGCCGAACTGGAGAAAATCAAGCCATAGCGAATGGAACGATGAGGCGGTGAGCGTGAGCGAGTGGATTCCCATGATCGAACGATCCACTCGCTCACGCTCGCCGCCACAGGAATATACTGAAACCAAGGCCTCGAATGACGTCGCTGTTGAGACGCGCCTCTTACTTGAGTTTCACAACGGATCCGTCGTTAAACGAGGCGATAATCTCTCCGCGATCCACTGCCAGACCGTTGAAGGCCAATTGCGATCCGTAGGTCTTCTCCCAGGCAATTTTCCCGCTCTTCAAATCGATCGCCCGGACGAATCCCTTTTTGTCGCCCTGATCAATCAGACTGCCGCCTTGCAGCAACATGTTGTCGCACAGAATCAACGACGTCCCCTGGCTCCCGGCCGGAAGTCGAACTGCCTTCTTCTTCCCGTCGACCGTGAAGGTCAGTACGTTTTGACGCGAACTGCTGATCTGCCCGTCCGACCATGAAATCGTCTCGCCTTTGACACCGTCGAAACCAAGGTCCTGAAACTTGCGGTTGCCCAGACGGGTCCAGTTCCAACTCGCCAGTCCTTCATTGCCCAGTGAAACCTGTTTGCCTGGGCGTGCTGCCGTTTCCGCCTTTCGGAGTTCAAGCCGGTTCAACTTGCGTCCAAGTTCTTTTTCCTTCGCGGCCACGGCGGCCTTGATCCGGATCGTGGTCGGAGAATCGACAAACTCGCCGGTATCCGCATCGAGATAGTGATCCATGAGCCGAAGCATCGTGCCCTCCATGATGAGCGCATCGTTCAGCTTCGCTTTGCCTTTCTCCAGCATGCCGTTGCCGGTCTGCGGAATCGCCTTGGCCCACACCGGCTCGCCCGTCTCCGGCACAAACGCCCGGACAATGATCCCGCCATCCGATCCCTGCGTCCGACCTGCCGTGGCGTAGGCGGTGCCGTCCGCCACCAACACGCCACCGATCACCGGCCAGACGGATTCGAGCTTGCCGTAAGACATCATACGCTTCTCTTCCGGAGCGACGCGCAAGCGGTATATCAGTTCCCCGTTCCTGACCTTGAGGGCAGTGATATAACCGGTGCGGTCCGCCACCAGGCAGACGCCCTTGTGAAGGCTCGGCGAGGTGTCCATCCGGCCGGCCATGGCATGGCGCCAAATCTCTTTGCCGGAGTTCAGGTCGACCGCAATCACCTCGTTGTGATCAATGTCACCGACTACCGCCACGTGTTCCGAAATCACGGGCGCTGTCAGGCGGCTGTTGAGGTAGGCCTGCCAGTCGCGTTTCACGGACCCTTCCTTGATCTTGGTCGTCACTTTCGTTGCCCAAAGCTCCTTCACCTCACTCCCGATCACACTGGACGAACTGCTGCTGCGCGACGGATTGCCGCGGAACGAACTCCAGGTCGATTCCCGTCCCACCCCGTCCTCACCTTCGCTGTAGCTGCCATAGCTGATCGGTCGCGCCGGTGCTTCCATTTCTTCCGGCTTCGGCATACGGCCGATGGACGCCACCGCAATCAGACCGGAGATCTGCCCCGGCGAACAGTTGCACCAGTTCTGCGCGATGTAACCCGCGCCATAGGCCGGCATCGTTCCGGTCAGGCAGGCTGATCGTGCGCCGCCAAATTTCACCCGCTCGCCACCCTTTGTCATCGTACCTCCCCGATTTGCCAGATTGATGCCGTTCACCTTGAAGACCGGCGTGCAGATGTGATTTCGATAGCGAAAGAATTTGCCCTGCATTTCCTTCACCTTGTCGGCACTGAGTGGCTTGCCGGTCTTGGCATCCAGCAGGTTGACCTTGCTGCGGTTGGCCGTGGCCACTGACACCGCGCCGGATCCGGCCGCCTCAAGATTTAGCGTCTGTTGCAACAAGCCCAGTTTCGGAGCCTCACTGCGCCACAAAATCTTGCCGGTCTTCAGATTCAACCCCACGACCCGATTCGGCGGATGCTTCAATGAACCGGTCGCATTTTTTCGCCGGTGATTCAGTTCGAGTGCATCCGGTTGCTCGCGGTTCACAATGATCACCCGGTCCTCGGCAATCAGCATTGAGGTCCCCAACAGATCCTGCTTCCACAGCGACTTGCCAGTTTTCTCGTCGTAGGCCTCGATCGTTCCCTTCTCGATGGCCCAATCCATGCGGCGCCGGTCGTAGCGCGCCACCGATCCCATCTTCTTGCCCTGATCCCACGTCGCGGCGACCACAATCCCGTCAGCTGTGGCGATGACACCTGGAATATATTTGGTCGGCAGCTCGGCTAGGGTCTCACCCGTGCGCGTGCTGACCTTCCACATCTTGCCGTTTTCTCCTGCGAGATAAAGATGCCGCCCGGTCGAGATCAACGGGGCCAGGTTTTCAATGTAGAGCCCGCCGTAGTAGGTGTCCCCGATCCGTTTGCGCCAAAGCAGCCGACCGTTGAAAGCGTCCCGACACGTCAGGTACTGATCGGTCCCATAATCCGATTGCCAGCCCTGACCAAGATTCTCATGCACTGCGGTCGAGAAACTGAAATTACGTCCATCATCGACCACCATCGCCCGGGTCGAGGAATAGCGATTGGCCGCCTGATCCGGGTTGTTGAAATTCATCGGCAGACCCGCATTCCATTTGTAACCCAGCGGCAGATCAAACTCCGTGTCCTGCGAGACCGGAATCCCATCCGGGCCGTAATACCGGTGCGTCCACGTATCCATCTCCTTCGGCAATGGCTTCTCCTCCACGTGATCCAGTTTCCCGTTCTTGCAAGAAGCCATGTGCCCGAACGGCGCCAGGCACCGCCGTGCCTCCTTCATTTTCAAACCATCCGCCTTCGCCTGCTTGAGATCCATCACCACGATGCTGTTGATCAGATGATCGCGGTATGGCAAGGGCGACAGGCTCAGCTCTTCAATGCTGACGATCCCCTTCAGGCCGGCCTTGGCCATCTGCCCTTTGATGGCATCCCCTTCTTCCCGGGAGCCCACAATCACATGCACGATCGAATCACCACTGGCCGCCAGCTTCTGGGCCACCGCGCCGGCCAGCGGATCCCTGCTGGCAATCAGCACGACCACCCCAGGCCGCAACTCCGTGAAGTTGGAAGGTGCCTTGGCGGCAGCGGGCTGAATCGTCGTCAGGCAATACACCAGTCCGGCCATCAGGAGCCGGACCCGCAAATCATTGAGGTCTTTCATGGGAAAACTTCGCCTACGTATATCAGCCAAGATCACCAGCTCAACAACCAATCCCCCGTTGCAACCGAGACGGTCAGACTTCGCCCAACAAACGGGTGCCGGCGGTCAGGCCGCCATCGATCGTGATCGATGAACCGCTGACAAACGAAGATTCATCCGACGCCAGATACAGCGCGAGGTTGGCCACGTCTTCCGGTTTCCCCAAACGGCCGACCGGATACCATTTGATCAGCTTCTCTTTCGCACCGGCCTTCTGGTCCCAGTAATCGCCGCCGCGTTCGGTGTCGATCGTCCCGGGAACAACGACATTGGCGCGGATACCGTCGGCCCCGTAGCGGACGGCAACGTTTTGGATGAACGACAGCAAGGCCGCTTTGGCCGCGCTGTATCCGACCTCGCCAATCGCCCAGAACCCATTGACCGACGACGTGCCGATGACGCTGCCACCGCCGCCTCGGATCATGACGGGAAGCGCCGCCCGGGTGCATAGGAAGTGGCTTGTCAGGTTCAGTTCCAGATCCGCTTTCCAAGCATCGAGTTCGATGTCCAAAAGATCCTCGGTCATCGAAGTGCCGGCGTTGTTCATCCACACATCGATCCCGCCCATGATCTCGTCCGCTTCGGCCACCAGGCGATTGACTGCCGGTTCGTCTGTCACATCCACTTCGAGGAATCTGGCCCGCCCGCCTTCGGCCCGAATCGAATCAGCGGCCTCCTGCCCGGCGGCGACCTCAATATCGACCAAGACCACCTGGGCGCCTTCTGCCGCAAACCTTTGCGCGGTCGCCCGACCGATACCGTTGGCCGCTCCGGTTATTACAGCTCGTTTGTTCTGCAGACGCATACGAAAGGTCAGCTCGATCAATGACTTCTTGATTGAAGCTCAACGGTATCGATCCTTCGAGCAAGCGCATTCGGATTGTCATTCCCGGAAATTCGAGGATTGGGAATTTCTGGGAATCGGTTCCCGATCGATGATACTGCCACCCAATGAACCGTCTCAATTCAAGCCGCCGCCGGTTTCTCAACCAAACCGGAATTGTCGCCGCCGGAGCCGCCGCGCTCGGTCCGGGAATGTTGGAAGCCAAATCGGCCCCGCTTGATTGGTCGATCGGCTGTTTCAATCGGCCGTGGGGCAAGTGGAGTTACGATGATGCGCTCGACGGATTGAAGACTGCGGGCTTCAATACAACCGGCCTCGTAGGTCGGCACAAGACCAAGCCGGAATCCCTGCTGACCCCGGACGCACCCAACGAATATCTCGACCGCCTGAAAGAACGGATCGCCACCCACGGCCTGAAGCCGATCAACGCCTGGATCTACGGCCCCAAGGCGCGTGACCACAAGGGTGCGGTGACGGAGTTGAAGCGGCTGACCGACAATGCGGCGCGGCTCGGACTTACCACGCTGTTATCCGGCGGACCGCGCCGGAACGAAACAGTGAAATACTACAGCGGCGTGATGGCCGAACTGGCACCCTACGCCGCCGACCAGGGAATCCGGATTGCCATGAAGCCGCATGGCGGCGACGGTGCCGAGATCTTGCGCTGTCTGGAACTGATCAATCACACCAACTTCAGCATCTGGTACGACGCGGGTAACATCATCTACTACACCGGTGCGAATCCCGTGACCGAACTCAGGGGCATTGCCTCACACGTCACCGGTTTCTGTGCCAAGGACTGCGGCGGCAAGGGCTCTCCGGTCATGATTCAGT
>Ga0055584_100004960_pt1 | contig 13031 bp, 6 predicted proteins | sample OSDHelmetaG_FD_58716 | JGI IMG/M metagenome (GOLD analysis project Ga0055584, IMG submission 58716) | Pelagic marine sediment microbial communities from the LTER site Helgoland, North Sea, for post-phytoplankton bloom and carbon turnover... | ecosystem: Environmental > Aquatic > Marine >... | reverse complement strand
GGTGATGGTGTCAGTGGTATCTCCTGTATTCCAGAGATACGTGGCCAGCGAGTCGGTACCAAATAGGCGGATGCTGTCTTCGTCGCAGATCACCGTATCCTCTCCGAGCTCGGTCTTGATCTCTCCGTTGAAGGTGATGTGCATGGTATCGCTACTGAAGCCGCATTCGTTGAAGGCTGCCAGCCAAACCGTCATTGTAGTATACACAAAGAACCGTTCGTCAGAACTGGAATCGGACCAGATAAAGACCACGGTATCATTCAGCGGGCGTTGGATGAAGAAACCTTCATCAAAGCAATGCAGTGAATCTGCTGGGAGTAGATTGGTATCTGCGCTTGGAAGCGGTATCACTTCTATCTCTACCGTATCTGCAAACGTTCCACACACGTTCGTCGCTTCAAAAATGTAGGTGCCCGTCTGACTTACCGCGATCGTCTCCGTTGAATCACCCGTATTCCAAGACCAAGCGACCTCAACATTGAGCCCGGCATTCAAGGAAAGTGAAAGTCCTTCACAAAAGGTGCTATCAGGGCCTAAGTTTAGATTCGGCACGAACTGGAATTGAATGGAAATGGTATCGCGCAGGGTATCGCAAACGCCATTGAGCTGTACCCATACCGTCGTGTCTGAGGTCACCAAAAACGAGTCAGCACTAGAACTGTCACTCCAGAGGAAACTCGAAAAGGCCTGACTGACATCCAGCACCACCGTATCGGGGCCACAGAGGGTCGTATCCGGACCTAGGTTCAAGGTTTGGCGAGGGTAAACGAAAAGCGTTGAATACGCCGTATCTATCAGCGTATCTGATTTAGCAATCAGCATGACCGTGAACGAACCCGTATCGGTAAACGTATGGCTCGGGAAGTATGCATATGAAGTATCGTTGGCGCCGGAGGTAGGATCACCGAAATTCCAGAAGATGGAATCTACCCCGACCGTATCGATCACAAACTGGTATTCTTCTCCTAAGCAATGATCGTTAGCATTGAAGGAGATGTTAAAAAACGCCTGCAGAAAGGTGGGCAAACCAATCTGAGAACTTCTCCCCATCAGATCTACGGCTGTGTCCTGCCAATTGCAGAGTGCGCCAGGTTGATCTGGATCATTGATCCGTGAAAGATAGGTTTGATTCCAGCGTGCATTGTAAATCTTATTATCCGGTCCTAGCTGAATCGTCCCCCCTCCTGATCCACCAGAACTGATCAGGGTCTCGGAAGCGCTGATCGCCGCGGCTGTGCCAAGCGTAAGGTCGTACTGTACTGTATTCGCTGTGCTATAACTAGACGCGTACAAATACTCCCCACTTGGAGAGAACTCCACGCCGTAACCTGAAGTAATGCTGGTTGTCAGCTGCATGGCATTGGAGGCAACTCCAGTATTGGCGTCGAAGTCATACAAAAACACCCCAGGTACTTGATAGTGGATGGCTGCTAGTCGGTCTCCTTGGAGGTTTGGCTTGAGATAGCCGAGGAAATTTCCCGTTGTCAGTGTAAACCCAGTGTTGCTGGTGACAGGGTTCAGATTCACTCCGGCACTTGTCACTTCGAAAGCATAAACAGTATCTCCAGGGAGTTTCAAGGTGATCACCCAAAAACCATTTGGTTTAGGAATGGCTGAGATTTTCTCCGCTGTAGGTGTCACCATGGGAATGTTCTTCTCATTGGTATCGATGTCTCCCATTCCTGCATTCAACGTCATGTCAACCCTCGAATACTGCATGCCTTGAGGAAGTACATTATTCTGAACCGTAAAAACGTAATAATCTGTCGTACTACCAGGACGTTTCAGAATAATCGCAGATTGGGAGGAAGAACTATTACCATTGAGCCCTGTACCATTCGGCATGATGTCATGGTTCGCATCCCACACCGTACTTCCATCGGAGTAAAACAGCAAATCGCCGTTGGAGCTGGAAATCGTTGCGACTCCTTCTAAGGTCGTAAGCTGACCATTGGTATCAGCAACGGGGCCTGTGGGTGTGAAATGCATACCTGCATATTGTCCAAAGTACCACCAATCCGCAGGCGTCTGAGCCTGCAACAAAGAGGGCAATAGGAAAAGAAGTAGTATGCATTTTTTCACGGTACTAAGGTATCATTCACGGATCAACATAAAGCTACCCTGTGTGAGGAATCGATCCGAATCGACTACTACAAAATCCTTGTACAAAACGGTAAAATAATACGTGCCTTGGGAGGCCGGCTCTCCGTTGATGTAACCGTCCCAACCGTAGGCAACATTGGAACTCTCATGGACCAACTGCCCCCAACGATTGAAGATCGCCATGGAGAATTTATAGAGGTCACAATCTGAGTCGATGCGGAAACGATCGTTCCAGCCATCTCCGTTGGGCGTAAAGATATTTCCGTAGCGCAAGGCGCAATCAATATTAGGACAAGCCGTGTCGGTAGCGAATACCCTTCGGGATTCTACCAATTCGCATTCACGCAACTTGATGGTGACGATGTAGTTTTCTGTTTCACCGGGAATCGACCAGATCGAATCCGTTGTATCTCCAGTATTCCAGAGATAGGTAGCCAATGAATCCGTTCCAAATAGGCGAATGCTGTCTTCGTCGCAAATGATGGTATCCTCTCCCAATTCTGTTTTGATCTCACCGTTAAAGACCGCAGTGAAGGTATCGATCAAAAAACCGCACTGGTTGAAAGCGGCCAACCATACGGTCATGGTTGTATCCACCTCAAATATCTCTACGTCGCTGCTGTCTGACCAAACCCATTGGATCGTATCGTTCAATGGCCTCTCGAGATAGATGGGTGAATCGAAGCAATTCAAGGTATCAGGAGGCAACAAAGCGCTATCGGGACGTGGAATAATGTTCACATTCAAAGAATCGGTCACCAAGCCACACCCGTTCACCGCGCTCATCTGATAGAATCCAGACTGGGTCACGGTAATGGCATCTACGCTATCCCCGGTATTCCAAAACACATCCGCAGTCACCTGAAGGTTTGCGTCGAGGAAAAGCACGTTGCCTTCACAAAACGTGGTATCCTCCGGCAGGTTGAAAACGGCCAGCGTATCAAAGTGAACAAGCATTGTGTCGGTGAGGGTATCGCACACACCAAATAGGGTGACATATATCAACGAATCGCGGTACACGTTGAATGAATCAGCCGTGCTACTGTCTTGCCACAAGTAAGTGGAATAAGCTTGCGTTGCGTATAAGGTGATCGTATCACCAAAGCACATTCCGGTGTCGGCAGGCCCGATGTTCAGCGTTTGGCGCGGATACACATAAATGGTCGAGTATGCGGTGTCTACCAGCGTGTCACCCCAAGCGATCAGCGTAACGGTATAGGTGCCGGTATCGGAATAGGTGTGCGTCGGGAAATAGGTGGTTGATGTATCATTCGTCCCCGAAGCAGGATCTCCAAAGTTCCAGAGCAAGGAATCCACCCCTAGCGTATCTAAGCTAAAGGCAAAGGGATCGCCGAAGCAGTGATCCTCTGCAGTAAAACCAACGTTGAAGAAGGATTGTATAAAGGTGGGGAGTCCCCATCTAGCCGTAAAGGTGAGCACAACAGCGGTATCCTCCCAATTACAGCCAACGCCTACCACATCTGGATCGTTGATCCGTGAAAGGAATAGGTTTCCATAACGCGAGCAGTAGATATACCCATCTGGACCAGTTTGCAACTGACCTCCTCCTGTACCTGAACCAATCACGGTTTCGGAGGCGCTGACGGCCGCAGAGGAACCCAGCGTAAGATCAAATTGCCGCACATCGCCATTGGCATAGGCTTGCATGTACAAAATCTCCCCACTAGGAGAGAATTCCAAACCGTACATCAATCCCTGGGCCATGGAAGACCCAATCTTATAGTTCCCTGTTACCGCACCAGTAGAAGCGTCAAAATCGTACAAGTGGATGCTGTCCGTAGCGAAATAGACCGAAGCGATCTGCTGCCCATCGGAAGATGCCGTGATGCCGTAACCAAAACCGGCCGTAGCCCAGGCCGTATTCGATACAACCGGGGTCGTATTTACTCCAGATGCGGTTATCTCGTAGGCTTGATAGGTGGGGGTGCTATCCAAATGGGTGATCACCCAATAGCCGTTAGATTTCTTCACCGCAGCGATTTTCTCGCTGGTATCATCCACGAGAAACACGTTCTTCTCTGTTGTAACTACATCGCCATCGCCCGAATTTAGTGTCATGTCCACCAATGAGTAGTACATCCCCTCACCAGAGGCTCCTCCATCATCCACGGTAAAGATGTAGTAATCGGTTAGACTTCCGGGTCGAGGAATGATTACCGCAGAATGGGTAGAGGAAGAATTTCCCAACAACCCCGTACCATTGGGCATTACGACGTGGTTCTTGTCGTAAACCGTGATGCCATCCGTGTAGAACAAAAGATTTCCTGCTTGATCAGATATGGAAGCGCAACCCTCGGAAGTGCTGAGCTGTCCATTGCTCACGGCGACAGGTCCAGACGACTCAAAATGGACGCCGGCATTGCTTCCGAAATACCACCAATCGGCTTGACCTTGACCAAAGGCTACTAGGGGAAACAAGAACAAGGCGATGAGTAAACTGCGTGGCATAATACAAAAGACGTGAGAAAATGGAAAAAGTCGCCTGAGGTATACGACGAACTTTCAAGATATGTTCGGTGAAAACTATCGGTCCAACAATTGAGAGAGGACACCGAACTCTTGGCCGGCCTTTTCCCAGCGTTTCATATGGTCGTCTAATTGCCGCTGAAGCTCGGCGTGCTGAAAGAAAATATCTTGGCTATCCTTTGCTGCCGTGGGATCCGCCATCTTTTCCTCGAGTACGCGCATCTCTTTTTCTTGCCCCTCAATTTGTTGTTCCAAGTTCGAAAGTTGGTTCTTCAATCGCTTCCACTCTTTCTCCTTTTCCTTGCGCTGTTGGTTGGTCAATCCGCTGTTTTGAGCAGGTTTTGAAGCGGCCACTTCCTTTTTAGTCTCCTCTGTCTTTGGTTTCGGCTTCGCTTTCGCTCCTTCAAACTCTCTAAAACTCTGTACTTGGTAATTGGAAAGGAAGTCATCAATGGTGCCCAAATGCTCCTTTACCCTTCCATCCTTGAACTCAAAGGTTCGGTCGGTCAATCCTTGTAAGAACTCTCGGTCGTGACTCACCAAGATCAGGGTTCCTTTAAAGGCTTGCAGTGCTTCTTTCAACACCTCCTTCGCGCCGATGTCTAAGTGATTGGTCGGCTCATCCAAAATCAGCAGGTTGCATTGCTTCAAGAGCATTTTCGCCAACGCCAAGCGCGACTTCTCCCCTCCTGAAAGCACCTTCACCTTCTTTCCGTAGTCGTCTGGTCCAAAGAGGAAGGCACCTAACAAGCCCCTTACGCGATGAATTTTAGCATCGTCTCCGGTGGCTTCATATTGTATGATCTCTTCAATGTTCGCATCCGGATCAAGCGTCTTTTCTTGAATCTGGGCGTAGTATCCCACTTCAACATTGTGTCCGAGTTTCAACTCACCCTCGCCATTCTCATCGCCAACGATGAGCTTGACCAAGGTAGATTTACCCTGCCCGTTTCTTCCGACAAAGGCTACGCGTTCTCCCCGAAAAATGTCGAAAGAAGCATCCGAAAACACCGTGTGGTCTCCATAGGTCTTGGACAAATCTCGCGCCTTGAGCACGACATCGCCAGACCTTTGTGCTGGTGGGAAGTGAAAACGAATGCGCGAATCATCGGTCTCATCGATGTGCACCCGATCCAACTTCTCGAGCTGCTTCATTTTACTCTGCGCTTGCTTGGCCTTGGTATTCTTCGCCTTGAAGCGCTCAATGAAGCGCTCTTGCTGAGAGATGTACTTCTGCTGGTTGTCATAGGCCGCCTTTTGCTGGTCGATGCGCTCCTGCCGCAGTTGGAAGAATTTGGAATAGCTTACCGAGTAATCGTAAATCTTGCCCTTGATGATCTCTACGGTACGGTTGGTAATGTTGTCCAAAAACATTCGGTCGTGAGAGATCATCATGATCGCCCCTGGATACTCTTGAAAGAACTGCTCCAACCAAAGGATGGAATCAATGTCAAGGTGGTTGGTCGGCTCATCGAGCAACAAGAGATCAGGTCGCATCAAGATCAGTTTCGCCAACTCCACACGCATCTGCCATCCTCCGCTGAACTCAGACATTTTGCGCTTAAAATCTTCCCTTGAAAAACCCAACCCCAACAAAACCTGCTCTGTCTTTTGCTCGGATTTACCGTCGTCGATCAGTTCGAGGCGCATGTGGATGTTGCCTAACTCGTCGATGATCTTTTGGTAGGAGTCGCTCTCGTAGTCGGTTCGCTCAGTAAGTTCTACTTGGATCTCTGCATCTCGATTTTTCAGGGAATTGAGCTCTGCATACGCCTTCAACGTTTCGGTCCACACCGTTTCCTTGCCCTCGAAGTGCATTTCCTGCGGCAGGTAGCCAACGGTACGCCCGTCAGGGATGACTACAACTCCGCCATCGGGCTGCTGCAACCCCAGGATGATCTTCAAGAGGGTACTCTTCCCTACCCCGTTCTTACCGACGAGACCAATGCGGTCGCGCTCGTTGATGACGAGGGAAATTTCTTTGAAAAGGTCATTCCCACTAAAGGAGACCGATATGTTGTTGATGCTGATCATTTCGGGCGTGCAAAGGTAGAAGCTTATACCACCCGAAGGGAGGTCTGCTCACTCTTTCTGCATAGCCCTTTCTGAGCGCCAGCTAACGACTACTGTTTGATGAACTTCTCGGTAAAATGAATGCCTTCTGCACTCTTTACCTGCACTACGTAGGTTCCCGCGGCGAGAGATGAAACGTCGAATCCAAGTTGATTGGCTCCTGACTTGATCAATCCTTTGCCGATGGTGGCAACATACCGACCCTGCACGTCGCGAATTTCAATGACACCCTCTACGCTTCCCGCGAGGTCAAACTGAAATTGCACCCATTCCATGGTCGGATTCGGATAGATTGTGATGCTCGCTTGCTCAGGTTCATTCTCTACACTGAGTGGACCGTGCTTAGGACTCTGAAGCTGGCTGATGTAAATACCTGGCCGCTGGGAGGCGAACCCCCAATAGCCAGCCACCCACACTTCTGCCGTTTCGTTGAACTTGCGCTGCAAACCGGTGTAATCGCCCCAACGTTCATCTGCCCATGGCAATCCGTCTACGTAGGTCTCTCCTTTTGCAACCGTTTGCAATGGTCCATAATTCCCGTCGTGGTCGATATAGATCGCAGAATTGCCCGGGTGAATGGTTGTACCCGTGTGGTTAGCGAAAATCACGACGTCCCGATCTGTAGGAGTCACGCCGATGAAATCCAAATTGGGAAAACCTAATTCTTTCACCGGATCTGAAATGATGGTACCCACGACCGTCGGTGCCTCTGCATCAGCAATTTTTCCATGGTAGATGGTCGCCTTTCCTGAATTGAAGTCAACGGTATTTCCTGTGATATGAATTTCCTTTCCCATACGAACAGCACCCAAAACACGGGCATCGTTCGTCCAGAATTCCTGGTTTCCGCCCGACTGTTTCGCATAAGGTGGGTGTCCGTATTGAAGTCCTCCCGAGGTCATTTTGACATCCACGGCTGTAATCGGATCATCCGCATCACCTTCCACCCGCACAATGAAAAACGTGTCGTTGGTCTCAACAAAAGGGCGGTTCGCTAAGAGGTACATGGAGTCTCCTTGTGGACCCATGTGCGTTTTTACAGGGTGCAAATAGCGGATGTTCTTTCCTTCATAGGTGAAGCCCGTCCATAGCTTGGTAGTGACCGATTCCTCCCCTGCAAAGGCTTCGTCCAGGTCCATTTGCCACAGCAAGGTCTCCGCGAATCCTTCTACCCAGCCGGAATCGGGATAGAGCTGATTCAGCGTCAAGTAAAAACTGTTCTCATTGATGGCGATTTGAGGATAGTCACTCCAAGTATCATACGTCAACGGATTCCCGGGCAATCGGTAAGCGTGCCAGGGGTCCTTGGGGTCAGTAGATGTGGAAAAAGAAACGATCGTGGCGCTGTTGCTCGGATTGCGACCGGTCATAAAAAGCATGATGAAACGCTGGCGGGTCGGATCGTAAAGCAGTTTGGGATCAAACGGTTGGAAGAGACTGAAGGCCGTGTCGTTGTAAATGTTCAGGAATTGATTGAAGCTGGGGTGCATGTTGGGATAGGCAAACAAGTACGTATCGGCCACAATATCATAGGCCCACAATTGTGAATTCCATGAAGAAATCAATTTTCCATCGTCGGAGATGGCGAGGGTGTTGTCGTTTGGGGTGCCTCCGCCAATCGGCGCTTGGTTCAAAAAGAAGTCAGCAGGAAAGCTTTGACCTATGGTTAGCGTATCGGTAGATCTGTCGCCTCGTGTTGAGCTCAATGACGTCGTTCGCGGGTACAACTCATTCATACGACGTTTAAGTGCCCGCATCTCCTCTCGATTCAAATCACCCCCAGGCAGCGGTGGTTCGATGTTCTTCAGCTCGACGCTAAAATCTTCCTGAAATGCACGCGGATCTACGGTCCAATGATCAGAGATCTTCATGTGCTTGACGGTGACGCTCTGTTGAGCTATTCCGATCATAGGAAGGAGCGTGAGTAGAAGTACGATTTGTCTCATAGAAAGGTCTTTAAAGGTCAATAGAGTATATACCAAAGGCTGAATCCTGATAGCAATACGATGGATGCGATATTAAAACGTTTCATCCAAACGGAAGGTTTAGATTCGGCTGGAACATCCTTATCGTACATGGCCACAAAATTCAGGATGGCGAATACGGGAGCAATCACAAAAGACAGCGTAGTAGCCAAGTCTACCAGTGCACGCATGTCTCGAAAGAAGAAAAGCAGGATGACCGTGGTTCCGAGCGCCGTCAAGATCAGCCAGAACCAATACAAGCCGCTGTGGTATTTTTTGTCTTCGAAGTGATGAACGACCAGTTTCGTGGATCTGCGTAGGGTGCGTGGAAAGGCATCGAGGCAGGTGAGCAAGGTGCTGAACATGGTAGTGAAGGCGGCCAAAGCGATGAAAGGAAATGCCCAATGTCCCAAGTTTGCCGTGTACATTCTGATGAGCTGTTCGGCAAAAGCTACGCTACCTGAAGCGGGGGATTCAGGCGTGCCATACATGATAACCGCACCGAGCCCAACAAAGCAAACCGCCAAAAAGGTAGTTCCCCAGTATCCCACCTTGAAATCGGTGAGGGCCTGCCGCATGGGAATACGCTTACCCTGCTCCTTGTTTTTAGAAACCGACCAGACCGAATGCCAGATCGCAATGTCGATGGGTGCAGGCATCCAGCCAATCAAGGCAACCAAAAAAAGCACGTCTTTGCGCTCTCCGATGTCAAAGACGCGCATGAACTCCTCGGAGCGAATGGTAGGCTCGATCCAAGAAAAGGATAGCGCCAATACGGTAGAAAAGGTCAGCAGAATGATGATGAACTTCATCACGCGATCCAAGGTGAAATAGTGCCCCCATCCCAAGACGAACACCGAAATGGTCAGCAAGATCACCGCCACAAAAGGGGCTTCAACGTCGAGACTGGTGAGTTGGGCGAACAACCCTGCGGTTACGATCGAAATCGCGCCCATGATAATGAACATAGTAATGATGCTCATTGCCATATAAACCCACACGGCCCAATTGCCAATGCGCTGGTAGCCATCTAAGAGGGACTTGCCTGTAGCCGCGGCATAGCGAGGTCCGCTTTCGAAGATGGGGTACTTGATGACGTTGACCAGGATGATGACCGCCAAGAGTTGGAGTCCAAATTCGGCTCCAGCCCGCGTGCTCTGCACCAAATGGGATACCCCCACGGCAGCTCCCGCATAGAGCAGTCCTGGTCCAAATTGCGCTAAGCGGTCACGCAGGGTCATGCATTAAGCGTTTCCCTTCTCGTAGTCGGCTAGGAATTTCGCTAATCCGACATCGGTGAGGGGGTGGTTCAATAACTGCAGAATCGGTTTCAACGGACACGTAGCGACATCTGCACCGATCTTGGCGCACTCAATGATGTGGATCGGGTGACGGATCGAAGCAGCCAAGATCTCGGTTGCGAATCCGTAGTTGTCAAAAATGATGCGGATCTCCTCGATGAGGTTGAGTCCGTCGGTACTGACGTCGTCTAATCTCCCAAGAAATGGAGATACATAGGAAGCCCCTGCCTTTGCAGCAAGCAGCGCCTGGCCGGCAGAAAAAATCAAGGTGCAATTGGTGCGAATGCCTTTATCGCTGAAATACTTCAACGCCTTTACTCCTTCCTTGATCATCGGAACCTTTACCACGATGTTCTCGTGCAGTTTCGCCAATGCCTCTCCTTCTCGGATGATGCCTTCATAGTCTGTTGCGATTACTTCAGCGCTTACGTCGCCATCTACGATCTCACAGATCTTGATGTAGTGCTGAATGATGTTGTCGGCGCCCGTGATTCCTTCCTTTGCCATGAGGCTTGGGTTGGTAGTTACTCCGTCTAGAACGCCGAGGTCATTTGCCTCGCGGATTTCGGCTAGGTTGGCGGTATCGATAAAGAATTTCATTGGTTGAGATTAGCGTTTCAATGTAAGGGAATTTCAAATGTTGGAAAAATTTACAGAAGCGACATGCCATTTCTAAATCCGCCAAGGCCCGAAGCGATTGACCACTGAGAAACACGTGAAAAGAAGAGTGATTCCACCTCCCACGCCGTACATTCGTCGCCTGAAATTGCCATGGACACAGCGGCTGTGGTCGTCTTCCTGACGGCCTGTGAAACGCAAGAAAATGAGACTACTGAAATGATACACCCCCCCATCGCACGTAAGGCACCTTTTGAAATCACTACACACGGAGATACGCGCATCGATGATTATCACTGGATGCGAGATATGGAGCGCAAAGACCCTGAAATCCTAGCACATCTAGAGGCTGAAAACGCCTATACCCAAGCCGTCATGGCGCCTACCGAAGCTCTTCAGGAAGCTTTATTTGAAGAATTGAAAGGCCGCATCAAGCAAGACGACAGTTCGGTGCCTTATTTCTACGACGGGTATTACTACTACTCACGCTATGAAAGTGGCAAAGAATACCCCATCCATTGCAGAAAGCAAGCGAGCCTAGAGGCAGCGGAAGAGGTAATGCTCGACGTCAATGTATTGGCAGAAGGAGAGAGCTACTATCAGGCGGTCGGCAACTCGATAAGCACGAACAATCAACTCCTCGCTTTTGGTGAAGACACCTTGAGCCGACGGATCTATACGCTTCGCTTCAAGGACCTATCAACGGGCGAATACCTAGCAGACCGCATCGAAGGAACCACTGGAGGCTGCACTTGGGCCAATGATAATCAGACCGTTTTCTACACCAAGAAAGACCCTGTTACACTGCGCTCTTTCAAGGTCTTCAAGCACGTTATGGGCACCCCCTCTGAAGAAGATGAAGAGGTCTATCACGAAACGGATGAGACTTTCAACGTTGGCGTGGGTAAGTTCAAGTCAAAGCGATACATCTACATCCACAGCGGGGCTACCGTCTCGGATGAATACCGATTTTTAGACGCCAACGACCCCAATGGCACATGGCAATTGGTCCAAGAACGTGAGCGCGATCTCGAGTATGCCATTTCACATTTTGACGGTCATTTTTACATCCTGACCAACAAAGACGGTGCTACCAACTTCAAGTTGATGAAGGCTCCGAGTAGTTCACCGGGAAAAGCCAATTGGGAAGAGGTCATTCCACATCGCGAAGACGTCCTATTGGATGATTTTGACATCTTCATGGATTACCTCGTCTTGACCGAGAAGACCAATGCGCAAAGCGCTATCCGTGTGATTGCCTGGGATCAAGGAACGGATCATTACATCGCCTTTGACGAAGAAGCTTACACGGTTTATAGTGGTGTTAACCCTCAATTCGAGACTTCGACATTACGATTTGGCTATACCAGTATGACCACACCGAGTTCGGTCTTCGAATACAACATGGACGATCGTTCGCGCAAGCTCCTCAAGCAACAAGAGGTGCTCGGAGGATTTGACAAGGCAGATTATGTGGTCAAGCGAATTTGGGTCATGGTGCGTGACGGTGCCAAAGTGCCCATGTCTATGGTCATGCACAAGGACACAAAGCCTAGCGCAGAGACGCCTTTGCTTCTATACGGATACGGCTCCTATGGCATTACCGTAGAACCTACATTCAGTCCCTCACGATTGAGTTTACTCAACCGAGGATTCATCTTTTGCATTGCCCACATTCGGGGAAGCCAAATGATGGGAAGGCAATGGTACGAAGACGGCAAGATGCTCCAAAAGATGAACACCTTCAACGACTTCATAGATTGCGGAACATTTCTTATCAGCGAGGGCTACACCTCCAAAAATCACCTATACGCCATGGGCGGAAGCGCTGGTGGACTCTTGATGGGAGCGGTCATCAACATGGCGCCTGAGATGTGGAATGGCATCATCGCAGCGGTTCCTTTTGTGGACGTTGTCTCCACCATGCTCGACGAAAGCATTCCGCTTACTACTGGGGAATTTGACGAATGGGGAAATCCTAAAAACGAAGAATACTACGACTACATCAAGACTTACTCGCCTTACGACAACATCGAGGCGAAGGACTATCCGAATATGTTGGTCACTACAGGCTTGCACGATTCACAAGTCCAATATTGGGAGCCGATGAAGTGGGTTGCCAAGCTGAGAGAGATGAAGACGGATACGCATCAATTGCTTTTTCACATCAACATGGAATTCGGCCACGGTGGCGCCAGCGGAAGGTTTGAAGTGTACAAGGAAATCGCCTTGGAGTACGCCTTTTTGTTGGAATTGGAAAAGAAGGGTAAGGGTTAGGTAATCAGAGAATTAGAGAATTAGACGATTAGTTCATTAAAGTTGGGGAATGGGGACCTGCCAGAGGCAGGCAGGCTGGGGATTAGTTGATTAGATTATTGGCACATTAGCACATTGAAGTTGTTCTCGATACAATCACGCCTCTGGCGTGATCACTCCTTTAGACTTGTTTTCTGAAATTAGTTTGAATAAAACGGTTGGAAAAGGA
>Ga0055584_100004959_pt1 | contig 13031 bp, 11 predicted proteins | sample OSDHelmetaG_FD_58716 | JGI IMG/M metagenome (GOLD analysis project Ga0055584, IMG submission 58716) | Pelagic marine sediment microbial communities from the LTER site Helgoland, North Sea, for post-phytoplankton bloom and carbon turnover... | ecosystem: Environmental > Aquatic > Marine >... | reverse complement strand
CCAGTGAGCAGATATGATTCAATTAATACATTGTAGACTTACAGGTAAAACCTACTATAGAGTTCTATCCCTAAACATTGGATTTTGCAGGTACTAGGTGAATACAGATATTGAAGGCAGCAAGGGTGAAGTTTTCCGGATTCGGGTAGAAAACGGCAAAATAGCCGAGTTTGCAGAAGCCACACAATCCACAACGCCGGCATATTTTCAAGACAAGGCCCCCCTTTCTCCTCCTACCTTCCTCACGACAAGCTTTTTTTGGGAAGCGAGGGTCGATGGCGCCGACATGATCAAAAGTCTGGAACTGAACAGCGCGAAGGCCGTTCATGCCGAACAGGAATATCAATTTTTTGGCTGCCCGCCTCGTGGTGGCGACCTGTTGAACTGCCAAACGCGCGTAGACAAAGTTTTTGAAAAAACCAACTCAAAAGGCAAAACACTGTGTTTTGCTGAACTGATCACCGACTATAAAGACCTCTCTGGTCAATTAGTAGCACAGAGTAAAATGACCATAATAGAGCCACAATAATAGGAAACCCAGTTTCATGTTGGACCGGAAAAACTTAGACATTGGACAAGGACCTCAGCCACTTCAGCTGCCAGCAATCTCAATGACAGACATCGTCAAATATCAAGGTGCTTCAGGCGATTTTCAACCAATTCACCACGATAGCGAGTTTGCCAGGGCCGCGGGTATGGATCAGCCTCTTGTTATCGGCATGTTACCAGCCAGCCTGGCTGCAAATTGGGCTGCCGATTGGGCCGGACCAGAGAACGTCCGCATGGTCAGAGTTAGGTGGCAACAACCCGTGTGGCCCGGTGATCAGCTAACTATGAATGGAAAAATTGCCAAAATATATCAAGACGAGGAAGGTAATAAAATTGACCTGGAGATCAACTGTACCAAACAGGATGCTAATTTGGCACTTACCGGCCTAATGACTTTTTTAGTAGCTTGAAATCAGTAATGGAGTCCAATGGCATGGCTAGTACAGCAAATAAACGCAAGCCCGGCCGACCACGAAATCAGAATGCCGATAAAATTATTCTTGATACCACATTGGAATTATTGGCTAGCACAGGTTACGCAGGGCTAACTCTCGAACAGGTTGCCCGAAAAGCCAATTCTAGTAAATCTACCATTTATCGGCGCTGGGACACCAAACAACAATTAGTCATTGCAGCTTTCAGTACTGCACCGATTCTTGAATGCCTTGATAGAAACGACCTAAAGCTGGAACTGTTTGATCTTATGGAGCAGTTCACCCATGTGCTGCAAAGTACGCCAATAGGTGGGGTGTTATTGACCCTGATGGCCGAAAAGGAAGATGACCCCAAACTGTCGGGTTCACTGGACCCACTTATCAAGGCTCGAAGGCAACCCTTTAAAGACGTGCTAAGGCGTTCAATCTCGCGAAAAGAATTACCTGCTGATATGGAACTGGAGCTTGCGGTTGATATGATAATGGGACCCATTGTGGTACGAGCCATGTTCAGCACCCGGAGTTTGTCGACCCGCACACTTAACGATATTTTGGATATGTCACTCACCGGTCTGGGAGCCAAATTATGAGCGCTGACAACATTATCTATGAAAAACATGCTCACATTGCCTATTTAACAATGAACAGACCAAATAAGCGTAACGCATTAACACCGGAAATGATGGTACGCATGACCGATGCCTGGAACGACATCCGCAGCGATGACAATGTGCGTGTTGCCATTGTTACCGGTGCTGGCGATGCAGCCTTTTGCTCAGGCGGTGACACTAAAGTCCTGATGTCATTGGTTAACCAACAGCGCCAACCAGAAAATGAACACGAACAGCGCTTTGTCGCTGAAGAACAGTATTTTTCCCAGTCTTCTTTGCTCAATGGCGAGCCGCTATACAAACCTATTATTGCAGCCGTCAACGGCCCAGCCGTCGGCGGCGGTTGCGAATTATTGCAGGGTACGGACATTCGAGTTTCATCGAACACCGCGAAATTTGGTTTACGGGAAGTTCATAATGGCATTATTCCTGCCGGTGGATCACTAGTGAAACTGCAGCGACAGATTCCCTACTGCCGGGCTGCAGAATTAATTTTTCTTGGAGAATTGATCGACGCCAAACAGGCTCTTTCCTACGGGTTGATAAACGAAGTATTGGAAACACAGCAACTAATGCCACGAGCGAAGGAAATTGCCCATCAGCTAGCAGCCCTATCACCTTTGGCTGTACAAAAAGCCAAACAGGCCATGCAACTAACTCAGGGATTACCTATAGATCAGGCTTCAGATGTCCAGCAGCGCTGCTGGGATGAATTGATGAGCGAGTTGGTCGAATTGAGAAAATGATGAAAAGAATTCGGTTCAAATACCCTTGAATGAAGAGCGAAAAACATTGAGTAATATTATGCTCACAAAGCAAAGCCCCGCCTGCAAAGTAAATGCAACTGTATAATTCCCTAGCCAGTCATAGAGTCCCCCAGCAACCGGCGCTGCGATAAAAGTAAAGGGGATCATTAACATCATCATACTGCCACTAGCCGCGCCAAAGCGTTGAATGGGAAAATAGCGGCTTAATATTGTCAACGATATAGTCGACACACCACCGGTGCACAATCCGATACCTGCCATGAGTATCACCAGGGCATAATATGCTGACTGATCCTGAACAACTAACCACAAAACCAACTGTACTAGTGCATTAATCTGCAACATACGCACCGCAGAAAACCGATCACACAGCCAGCCAAATAACAGCGCTCCCAATACCGAGGCAGCACCAAAGGCGGACAATATAATAGAAGCTTGAACCCTCTCGATACCAATATCGATTGCGTGAGCCACAATATGAGTACCCGCTACAATTCCGCTGGACATCACCAATCCTTTGGAAAGGGATATCACCCAAAAACCAAAGTCGCGGAATACTGATTTTTCCTTATCATCCGAGTCGGCAGCTACTTCAGCGCCTGTTTTTGCATTTCGACTTGAGTCAGTTTTACCGGCAATATTTCCTTGGCCGGTATCTTTTTTAGGTACGGAAATAACAAAACAGACTACAAAAAGCCCGAGCATAACCAGTGCAAAAATACCTAATAGCTCACGCCATCCTGCTGTAACCAAAACCATAGAAAACAACGGTGGCCCAACTGCATTCAAGAGCGGAACACTGACAAAACCTGTTGCTCTACCAACCCCCGGAAACCACAGACTGGCAATTTTAACGGAGGGCAAAACGCCCATAAACGTAAAACCTGCGCCAACCAAAAAAGCATAGGGCAATAGAAAAGTCGTGGCACTGTCGGCTATAGATGAAAAATAAAATCCCAAAGCACTAAGTAAACAGCCAATCATCATCGTTAAACGTACAGACCATCGATCTAACAACGAACCAACCAACGGCCCCAATAGACCAAAAATTAGCGATATCGAGCCAATAGACAAAGAAATCGTTGAGCGGCTAGCGCCAAATTCACTCGAAATAGGTTCAATCAGCAAGCCGATACAACCAAAGGTAAATCCAATTGCTGCATTTTGATATAAAAATGCCAGACCTAGATTAGCCAATGGTCGAGCAGACACCTGGTTTAACATTATTATATTTCCCCTATATTTCCTTATAAGTTATCGAGCATCACAAGGCGTTCCTGCTCTGCATAGTGACCACGCATTTCAATGTAATCAGCGTTGGTAAACTCACGGTACTGCACATCACCACGCTGCCGCCAATACACTTTTGAACCAGGTATCACATTGGGGTCAATCTGATATTTTCTAACAGCAGCAATCTGAATTTTGTTGCTGGCTGTATGATCAAAGCTGCTAATAACACGGACATAATCAGGAACCCACTTTTCTCCAAGATGGCCGGCATTTTTTGATGCTATACACCACTGATAGAAATCGACAGGGTCAAAATTATCACCGTCATTGAGAACCAAGGCCGCCATAACCAAGTCAGAACTGACAATATTGGGAATCCCATAGGCTACAGCACGTAATACATTGGGATGATTAGTTAGTTCTTCGCCGATCGGTTCTGCTGAAAAATTCTCCCCGTCCTTCCTGATCCAATCATCAGTTCTACCGGCGAAAAAGAAATAACGCACACCGTCGGCCTCACTCATGTATCCCAAATCACCGGAATAGAATATACCGTTTATACATTTTTTTGCTGTTGCTATTGGGTCATCGTAATAGCCCAGAAATTTTTCCTCGCTGTTAATTCTAACCAGCTGCCCCACCGCCTCTGTGTAATTTGTCACATTGCCGTCATCATCAAACTCAGCCAAAGGGCATTCGCGGCCATCTGCATCATGTATCTGAGCCTCGGCTTCCATAACCTCACCAACACTACCCCTGGGCACTCCGGGATGACCAAACATGAAAACTACTGCTTCACTCTGGCCATAGGCTTCATAAATATGTTCCATTCCATACCAACGGACAAACTTTTCCTGATCAACTGCACTGGCACCATTACCGAGAGCAAAGCGAAAACGGTTGCCAGGATGATTGGTTAACTCCTTTTTGATTTTTTCTTCATCTCCATTGAAAAACCTTTCGGTATGATTGACCACATAGTGCACCGGCTCACCCACATAGCTCCAGAAAGTAACACCATGCTTAAGTATGTCGTCAATAAACCGGCTGACACTGAATTTTCGACGTAGTACAGCACAACCCCCGGCACTCAGAATAGGGACAAAATTTCCAAACAGACCATTGGAATGACATAGCGGCATGCATAGATAACTAACGTCTTCTTCACCCATTGGAATGGCAGAGCGGGTATTTTGAGCACTTTCACATAAGCGGGTATGACTCACCATGACCCCTTTAGGGACCCCGGTAGTGCCGGAAGTGTAAACAATCATCAAGGGATCTGTTGGCTTAACATCACTGGGAAAACTATCACCGAGTTCAGCTGACTCAACGTCTATCAGCTTCTCCAACTGTTTCAGGCTCGTCTCCGGCCCTTCTTCGCCCACAACGATAATTTGCGAGGCCTGTATATGTTCCAATTGATCCGCTATAGCTAAAACTGTCTCAGCGTATTCCTCACCGACGATTAACAAACTCGCATAAGACTTATCGATTGTGCTGGCCAGATCATCGCCAGCTAGCAGTGGATTAAGCGCAAAAAAAGTAAAGCCCGCATACGCACTAGCGCCAATCAGCGAAAGATACTCGCAGCGGTTGTCCATCATTACGGCTATATGACCACGAGTGCCCGGCTTTATCTCTCGGGTATGCTGCTGCAATACTTTAGCAGTTCGCACACTGTGGTCACGATATTCTGAATACGTCCACTGCTTGCCTTCATCAATTAACAGGACGTTATCACTGTACTGTAAGGCACACTCTTCTATCATTTGATGAAATGTTTTTACATCGTAGGTAAGCATTATAAAACTCCAGGAGCCGGGTTACACATTTAGCCCACAAAGACTCACATGCGTTTCCTGCTGTTAAACATACTAAAAGGCGATGCATTGTCTTTCGCCCCATTTCAAGCGCCGAATGAGGGCAATTTGCATCACGCCTTTGATCTAGGTTTCTGGTATTGCCTTTATTATTTTTGTCGCTTTTGTTAAGCCTATCTTGGCTAGCGGTAATCCGAAAGTTTGCCACCATCAGTCCAGGACTTAAATGCCCGTCGAAAGTTACTTGCATTGGTATAACCCAGGGCAAACCCTATCTCCTTGGGCGATAGTCTCGTTTGCTGCAAATAATCCATTGCCAACTCTTTGCGCACCTGGTCCAGAATCGCCTGAAAGCTTGTATCTTCTTTAAGTAGCTGTCTACGTATTGAGCGTTCACCCAAATTTAAATGCGTGGCAACATCTTTCAAAGTTTTGTGCTTTCTCGGATCAGAGGCGAGAATCTTCTTTATTTTTAAACTCAATTTTCCTGTATTTTGAATTTGCTGAACAAGCCTTTGACACTGCTGATTACAAATTGAAAAGACTTCTTCATTTGCCATTTGTAATTGCTGATAAAAGTGCTTAGCGTCGAGCAAGACGCGAATATCGCGCTGTCCAAATTTAACTTCACAGTTAAATATCTGTTGATATATTTCCGCGTATTTGGGGGCCGGATAGTTCAAGTGTACCTCTTTGAACTGACAGTCATCCGCGTCGATCAAGCTCGGTATCGTTTTCGACAGCCGAGCAAGATGCTCCTCTGCCACAAAAGGTAGGTATTCGCCCAGAGGAAAACTTTCCTTAAGCACAATCCACCAGTGCGAATCATCGATCATGTTTTCGTAAGTTAAAACAGGGTCTGCCAGCAACTGATATTCTGCCCAAACCTCATCAAGTTGTTTTATCGATTTGCTGCTGATGAGCGCATATCCAAATACTCCTTCATCACTAATTCGCCAGGACGACCCGATTTCAATACCTATACCACTTTCTGACAGACTGACAATATTGCCCAGCACCGTATGAAAATCACCAAGACTTGGATTAAACAGGGGAAAGTTCATCTGTTCACGGGTTATTTCAGTGCCCTGGAGAATCTCGCGAGTGGAAAAGCCCTGCTTTTCCATATAGAGCAAATATGAGAACAGACGATTCACCTTCTCATGCACCACTTGAAAGACTTAAACAAGACATCAATCCACATCGACTTACCTACCGTTTTGATCACCACTATATTTAGCCAATAACTACCATCAAACTAATTACGAGCCCAAGAGAACCATAATATAGCCAGCCAAGCTTGTCCAACGATAGCGCGTTCGAAAACAAGATAATATTTTGAGCTTATATCTCTACGCCAGGAGTCGGATAAAGTACCTAGATGCGCTCAATGATGATAGCGGGCGCCATGCCGCCACCGGCGCACATAGTAACCAGCCCAAACTGCTTGTCGCGTCGCTCTAACTCATCAAGCACTGTACCGATTAAAATAGCGCCAGTGCCTCCAATTGGGTGGCCCAACGCTATTGCTCCACCGTTAACATTGATTTTTTCGCGGTCGATATCAAGATCGCGAATAAATTTCTCAGTGACCACGGCAAACGCCTCATTAACCTCAAATAAATCAATATCACTCAAGGACAAACCGGCCTTAGCTAACACTTTTTTTGCCGCTGGAACCGGTGCATTAAGCATCAATGTCGGGCTATCGCCCATATTGGCCATAGCTACAACACGAGCACGGGGCTTTAATCCATGTGCCTTAGCATAATTGGCAGATGACAATAACAGTGCTGCGGCACCATCGACAACGCCCGATGAATTACCGGCGTGATGTACATGATTTATGTCCAGGCCGGGATATTTCATCTCCATTAAACTGCGATAGCTAAGCCCATCTTCATCCAGAGGGAAGTCCAAACCAGCAAACACTGGCTGCAATTCAGCAAGCTTCTCTTTGGTCGTTTGTGGCCTCGGGAATTCATCTTTAGCCAGCGCCAATGAACCGTCCAGGTGATAAACCGGAACCAGACTGCCATCGAAATGGCCATTCTTAATGGCCTCAGCTGCGCGTTTTTGAGAGTGGTAGGCGATATTATCAACGGCCTCACGATCGATACCCTCAAGCGTAGCAATAGTATCTGCACAAAGACCCTGATGAGTTTGCGGATGCAATTCGCGCAGGCGTAAATTCCCCTGATCCATAGTCGGGACACCCTCTCCACCTCTTCCGCGAGGTTCCGACATTTTTTCCAAGCCGCCGCCAACACACAAATCCTCCATGCCCGACATGATATTTGCCGCAGCAATATTGACGGCCGTCAGGCCTGAGCCACAGAAGCGATCAAGAGTCATGCCACTAGAGCGCACGTCATATCCTGCATCCAGTGCGGCCATGCGACCAATACAGCCCCCCTGTCTGCCACCCTGTGCGCTCGTACCCCACACCACATCATCAATTGCAGCCGAGTCTATACCATTGCGATCTACAATCGCTTTGAGCACGGTAGACCCCAGATGATGGGGATGTATCTCCGCAAGTGCGCCCTTATCTTTTTTGCCAATACCCCTGGGAGTCCGACAACCGTCAATAATCCATGCTTGGCTCATAATACTCACCCTTTACTAGTTCGACCGTCTCCGCCTACAGACTAGTCTAAGCAATATAACTTTGACCTGCATAGTAACTGAAGCAGGATTTATTGCATATTGACTGGAGAGGCCAGGCAAATAAACTGCACTAATTGATACCAATTTTGGACCGATAAGGCCTACCTAGCTGAGTCTAGAAACTGAGACAACCAAATCAAAAGCGCCTTCTCAATGAGGTAGCCCTGGCCGAGACGGCGGTATCTATCCAACTTTGAGCCTGCCACTGAGCGCAGCAGTAGTTGCGTCCAGGTCATCTCTTGCAACAACAAAAATTAATCCAGCTCTTTATACCACTTGGCAATTCCGGCTCCGATTTCATCGGGAGAATCTTCTTGAATAAAATGAATGACAGGCACTGTGATCTGCTGCTGATTTTTCCATTGCGAGCAATAATCCAGACTCTCATTGGTAATGGCAGCGCCAGGCTCAGCCTTAACAAAAAATTTGGGCAGATCATTCTCAGCCATCCAGATTGAGTAATCAGACACAATTTTATTGATGCCTTCAGGCTTCCCATTAAAAGGAATGTCACGCGGGAACGACAGGGTTGGACGACGATCTTCACCCGCTTCTTCGAAAGAGTACCGATAGTGATTCATTGTCACCTCATCAAGCCTTCTCAAAACCAGTTCAGGTAGCAAGTATTCGATAAAAAGATTGTCTTCAAGCACTAATTTCTCGCCTTGCTCCGTGCGCAAGGTGCAGACAAACTGCTCAGCTGCATTCTGGTCTTCAGCACGCTCAGGCATTGTTAGCGGCATGACAATGCCTTCCATATAGGCAATCGCCTTCATCCGGTCGCGGTGATGATTAGCCCAATCAAATCCCAAAGATGAGCCCCAATCGTGAATTACGAAGGTAACATTCTCCTTTAGCTGTAAGGCATCCATAAAACCCGCAAAGTATTTACGCTGCTCCTCAACGCCATACCGTTCAGGCCCACTATTGGGCAGTTTGTCTGAATGCCCGTAACCCACCAGATCAAGGGCAATACAACGACCGTGGGGAATCAAATAAGGCAATATATTACGCCACAGATAAGAGGATGTGGGGTTGCCATGGACGAAGACAATGGGGTCGCCTTCACCCTCATCGACATAGGCCATATGTTGCCCCAGCACTTCAACAACTTGCTTTTTAAAAGGAAAATTACTGGAAATTGGCATACACTCATTCTCTTTAATTTTTAAACCAATAAGACATCCATTATAGGTAATAATCAAAACTGCAAATCTGCATTCAGCTGAAGTTTCCTCCAATATAGTCACCCGCCCTTTTTATCACGTAACGGCGTCTTAGCAAGCGAGTCATAATAAATGTGCTCACCGTTTCCCAAAATCCTGGACGTGCGCTGGGCTGTCTCCCAAGCGCCTGCAGCGCTTCATTTGCCACATCATCTGGCAACATCACCCCTTTGGCCTTCTCTCCTTCCTTGAGATCACCTCTGCTTCCTCGAAAATTGGGTGTATTAGTGGCACCCGGAGAGAAACCCAAAACATCCACCCCAAACTTACCCAGTTCATACCACAATGACTCAGCAAGAATTAAGTTATAGGCTTTAGTGGCACAGTAGTTGGCTACATAGGGTGTACCCAAATAACCGGAGCTGGAGGCTAACAGAATGATTCCGCCCCGCCTCCTAGCAATCATGCCTTGGCAAAATGTGTGTGACAAAATCAATGCTGCTTTGACGTTAACATCTATACCACTGAGCATTGCTTCGAGTTCAATATCAGGAAACGAGCCCACATGACCAAGAGCGGCATTGGCAACGAGCATGCCTATTTCAAGATCATCAGTTTCGCTGCCCAGCTTTTCCATAAAATCTGGTGTTTCAAGGTCTACGACAACCTCTCGAAATTTAACCTCATATTTTTCTCTTAGCTTGCTAGCAGATGAGGCCAAGACTTCTGCCTGGCGATCAACTAAAACAATATTAACCCCGCGCTCAGCCAGCTGTTCTGCAAATGCCTCACCCATACCTTGTGCTGCACCGGTTACTAGGGCCCACGGCCCATACTTCTCAGAAAATGTTTGTTCCATGGCGAACTCCTAAAAAAGTGGAATGTTAGTCAAACACCGTTTTTATGCGTAGCTGTAAAATACTTTAGCGCTATTTTATCGACAAAAAGTTGCCAATGGCTGCACGCCATACTGACTTGGTGTTAACACAGAAAAACCTTGTAAGAAACCACGGGCTTTGAATTATCTTGCCCCTTTCGTTACATGGGTCTTATTTGTTAAATTATCGAATAAGGCTAGCTGGCCACACAGACTCTATATCGACCCGTATTCCACCGTATGAGCCCTACGTTTTTTAAATATACTGATTCACGATATTCTCATACCATTCCTGCCTGCCACTCTTGGATTCCGGCTCACCTGCAGCTGTAGCAATCTCTCGTAAGTCTGTCAGCTCCATCTTGCCGGCTTCGAATTGCTTTCCCTTCTCGCTGTCAAAGCTATCGTAGCGGGTCGCCTTCGCGGTGATGATAGGGCTCTTTTGCCGCAGTGCGGAAGCTATCTCCAGCGCGCGGGCAAAGGCGTCCATACCGCCAATGTGGCCAATGAAAATATCCTCGAGATCTACAGACTCCCTACGCACTTTGGCGTCAAAATTAAAGCCTCCACTATTGAAGCCTCCATCATCCAGAAGCACCAGCATGGCGTGTACGGCATCCGGCAGGTCGGTTGGAAACTGGTCTGTGTCCCAGCCATTTTGTGGGTCGCCCTTGTTGGCATCGATACTACCCAGCAGGCCGGCATCCGCACACATCTGCAGTTCATGGGCAAAGCTATGGCCCGCCAGTGTGGCGTGGTTGGCCTCTACGTTCACTTTGAAGTCTCCCGCAAGACCATGGTGGCGAAGAAAGCCAATCACGGTCTGTGCATCAAAATCATACTGGTGCTTGGTAGGCTCCATTGGTTTCGGCTCGATAAGAAACGTGCCTTTAAACCCGATGCTGCGACCATAGTCCCGTGCCATTTGTAAAAACCGGGCCAGATGTTCCTGTTCGCGCCTGGTATTTGTATTGAGCAGCGTGGAGTAGCCCTCTCTGCCACCCCAGAACACATAGTTCTCGCCGCCCAGCTCAACCGTTGCATCCAACGCTGCCTTAACTTGGGCTCCTGCATGGGCCACAACAGCAAGGTCGGGGTTAGTGGCGGCGCCATTCATATATCTTGGATGACTGAACACGTTTGCCGTACCCCACAAAAGCTTCATCCCCGTTGCCCGCTGGCGTTCACCAGCCAGCTCAACCATTGTTGCCAGATACCGCTCAGACTCATCCACCGATGATCCTTCAGGGGACATATCGCGGTCGTGAAAACAGTAGTACGGCACACCCAGTTTGGTAAAGAACTCGAAAGCCGCGTCCATTTTTGCGGTGGCGGCATCCATTGGGCTCTTTGGCTCGTCCCAGGGAAATACTTGTGTGTCGCCACCGAAGGGATCACTGCCCTTGGCGCAGAATGTATGCCAGTAACACGCAGCAAAGCGCAGATGTTGCTCCATGGTTTTGCCGTCAATAATTTTTTCGGCATCGTAAAATTTGAAGGCCAGGGGGTTGTCAGACTCCCTGCCCTCGTAAGGAATACTATTAATTCCTGGAAAGTACTCTCGGTCGCCTACGAATATAGTGCGTGACATCTGCCTGGCCCTCTTAATGTTGTTTACTATAAAGAGAAGTAACCGCGTCTATATGGCGCAGGTACTCCTTGTAATGTTCGTTGTAGATGGTTGCTTCGGCTGCTCTGGGTACACAGGCACGACCTTCATCGAGCTCGATGTGCTCACTAACCAGTTCAGACAGGGACGATGACTGATGCATCCACATTGCCTGCAGTGCCGCTCCGAATGCCGCACCCTCATCGATGCTTTGAACTGACACCGGGAGATCAAACACATCTGCCATAATTTGCCGCCAGGCCGCGCTGCGGGCACCGCCGCCGGTCAGGCGCAATTCACGCACTTCACAATTGTGCTGGCGAAAAACCTGCAGGCCGGTGCGCAAGCCGTATACAGCCGATTCCATAGCTGATCGCAATAGGTTGTCGGCTGAATAATTACTCTCATCCAGACCAAAAATAGAACCCTTGGCGTTGGGGAGATTTGGAGTACGTTCACCGTTAAAGAACGGTAGCGTCATAACACCACCCGCACCAGCAGGCACCGAGGCGATACGTTCGTCGAGCTCACCCACTGCCACGCCCAGCAAGCCGCGGGTCAATTCTGTAGATACAGTGCAATTCATGGTGCACAGGAGGGGCAGCCAGCCGCCGGTAGAAGAGCAAAACGCAGCCACTTGCCCTGTACTGTCGATCACCGGTGTATCCGAGTAGGAAAACAGTGTGCCCGATGTTCCCATGCTCACCGTCAGACAGCCCGGACTGACATTGCCAGTACCAATCGCGGCCATCATATTGTCGCCACCACCGGTCGATACAGGAATCCCGGCGGACAGGCCGAGCTCAGCGGCCACTTCTGGTCGCAACGTCCCTACGGTGGAGTCGGCCTGCAGCAAGGGGGGGAGGCATTCTGTAAGATCCTTATCTCCGTCAACCGCTTTGAGCATACCTGCATGCCAACGCCGCTGGCGGATATCCAGTAATCCCGACCCCGATGCATCGCCATATTCCATCGCGCGCTCACCAGTGAGGTGGAAGTTAAGGTAATCGTGGGGCAGAAGAATAGTGGCCAAGCGACTGTATTCTTCAGGCCGGTGGTTCTTCAACCAACGGATTTTCGGTGCCGTGTAGCCCGGCAGGATTACATTGCCGACCTCTTCTACACAGCGAGAATCGCCCCCGAAAGCGGTGCTGATCTGACGGCACTCTTCCTCGGTGGAGGTATCGCACCATAGCTTTACTGGTGACAGGACTAGGCCTTCAGCGGAAAGGGGTACAAAACCATGCTGTTGGCCAGAAACGCCAATAGCACTGACGCTCTGCCTGACTGCT
>Ga0055584_100004958_pt1 | contig 13031 bp, 16 predicted proteins | sample OSDHelmetaG_FD_58716 | JGI IMG/M metagenome (GOLD analysis project Ga0055584, IMG submission 58716) | Pelagic marine sediment microbial communities from the LTER site Helgoland, North Sea, for post-phytoplankton bloom and carbon turnover... | ecosystem: Environmental > Aquatic > Marine >... | reverse complement strand
TTAGCGCAATGTGGGGCGGTCGGCAGCCAGGTCAGCGGCTTTGAGCCCGAGCCTGCGCACATGCTCCGGCACCTCGGCGCCGTCGATTAGGGCTGCTGCTGTTGCACCCAGGCCAGGTGCGGTCTGGATGCCATATCCGCCCTGACCGCAGAGCCAGAAAAAGCCCTCCTGCCCCGGATCGAAGCCAGCGACCGGTGTCTTGTCAGCGACGAAGCTACGGAGGCCCGCCCAGCGGTGGCGGATGGAGACGATCTCCAGTGTGCTCGCGGTCTGGATGCGGTCCGCGCCGAGGGCAATATCCATCTCGTCGGCGAAGGCGTCGTGCGGTTCGACCGGCGTTTCGTCTGCGGGGGAGCCCATCAGCAGGCCTGCGTCTGGCTTGAAATACCAATCTTCATCGACATCTACCGTCAGCGGCCATTTTGAGCTGCCCATGTCCGCTGGCGGTTGGAACAGGAAGGCCGTCCGCCGTTTCGGGACACAGCCGACAGGGCGGCAACCGGCCATTTGGCCGATAGTGTCCGCCCAAGCACCAGAGGCATTGACGGCTATTGGGGCGGTGAACTCTCCAGCGCTTGTGCGAATCTGCCAAACGCCGGCCTTGCGCTCCAGACCTTGCACGTCGGCATTGACCACTATCTCACCACCCATCGCACGCAGGCCACGTAGGAAGCCCTGGTGGATGGCGTTTACATCCATGTCACGCGCGTCGGGTTCGTACCCAGCGCAAACGACATAGTCCTCGCGCAGGGCAGACGATATTTGCCTGGCCTCTTTGGCATCCACGAGGCGCACGGAAGGCACCAGCGCCTGCCCCTCTTTTACAGCGGCCTCAACGGTCGCAACCTGATCGGCTCGCCCGACGAACAGTGCGCCGCGGGGCGACAGAACTGGGTGATCGGTAAAGCAAGTGGGCGGGTTGTCGAAAAACGCTTCACCCGCGATGGTCAACGCACAGATCGCGGCGTTGCCATAGGCCTGGCTATATAGCGCGGCGGAACGGCCGGTGGTGTGGTAGCCGCACCGGTCCTCCCGCTCCAGCAGAATAACGCGGCGGCCGCGCTCCGCCAGGAAATACCCGACGGAGGCTCCGGCCATACCACCGCCGATGATCAGAACATCGGCGCTGTGGCTCATCCGTTCATTTTGGCCATGGCTGCAGCAACCATCTTGCCGACTTTCTGGTTGGCCGGCCGGCCGAGACAACGCTCCAACCACGCAGCGACATTGCTGTGCGGTGCCCAATCCATGCGGGCGGTCTGGCCCCATTGGAACACCGTGGCGACATTCAGGTCGGCGACGGTAAAGCGGTCGCCGGCCAGGAAATCCCGACCTTCGAGAGCAGCATTCAAGATCGCCAGTTTGGGCTCCAAAGCGGCGCGTTGTTCATTGACCTTGTCGGCGCTCTTTTCGAAACCAAACAGGCCAAAGGTGTGGAGGACGGCGTGCAGCAGAGGTGTCTCGCACTCGGTCGCAACCCAGAGCGTCCATTGGCTCGCCAATGCCTGACCTTTGGCATCGTCGGCCTGCAAGCTGCCTTTGCCGTACTGGCTGGCCAGGTATTGGTTGATCGCCAGCGACTCGAACAGTGTGAGGTCGCCATCGGTCATAGCGGGCATCTTGCCGTTGGGATTGATTGCCAGGTATTCTGGTGCCTTGTGCTCGCCGCCCATCATGTTGACGTCGACTTGCTTGTAGTCGAGCCCCAACTCCTCTGCCGCCCAGAGACAGCGTCCGGCGCGGGTAACAGGTGATCCATAGATGGTGACAGTCATGGGATGCGTCCTTTCAGGATGAGGCGGTGCCATATGCTAAACCGCGGGCACGGGTCGCGGGAAATGACATCCTCGCGAACCGCCAAGCGGTCTATTCGGCTGCTTGAGCTTCTGGGAAGGCCTGGATCCATTTTGTCGGCTCGGCGCGACCGTATTGCGGAGCGTAAGGCGCACCATCGCCCAGTTCAAATGCCGCACGCCAGGGCCAGCGTGGCTCGTAGAGGATGCCGCGAGCCATGGCGATCATGTCGACATCGCCGCTGGCAACAAGGCTTTCCGCCAGCTTGGGGTCGCGGATCATGCCGACGGCCATGGTAGGAAGGCCACACGCCGCTTTGATCTGCGCTGCATAGCCAGCCTGATAGCCAGGCGCCAGTGGCGGGCGCACAAGGCTGTTGCCGCCACCGGAAATATCGAGGAAGTCGCAGCCGGCGCCAGCCAGCGCCTTGGCGAAGACGATGGCGTCCTCAACCTGGAGGCCCTCGTCGTCCCAGTCGGTGCCATTCAGGCGCACGCCCAGCGGCTTGTCGTCGGGCCAGGCCGCACGCATTGCCTCGAACATTTCCATAGGGAACTTGATGCGGTTGCCAATCTCGCCGCCATAGGAATCGTTGCGCTTGTTGGCCAGGGGCGAGAGGAACTCGCTGACCAGATAGCCGTGCGCGCCGTGCAACTCGACCAGATCCAAGCCAATGCGGGCGGATCGCTCGGTCGCTTTGACAGCAGCGGCGATGACCTCATCCATCAGGGAGCGGTCCATGGCGGTTGGCGTGTGCCAGCCCTCGCCGAACGGCACGGCGGAGGGTGCAACAGTCTGCCAGGCGCCTTCTTCCGGCTTCAGCGACGCGCCACCGATCTGCGGCGGATTGGTCGAAGCCTTGCGGCCGGCATGACCCAGCTGAATACCGATGGGCATGTCGGAATACTGGCGCACGATATCTACAACCCGCCTCATCGCGGCTTCGTTCGCGTCGCTATAGAGGCCAGTGCAGCCGGGAGAGATACGGCCGCGCGCCTCAACGCCCGTCGCCTCAATAATCAGCAGGCCAGCACCGGACAGCGCCAGATTGCCGAGGTGGATCGTATGCCAGTCAGTGGCAGAGCCATCCACAGCGGAGTACATGCACATCGGCGCGATGACGACACGGTTCGGCAGTGTAAGGCCGCGCAACTGGATCGGTTGGAAAAGGGCACTGGTCATTGGGCAATTCTCTTATCAGACGGTGCGGAGCAATTTCGGATGAGATAGGCTCTTAGCCCACCCTGCGCGCTTGGAAAAGCGCTTCCCGTGAAAAAGGAGTTTTGCCCCATGCCGACCCTACGTTCTCTGTTGGCCGCTGGCCAACCCATTACTGCGCCCTTGGTGCTCAACCCGATGATGGCGATGATGGCCGATAAGGCCGGATTCGAGGCCCTATATTTGGGCGGTGGTGCTACCGGTTATGCGAAAGCCCTGCTGGAGGCCAACCTGAACGTCAGCGAGATGTGCGCCGCTGGCACCGAGATCGCCGCTGTTACGCGCAAGCCTCTGATCCTGGATGGCGCGACCGGTTATGGCGACCCGATGCACATGCATCGTACCATCCCGATGGTCGAGACAGCCGGCTTTCAGGCGATTGAGATCGAAGACCAATTGCTACCGAAACGGGCGCATCATCACATCGGCATCGAACGCATGATCGAGCCAGAGCTGATGGCAGCTAAAGTTGCGGAGTGCATTGCGGTGCGCCGTTCCGAGGACTTCATCGTCATCGCTCGCAGCAATGCGGTGCGGAACACCGGTTTGGACGATGCGGTGCGGCGGCTAGAGATGTACAAGAAGGCTGGTGCGGACGTGTTGCTAGCCAGCCCGCGCAATGCGGAGGAAGCACGCTTTCTGGGCGAGCGGCTGCCGGCACCGCTCATGTATCTCTGTTCCCCCGGTGGATTGGCGGCTATAGGCCTGACCAAGCAGGAAATGGCGGATATGGGATGGAAAATCCTGGCCGATCCCGGCACGGGCCTGTTTGCAGCCTATGAGACCTGGCGCGATATCTACGCGGAATTGGCGGCTAACGAATTCGCTATGCCATCGCGGCCACCAGCGGAATGGCGCGAGTTAGAGCATGAGATGCACAAGGCTATCGACCTGCCGAAATTGATCGCGGTTGAGAGGCGGACGGTTGAGAAGGGCGACTGAGACCCGGAGACCCATCAAACGCAAAAGGCGCGCCACTCATTTCTGAGTGGCGCGCCCTTCGAACTGCCTTGCCGCAGGGAAGCGTTAGCTGAGGCTTATTTCAGCAGACGAATTTCCACACGGCGGTTTTGAGCCTCACGCACACCATCACCGGTCGGCACGGCGAGGTCTTCCTCACCCGTTGCGCTGACGTTGATGCGGCTGGCGCTGATGCCCAGCTGACCCAGAGCCTCAACCACGGCTTCGGCACGGGAAGCCGAGAGACCCAAGTTGTACCCAGCGGCACCGCTGGTATCTGTGTGACCGGAAACAACGATCGGAGCATCTGGGGACTGCATCGCTGCGGCTGCAGCGGCGGTCAAAGTTGCGTCGTCGCTATCCATGATCGCAGCAGAGTCATGCGCGAAGTATGCCGTCCAAGGGCCGCCATCGACCATCATTGGCATCTTGTTCAGACCAGCCATACCGTCCATGTACATTTTTTTGCACGCGGCGATATCGTCGGGCTGAATGTTCTCTTCTGCTTCCTGCATCCAGCAATCGAAGCCGGCAACGGCCATGGCTGCGGCGTCTGGATGGTCAGCAGCGGCGCCGCCAGCCAAAGCAGAGGTCAGTGCGTCACGTGCCGGGCCGAGCTCAGCCAGGTGAGCTTCGTTCAGCATGCGCTCGCCCAGCTCTTGCGGGCCAGTGGAGCCAGAGGCCGCTGCCAGCGCTTTGCCACCGAAGAAGTTGGCGTCAGACCAATCTTCCTCACGGCGCTCGCTGTCAGCCAGCATCATGTAATTTTTGAACAGCGATTGCTCGTACCCACCGCCAGCAGGGGCCGATTGCTTAGCCGTGTCGTAGATGTTTGCGCACGCGCTGAGGCCCAAGCCCATCACCGCGACGATTGCTGATGTCTTCAGGTATTTAAGCATGGGTGTGACCATTCTCCTAAGTAATCGAGGGATTTCATGTTAGCCGATCTAGACGCCCTGGACAAGGTCCGCCCTCAGCTATCCCGCCAAACTGTATCGCGAACGATCGCAGATCGATCTGTTACTCATAATGCAGTTTCGGTGTTCTGCAAAGCCCATTGCAGAGAAACAGGCTGGGTTAGCTTAGGAAAAATAGCCGCAGCCTTTAGTTTAATGGGGCAATTCGGGGTGGCAATTGTGGTGGAGCAAACCCTTGGGGGATGGCAAGGATCGCTGCTCTCAGTGCTGCCGATTTTGCATCGTTGGAAAAAACCACGTTCTTGTTAGATTGAGAAATTCCCAATTTTTGCCACAATTTAGGCAAATCGAATTCGGCCGCTGAACCGTAGGTTTTGGCGAATTCAGACAGCGCCGGAATGCCAGATGCCTCGTCGCAAGCGCCGATAAGCGCCGCGGGCTGTGCTTTTTTAGTAGCGTTGCCGATTACTTGAAGTCCATTGCGCAGGCAGTCGGTGATAGTTGCCCTACCCTGGGATTGTTGTAAAATCGCCACATTTGAGGAGAGTAGCGCCAGGGCTCCCCCCCAATAAGGGTTGGCCCGGGTAAGGCCTGTTGTATTAACGCCTAGTGCTCCTGTTGGCATGCCCCGTAGCCATTCACGCCAGACCTGATCAGCAGAGTAGAGCCCGGCAATATGTCGCAATATGGGTTCAACATACGTCGCCATTCCCTCCATCAGCCACATCCCATCGCGCCCGATGTTGGGTTGCGCCAAGTGCAGCAACTCGTGGGTCAAAATCCAGTCTTGTCGATATAGCGTGGCGGGTGTGGCTCCGCGACCAACCACGACTTGGAGCGTAGCGCCGCCGCCGCCGCGCACCCGCCCAAAGGCGACGTTATCGCCTTTGCCGCTGGGAAGAATGGCCACCAATAGCCGATCCACTGGGAAGCCTTGCCAATAGGCAGCCGATAGGCGTGAGAAATAATCGACCCATTCTACCAAAGCCGGCGATCCGATGGCAAAATCATCGGCCGCCGCGTGGACGGTGATGGGGGCTGCACTGCCGGTGCGCCCTGAGACCATGATTTGCGTGCCCGGACGGGTCGAGAAGATCGCGTAACCGGCGAACGTGAGGTCTTCGGCAGACAAGGTAAATGTATCTGGAGTATCGGCACCATCAGGCGTCATGGCATGCATGGCATAGAGCCCGGGCGGCACGCGGAGCCGGACCGTCAGGGAATTCTCACTGCGGGTTGGTTCCGGCATGCCGAGCCAAGTGTCCAATGGTGTCATGATAGTGTCGTTCGTCAACGCCACGTCGCGCGATCGCCCGCCCGCGGCAACACGCTCCCGCAAGTCGACCAGGTAGCGTAGTCCGCCGTCAGTGATACGCCATCCGCGGTCAGTTTCCGCCGCCGCCGCGCCTGACAGGGTCAGAACCGCGTGAATTGATGCTCGATCAGCGGCGTCAAACTCTAACCGTGCGATATGCGGTTGGCATCGGACCGTCACTGCTAGCTGCAGAGTGCTAGGCTCGCCCTCAGCTTCTACGTCGAACGCGCATACGGGCAGCACTGGTTCTGCACTCCAGGCGGTGGAGATCGCCCCGGTGCAAAGCAGAAGCGCAACCAATTTCATCACATATTGAATCATGGATGCGGCTCCTTATAGACAATGGGGAAAAAGGGTGCGGATACCGCTTTCCAAATCCGCGAGTATGGCAATCAAGACGGCTTCACCCGTAGCCAATGTCGCCAACTGGGGTTCTCCAGATGTGCCTGTTGGCCAATGATCCGGGGATTCGGCAGCGGCATCGGTGTTAAAGCGAATCGGATGGCGGAAACCAGGGCTTGAGGGGGCATCAGGCTCACCAAAGGCGGGAGTTCGATCCAACCGTAAGAGGTTTGGTGCCAGGGCCATCATCAACCCCGTTTCCCGCTCATCTGCATGACCGCCGCCCTTTTGGCTCAAGAGCGAATCGGCACTGTGCCCAAGCCCGCGTAGGTCTGCGATTGCGACCCTGACGCTTGTGTCGTCGAACACCTTTTGCACGACTAGGGAAAGCGGTGCCTCCGTCGAAACCCCGGTATTGAGGAGCAGAAGATGAGGGGCGCCCTGGCGGATAAAGCCGGTCAATACGTCCTCCACCACAGCCATGAATGTTTCAGCGCGCAGGTGTTGGCTGCCAGCAAAGTCGCGGAAAACCGGGTAGTATCCAAGCGTTATCGTTGGCGCGACCAGTACGGGCATCATGTTAGCCAACCGCCGGGCCAGCGCGTCGGCAACAATCGCGTCGGTGCCCATCGGCAAGTGAGGGCCATGCTCTTTCGCTGCCGCACCTATGGGAATGACGATGACGCGGCGCAGCCAGGGCTCTACCTCCGGCCAGGTGAGGTCGGAGAGGATGGCGCCGGGTCGCTGCTCCATAGGGTGGGCCTTTGTCCGTTAACACGCTGGTTACGAAATCGCAGTATCGATCATTTTCCGTTAAGCCGCAGGTAACTCCGCATAACATGGCTGTGAAGTCACGGCCTCGTGACTAGCACATCGAGGCAAAATGCAACTTGTATAGCAGGCGGGCCCATGGTGCTCGTGTGGACCCATCGAACCATTTGTGAACTGAAAAGGACTTATACCGATGAACAAAACAGCCGTTCTCGCCGCAGCTGTCGCTGCCGCCGTTGGTGCTTCTTTCGCAGCCGCTCCCGCTGCCGTTGCTGCTGACAAGAAGATGGAAAAATGTTTCGGCGTCGCTAAAGCAAAAGGCAATGACTGCACGACGGCCACCAGCTCTTGCGCTGGTACGTCCAAGGTCGACAATCAGAAAGACGCTTGGGTTCTGGTTCCGGCCGGCCTTTGCGATCGCCTGGTTGGTGGTGCTAAGGCAGCCAGCTAAAATTTAAGGGCCGGAAGTAGGATCGCATGCAAAGTTCGAACCAAGATCCGGCCCAAACAATGCCCGCCGTGACGGAAATTCCCGTTGCGGCGGGTATCGGCTTGCGTGCCCAACATTTTGAGGATGTTACATCCGGGCTGCCCAATATCCCCTGGTTGGAAATTCACCCGGAGAACTATTTGGGCGGAGGCGCGCCGCTGGCCTATCTAGAGGCCGCGCGCAGCCATTACCCCATTTCGATGCACGGAGTTGGCCTGTCCCTTGGCTCAGCCGAGGGCGTGGATGGTGCACATCTTGCACGGCTGGTCGCGTTAGCGGACCGAATTGCGCCTGGGCTCATTTCCGAACATGTGTCCTGGAGTGTGCAAGGCGGTGTCTACCTGAATGACTTGCTGCCCCTGCCGTACACTGAGGAAAGCCTGGCACTTATCTGCCGCAATGTTGACCGTGTTCAGTCAGCTTTCCGGCGCACCATTTTGGTTGAAAACGCTTCGACCTATCTGCAATTCGAACACTCCTGCATCCCTGAGGCAGATTTCGTCCGTGCCATTGCGGAGCGAACCGGCTGCGGGGTCCTTTTGGATGTAAACAACGTCTATGTCAGCTGTCAGAACCACGGATGGAGCGCATCTGCCTATCTGGCTGCGATGGCGGATGCGCCGGTCGGCGAGATCCATCTGGCCGGGCATGCCGAAAACCGCGTCGGAGACCGAGTGATCCGGATTGACGATCACGGCAGCCACGTCGCGCCTGCTGTTTGGGGTCTGTATCGCCAGGCCTTGTCTATCGTGGGTGCGGTGCCGACACTGATTGAATGGGACACGGCCATACCAACGTTAGACGTGCTGCTAGCCGAGGCGGCGATCGCGCAGACACATCTTGATCAGGCGATCCATCATGCCGACGCTGCTTGAACTGCAAACCGCGATGCGGGCCGAGGTGTTGGCGCTGGAGCGGGCAGGGGACGCTGATTTAGAAGCGTTGGTTCTTGGTGCTGGCGTCGGTGCTGCGGAGCGTCTTCAGATCCATCGCAATCACGTATTTTCCTCACTTAGTGAGACGTTAGCGAGTATTTTTTCCGCAGTTGAGGCGATGGTTGGTGACGGCTTCTTTAAAGCGGCTGCACATCATTTCATCGCGGCCCAGCCACCGACAGAGCCAACGCTTTACGCCTACGGCGCAAATTTTCCAAAGTTTCTAGCCGATTTTGAGCCGGCCAATGGTCTACCGTATTTGTCGGATTTGGCCCGGCTGGAATGGGCCTTACACGAGAGCTTTCACGCAGCCAACCAGGAAGCATTGACGCACGCTGCGCTAGCGGAAATCCCGCAGGATGCGTTGTTTGGACAACCCATACCGCTGCACCCAAGCGCGCGGCTTGTATCCAGCGATTGGCCTGTTGATGCTTTATGGCATGCTTGTCAACCGGGGGCTGAGACAGACCTCGCAACCATCAATTTGGACGGCGGCGGCGTGCAATTGTTCGCAGCCCGCCAGTTGGAGGATGTAAGGCTTTGGTCGGTGTCACTGGGGGAGTGGCAGTGGCTATCAGCATTAGCCGCGGGTTCGGGCTTGGGGGAGGCGAGTGGTATCGCTGCGGCAGCAGACCCAAGTTTCGATTTGGCAGCGGCGTTAGGGGAGCATTTGGATCGGGGCAGTTTTGGGTCCATCACCCCGCCCGGCCAAGACGATGGCAAATAGACTTTTGAGTGAACCAGGGAAACGAGGAGTGCAAGCCGATGGCTGACAATATGGGTAATATGGGCTCTGGCCCGAGACCGGCCACCAATGGGGTGATGGAGGCGGTGAACTGTGTCATCTACCTCATGGAAAAAATCCCCATGAGCCTGATTTTGCTGTTTGCGCGGATTGGGGTTGGGGCGGTGTTTCTGGTATCCGCCCAAACGAAGGTTGTTGATTGGAGTGTCATCGATGCACTGACATTCAATCTGACGCTTGGCGATAACACGTTCGTTCTTTTCGAGTACGAATACGCTCTTCCGATTCTGCCGTTTGAGCTGGCCGCATATATGGCGACTTATGCGGAGAGCCTGCTGCCACTGCTGTTGTTCGTTGGCCTGTTTACCCGCTTTGCCGCATTGGCTTTATTGGGCATGACATTGGTCATCCAGTTCCTAGTTTATCCAGGTCACTGGCCGGAGCATGCATTCTGGGCGGGTGCGTTGTTGCTGATCATGGCGCGGGGGCCGGGGATATTTTCGGTTGAGCATTGGCTTGGCCGGGCACTGGCTGGCCGGTAACAATTTCGGCTCACACAAGTGTGATGGTGCGTGTGCATGTCTTTAGTGGCGCTTTCATTCAGGACACGCAAAATACACTCGAGCAGTTCGGACAAGGGATGAACTGCTCAATAGTTTTCGAACGAGTGTCGGGCTGTCCGGCACTCTTACCAACTAGGAGAATTTTTATGAGCGTTATGCAGAAGACTTCCGGTGTTGTCCTCGCCGCCGCCGCCGCCGCAATGTTCGCCGCTGGCTCGATGGTCGCCCCGACCGCCGCTTTTGCCGGCGATGGCGTGAAGTGCGTTGGTTCTAACAGCTGCAAGGGCCACAGCGCCTGCAAGACCGCCACCAGCTCCTGCAAAGGCCAGAATGCTTGCAAGGGCCAGGGCTGGACCAGCACCAAGAACGCTGGCGAATGCACCAAGATGGGCGGCAAAGTCGGTTGATCTGACGCCTCTCCTTCTTGAGGTTCTGCGGCCGGGTGCACATAGTGTGCCCGGCCGTTTCTTTGATGGATCATCAGTTTGAAAGAATGTCAGTGACGCCGGATAGTATTGGCAACCGCCCATCGAACCTTGGCTTTGGCCTGGGCTTGCGCACTCAGCATTATGCAGAGGTGCTGGAAGCAAAGCCGGCAGTCGATTGGTTTGAGATTATCTCCGAAAACTATATGATCCCTGGCGGGCAACCATTGGCGATTCTGGACCGGGTGCGAGCCGACTATCCAATGGTCATGCACGGTGTGTCTTTGTCGATTGGCAGCACAGATCCACTCGATACTGACTATTTGCGGGACTTGAAGACACTAGCTGATCGCGTGGAGCCGCGCTGGATCAGCGATCATCTGTGCTGGACCGGCGTGAATGGCCTAAACTTGCATGACCTTCTGCCATTGCCCTATACAGAAGAGGCGGTAGCCCATGTCGCTGGCCGTATCCGTCAGGTTCAGGATTTTCTGGGGCGGCGAATCGCCATTGAGAACGTCTCCTCCTATGTCACATTTGCCCAATATGCCATGACCGAATGGGAGTTTGTTTCTGCTATCGCCGAAGCGGCGGATTGTTGGCTGCTGTTTGATGTGAACAATATCTATGTCAGTGGCTTCAATCATGATTATGACGCACAGGCGTTTATCGAAGGTGTGCCTAGGGACCGCGTTGTGCAAATCCACCTGGCCGGCCACAGCCACAACGGCACCCATATCGTCGATACCCATGATGCTCCCGTCGTTGATGATGTTTGGGCCCTCTATGCCGCCGCGTGCCGTCATTTTGGGCCAGTCTCGACCATGATTGAGCGCGATGACAACATTCCGCCGTTGCAGGATTTGTTGGCCGAATTGGATCAGGCCCGCTCGATCGCGGCGAGTGTTGCCGGCGAAGGGGCCGTCACATGATTGGATTGGCCGAACTTCAGGCGCAGTTCCAAGGCGGAATACTAACGCCGAATGATGACACAACGCTGGCGCTGATCAACGATGGCACGTGGGAGCCAGCTGCGACATTGTTTGGCGTGTATCGGTACGCCTATGCGGCTCGTTTGGTTGAGGTTTTGCAAGCGAATTTCGACAAAACATGGAGCCTGCTCGGCGATGACGGGTTTGATGATGCCGCCCGCGCCTATATCGCTGAATTCCCGTCTACGGCTCGCAATGCTAGGTGGTATGGCTCTGAATTTGGAGAATTCCTGACAAGCTACTGTGCCGAGATACCTGCTGTCGCCGATCTTGCCGCGCTTGATTGGGCTATTGCCAGCGCGTTCGATGCTCCAGATCAAGATTCTGTGGCGGTAGAGGCGATGGCAGTGTTTCACCCGCAAGAATGGCCCAGCCTTAGATTTCAATTGCATCCGGCCGTGCGGTTCGTGCCTGTGTCGACCGAAGCCGCCCGAATTTACGAAGCTCTGTCTTCCAATGATGCGCCAGGCGATCTGGAGCCAAGCACCGACCATACCGTACTAGTCTGGAGAGATGACCATACTGTCCGATTCAGAGCGCTGGAAGCCGATGAGGCCAACTTGCTAGCAGGGGTGGTTGAGGGATTGAATTTCGCCAGCCTTTGCGAACGAGCTGCGGAGGCTGTTGGAGCCGACCAGGCTGGCATGAGGGGGGCAGGATTGCTTCGATTGTGGCTCGATTCTGGTATGATTGCGGCTGTTAAAATAAACTAGTCGGCTAGCGCCTGATTCTACTACAACCTTTTATTGCAAGAGCCCCAAATGGCGCGTACGGTGACGCGCAAACCAAAGCAATGTCGTGTTCGGCGTTAAGAATTGGGAGAGGCCGTGCCATTTTCGAATAAGCCTGAGCATGGCGGGCGACGTTTGGCTAGGGAGGTAGCGGCGATCGTGGAAGCGTCAGATATCCCCATACTGTCTGTCACTGAGCGGCTGCAAAGATCTCTGCTGCGGTGGGTCGATTTTTGCGGAATTTCGGGGCGGTATGAATTTGTAGGCGACGTGCAAGAAGCCATGTCCGCATTGGATATGTTGGACGATCAAGCCTATATCGTTGGAATTGTTGGGTTTAATCCTGCTGATTGGCCCGTGATATGGGCGGGCAGTGCGGTGGAAATTTGTTCTGGCCAAGAGTTTGGTCCGGCATTTAACAAACATGTTAAAGAACCGCGGTTGTTGAATCTGTTGGTTCACGAATATTCGGATGCTGTTCGATATCGTCGGGCTGCAGCACGACGATATAGTGTTAGAGGTTTGGAAAATAATCGCGGTCTTGATCAACTGATCTTCCCATTGCGAGAAAATTCTGCTTTTGACTATGTTCTCGTCCACGGTGAAACTGTGGCGGGTGAAATGTTGTACGCTGTTGACCGCGCCTGTTAGGCCAAGGTCGGTGCGAGGTAAGTTATGATAGAACGTGAAGCAGCAAGCGGCGAACTGGTCGAAACGCGCATGTGCCCTCTGTCGGAGTTGGACGAAGGTAAGGATGCGCCCCTAGCCAGACTCGTTCCAGACCGTGTGAAAACTCAATCGGGATTCCCTGACGGATCCGGTCGTGGTACTTT
>Ga0055584_100004956_pt1 | contig 13033 bp, 13 predicted proteins | sample OSDHelmetaG_FD_58716 | JGI IMG/M metagenome (GOLD analysis project Ga0055584, IMG submission 58716) | Pelagic marine sediment microbial communities from the LTER site Helgoland, North Sea, for post-phytoplankton bloom and carbon turnover... | ecosystem: Environmental > Aquatic > Marine >... | reverse complement strand
CTTCGGCTCGAGCGCCCGAGCCGTCGTTGCTCGAACGCGCGGCTGGCGTCGTCGTTCTCGTTGCGGTCGAGGGCCGCTCGTACCGCCGCGACGATGCGCTCGAGTTCTGCCCCCGTGGAGTTCTTGGCAGTGTCTCTCCACTCGGCATCGTCGGTCGGCACTGCCACTCGAGTGACGGCGCGAACCTTGCTGTAGGACAACTCGCCGGCCTCGAACGACGATCGGATCTCGGGCAGCACTTCGAGCGCACGAGCAACGCGCACCTTTTCACGGGCGGTGTGGAGCGTGTCGCCGCACTTCCAGGAGAGCCAGTGCGCCGCCGACTTGCAGCCCCACGACCTCCAACCCTCCCGACGGTCGTAGTCGGCGATCCACCCGAGCAACGTGGCGGTGGCCGCTGCGATGTGGCCGGACCACTCGGTGATCTGTGTCTCCAGCCGTTCGAGTGGAACCGCCTGGGCAGGGGGAGCGATATCGGTCATGGGCAGCCTCGTTTCCCTCGTTGTTCCAACCGAAACTACCCACCGGGTATGACAGTGATCTGAGCAGAAAACGTCCCCGCGGGGACGCCGTTCGGGGACGCCGTTCGGTGAACAGCTACGGTCGCGACATGGATGATCTGCCTCCGAATCACCACGCCGACTACCGCCAGTTCTGCGGACTCTTCGGCTATGTCGGTGCGCTCACGATGATCGCAGGTCGCTCCAATGACGCGGAACTCGTCGCCGGCCTTGCTGGCGTCGACTCCGGCGGCCGTGTTCTCGACATCGGCTGCGGACCGGGCACTGCGGTGCGGATGGCGGCTCGGCGAGGAGCAACCGTGACCGGCGTCGATCCATCGGCGCCGATGCTGCGCACCGCCCGACTGCTCACGTCGGTTCGTCGCCCCAAGGGCTCGGTCGCGTGGGTCGAAGCCGGAGCGGAGGGCATGCCGCTGCCCGACGACTCGTTCTCGGTGTGTTGGTCGCTCGCGTCGGTGCACCACTGGCCCGATCTTGAGGGCGGTCTCGATGAAGTGGGCCGAGTGCTCGAACCGGGCGGGAAGTTCATCGCGCTCGAACGACGAAGTGAGCCGGGCGCCACCGGCAACGCCAGCCACGGATGGACGCCGCAGCAGGCCGAGACGTTCGCCGCGATGTTGACCGCTCGGGGTTACACCGATGCGGCGGTGACCAACCACGATCTCGGCAAGCGTCAGGTCGTCACCGTCGAAGCCCGGCTCGGAGTTGGCTGAACATGTCTGACATCCGCGGAGCATGGATCGACTTTTGTGACGAGCTGAAGGGTGCCGTCGACTATGTCTTCGAACCCGACCAGGTGACCGACTCGGCGATCGACGAGGCCGAGGGTGTGCGCCATGTCCTGCGGTCCCTGATCAAGGCATCGCTCGCGACATTCGAGAATTCCGATGCGCAGTACCCCGAGCTGGGGTGGTTCCACCCGAGCAAGATGGGGCTCGACAACCCCGACGCCTTCTACCAAAGCGCCCCGGTCGACCTGCACCACACCTATGAGCTCTCGGGCAACGTCGGTTCGGTCGCGTACTTCGGGATCGCGTTGATGAGCATGTCGTGGGGCACCGGCGAGGTCGAGATGCTGCGGAGCATCAATGTGGCGGAACTCGCTCCTGATGAGCACGGAGACTTCTTGGTCACGCTCAGCTCACACGCTGATCCGGGCGACACCGGTCATCCCTGGTTTCAGCTGCCGGAGAAGCGCACCTCGCTTCTGGTTCGACAGTTCTTGTCGGACTGGGAGACCGAGGAGGTCGCCCGGATGTCGTTGCGCTGTGTCGATCCCGACCCAGTGCAGTCCCGGATCTCGCCCGACGAGCTTGTGGCCAAGCTCGGTCGAGTCGCCACCGAGGTGAACCGGGTCCCGCAGCATTGGAACGACTACTACCGCCAACACATCTCCCGAGGAGAGGTGAACTCGTTCGAACACATCGAGCCGGTGCCCGCCGAAGACGTCGGCGCGTTGGGCGGGTCGACGGAGCAGCACTACGGCGAGGCCTGGTTCGAGATCGGTCCCGGCGAGGCACTCCTCGTCGAGGTCGAGGTTCCCGACTGCGTCTATTGGAACGTGCAGCTCGGCGATGTCTGGGGCCAATCGGTCGATTGGGTGAACCGCCAGACGAGCCTGAGTGGGGCACAAGCGGTGCTCGACGGTGGCATGTTCCGCGCCGTCTTGAGCCACGAGGATCCCGGCTACGCCAACTGGCTCGATCTCCACGACCTGGCGCAGGGTCTTGTGTTGTTCCGTTGGAACCAGTCGGAGATCGTGCCGGTTCCCTCGGCTCGACTGATGCCGATCAGTGAACTGGCGTCAGCGATGCCGGCGAGCGAGCGTGCGGTCACCCCAGAGGAACGGACCGAGATTCTGATTCGCCGGCGGCGAGCCGCGCTTGCTCGGTTCATCCGTTAGTTGTGCTTCGCGACGTTCTCGCCCTGCCGCTCGTAGGGTCCCCAATGCAAGCCACTTCTTGGTGGGGACCTCTCGTCGACTTCTGGGCCACTCGTTTTGGCCAGACATTTCCCTTTCGCCTCCTCTGAGTCATCTCGAGGAGACGACATGTCCGATTCCCCAGAATTTCGCCCGTTCGACGCGCCCACACCGATTGAGAGACCGAGGGCGGTCGTCTATTGCGAAGCCAACTTCGGCGCGATCGACGGCAAGACCGCCAACGGCTTGGTCCGCAACAGCGAGCGATATGAGATCGTTTCGGTCATCGACAGCCAGCTGGCCGGTCAGGACACCGGCACGGTGCTCGATGGTGTCGCCAACGGCATCCCGCTCTGTCGTGATCTCGACGATGCGATGGCTCAGGCTGATCCCATCCCGAGCTTGTTCATCGTCGGTGTCGCACCGACGAGCGGTCTGCTTTCGAGCTCTGAACGCGGCGTGCTGCTCGACGCGATGAGCCGCGGACTGAATCTGGTCAACGGCCTCCATGAGTTCTTGAACGATGATCCCGAGTTTGCGGCAGCCGCGGCGATCAACAATGTCGTGATCACCGATGTGCGCCGCCCCCGCAACAAGGTCGATCTACGGATGTTCACCGGCCGCATCCTCGACGTGTCGTGTCCCCGGATTGCGGTGCTCGGCACCGACGGGGCAATTGGCAAACGCACCACGGCCACGGTCTTGACGAGGGCACTGAACGAGCACGGCGTGAAGGCCGTCTTGGTGGGAACGGGCCAGACGAGCCTGATCCAGGGTGCACGTCACGGCACCGCGCTCGACGCTGTGCCGGCTCAGTTTGTCACCGGCGAGCTCGAAGCTGCGGTGGTCGAAGCGTTCGAAACCGAAGATCCCGACGTGATCATCGTCGAGGGTCAGGGCGCGCTCAGCCACCCGACCTACCTGAGTTCCACGGCCGTCCTACGGGGCAGCCGACCGGCCGCCGTGGTTCTGCAGCACGCACCGGCTCGGAAGACGATCAGCGACTTTCCGACGTTCCCGATGCCGACACCGGCCAGCGAGATCAACCTCATCGAGACCTTCGCCGACACCAAGGTGATCGGCTTGACGATCAATCACGAGGACATGACCGACAGCGAGGTCACCGCGGCCATCACGATGTATGAGCTCGAGCTGGGGATCCCGGCCACCGACGCCCTCACCCGGCCGACCGGCCGGCTCCTCGACATGGTCTTCGCGGCGTTCCCAGATCTGGAAGAGAAGGCACCGATCGCGGTGACGTGACCGGCCTGCGTCTCGAGATCGACCTCGAGAAGATCGGTCACAACGCAGCGACGCTCGTGGAGCGGGCGGCACAACGTGGTGTCTCCATCACCGCCGTGACCAAGGCGATGCTCGGGTCTCCTGAGCTCGCCGGTGTTCTGGGGGCGGCCGGCGTGAGCGCGCTTGGCGACTCACGAATCGAGAACATCGAACGGATGCGAGCTGCCGGAATCGAGCAACCGATGCTGCTGCTCCGCTCGCCGGTGCTCAGCCAGATCGGTCGCGTCGTCGAGTCCGCCACGATGAGCGTCAACTCGGAGACCGAGGTGCTTTCTGCATTGGACTCGGCTGCTCGGTCAGCGGGTCGAGTTCATGACGTGATGCTCATGGTCGAGCTCGGCGACCTCCGCGAAGGCGTGATGCCCGATCAGCTGAACGAGACGGTGCGCCACGTGATCGGGTTGCCGTCCCTTCGCCTCCGCGGCATCGGGGCGAACCTGGCCTGTCGGTTCGGCGTTGAGCCGAGCAGCGAGAACATGGGCGACCTATCGGCGATGGTCGAGTCGGTCGAGACGACGTTCGGCATCGAGATCGCGATCGTGTCGGGTGGGAACTCGGCCAACCTCGACTGGGCCCTCGACTCGTCGGATCTCGGGCGCATCAACAACCTTCGGCTCGGCGAGTCCGTTCTCCTCGGGCGTGAGCCATTGCGGCGCCGCGCGATCTCCGGCCTTCACACCGACGCCTTTGTGCTGGTCGCCGAAGTGATCGAGTCGAACCGCAAGCCGACCGCTCCATGGGGGCGGGCCGCACAGAATTCGTTCGGCGAGACCCCGAAGACCGACGACCGAGGCGACATCTGGCAGACGATCCTCGCGGTCGGTCGACAAGACACCGACACCGCAGACCTGTCGGCGCCGGAGGGGGTTGACGTGTTGGCGGCCAGTAGCGACCACCTCATCGTGCAGACCCGAGAGCGGATGACCCCAGGCGACGAGATCAGGTTCGAACCCGGTTATTCGGCGCTGCTGCGATCCATGACCTCACCATTCGTGACCAAGCGCCTCTGAGGCACCCGTCTACGAGGGGTGGACGAGGCCGACGCGCACGGCGTCGCGTCCTTCGATCTTGCGCTCCAACATCTGAAGCGCCTCGTCGAGTTGGTCGAGGGTGTAGGTCTCCCCGACGAGTTCCGCGGTCGGGAAAGTGCCGCTGTTGAGCACCTCACCGGCTCGGGCCATCGTGGGCGGCGTCGAACCCGAGCCGGCAACGATGGATAGCGACTTGAAGACGATGTGATCGCTGACGATCTCGACGGGCTTCTCGTCCTTCAACCCGGCGAGCAGGATGCGGCCGCCGTAGTTGGCCATCTCGATCGAGTCGCCGACGGGTTTCGTGGCGAGGGCGGTCAGCTCCATCACCGCGCTCGGTCCCCCCCGGGTGAGCTCCTGGATGTGGCCGACGAGATCATCGTGTTCGTCGATGTTGATGACTTCGTGAGCACCCACGGCCTTCGCTGCCTCGAGTCGAAGCGTGTCGGCCGATGTGCCGGTGACGATGATCTGGCGCACCCCGATCTGGCTGGCGGCGTAGGCCGCGGCGATCAACCCCATGTGCCCGGGCCCCTGGATCACGAGCCGGTCACGTTCGTGGAGGCCAAGAAGCTCGGACCAGTTGACGATGCTCGCCAGCGGCTCGAAGAGGCTGAGCTCGGCGGCGGGGATGTCATCGGTGAGCGGGACGAGATGGGTGCCGGGCAGGATGCCCATGTATTCGCCGTAGCCGCCCCAGAGTCCGTGCTCGTAGTCCGGACCGAGCGTGTAGCCGTAGACATCGAGTCCGCTGCCGTCGCGACCGCCGAGGTGCACGAGGTCGACCCCGACCCGTTGCCCGACCGCGACACCGAGACCGGCATCGGGCGCGAGCGCATGGACCCGGCCGACGATCTCGTGACCCGGCACCACTGGTGAGACCTCACCGGGCACGTGCTTGTGACCGTGGAGCTGGGATACATCGCTGGCGCACAGCCCGACGGCCTCGACCTTCAGGACGGCACCGCCCGGGAGCGGTGAGGGGATTGGACGTTCGAGGGTCTCGTAGGTGCCATCACCCCTGAATACGACGCTGCGGCATGTCGACACGTGGGTTCCCCTTGGCTCGATCTGTCCACAGCCTGTGAACAACACTGTTGAAATTACACGAGCGTCTTCATGTGGGCTCGCTGAAGATGACAACCGGGATCTCACGCGTGGTGGCGGCCACGTGGTCGGACTAACCGGGGAGGCTCGCGGCGAGTCGTGCCAGCAGTTCGACTCGCTCGTCTCCCGTGGCGATCGTGGCGACCGAGGGGATCGACGCTCCGGGGGAGACCGGTCAGCACGTTCCGATCGAAATTCTCGGTGATGCCGTCATCGAGGACGAGTAGGAGCCTGGGTGTCGATTCGTGCTGATGGGGTACTCACCGTGGAAGGGCGGCCAGGTCGGGTGACAGGGCGATGAGTTCGTCGCGAAAGCCCGTGCGGTGTAGATCGGTGGCGGTCGCCGCGAGCACGGTGACGAGACCATGGCGAGCAAGCACGAGGAAGCCGTCGTCGTCGATCTTGCCGATGGCCCAGTGGAGCATCGCTGCGGAGTAGGAGGCGTAGATCTGTTTCCCCAGGCCGGCGGGGTCCATGCTCGGATCGATGATCCCGCGCTGTTGCGCTTCGCGCATCGCGACTTCTTGAAGCCCCGAGGGATCGAAACCTGCGTAGGCGTCGAGGTCGCGGCGCATGGCGATCTCGGATATCACTCGGCGGTACGCGGTTGAGTCGGTCGTGAGCGTGGCGACCGTCGAATCGATGATCAACCGGGCGGCGGCGATCGGGTCGCCGCTGGTCCGCGCTTCCAGCTCGCTGAGCGACTCGAGAAGCTCGTGGATGACACGGCTGCCGAGCGCGATGAGGAGTTCCTCTCTTGTGCCGATCAGGTTGAACACGGTGGCCGACGAGACGTTGGCGAGTGCAGCGATCTGGCTGGTCGAGATCTCGGCGGGTTCGTGTTCACCCAAGAGCTCGAGGGTCGCGTCGAGGATGGCCTCTCGCCGCAACGCCTTGTTCTGTTCCCGAAGACCGACCATTCAAGAAAGTTTGACAGCTCTCTAAGTTTCTGGTCAAGTGATTTCATGAGGCACGACGAGCAGGTCCGACTGATCAAGCAGATGTGCGCCCATCTCGATGGCGACACGAATGTCGACGCCGGAGGGCTGCGTCGGAACCCCATGGTCACCTACACCGACCCGGCGCAGGCCGATCGCGAGTGGAACGAGTGGTTCCGGGGCATGCCCCAGATGGTCGGAATGTCGGGTGACCTGCCCGAGCCAGGATCGTTTCTCACCGACAACGATCACGGCACTCCGATCCTCGCCACCCGAGATGCCAACGGTGAGTTCCAGGCGTTTGTGAACGCGTGCCGCCACCGCGGCGCGATTGTGGAGACCGAGGAGCGCGGCACCAAGCGGCGGTTCACCTGTCCGTTCCATGCGTGGTCCTACGACACGAGCGGCAGGCTCGTCGGCTTGCCCAAGGCGGATCACTTCGGCGACGTCGACAAGGAGTGCGTGGGGCTTCGACAGCTTCCCGCCGAGGAACGCCACGGGCTGCTGTTCGTTCACCCCGATCCGGATGGCGCGATCGATCTCGACTGGCTGCTCGGTGAGTGGTTCAACGATGAGTTCTCCACCTGGGGGTTCGACGAGCTCGGCCGCCTCACGTCAGACGAGTACGACACCGCCTGCAACTGGAAACTCGCGATGGACACGTTCGGCGAGACGTACCACTTCTCGACGCTGCATTCCGACACGCTTGCGGCCAGCTTCCACGGCAATGTCCAGTGCTACGACGAAGACGGGCACCTCCATCGGATGATCCTGTGCAAGCGCGCAATTGATCAGATGCGGCATCTACCCGAAGAAGAGTGGGACATCACGGTGGCGGGGCTCCCGGTCTACTGGGTCTTCCCGAACGTGATTCTCATGCCGTTCGAGATTGGCGTCTTCCTGGTCCGCGCGATCCCAACGCCCGGCGATCCGGGGCGTCACGTCAGCAAGATCGATTTCTATGTCCGGCCTTCGGCTCTCGCGGCTGCTGCGGAACGGATGGGTGTTCCCGACCTGGAGCAAATGGCGGTGCAGGTCGCCCGCACGTTTGCCGAGGTCATTCGCGACGAGGACTACGTCATGAGCGCGAGCCAACAAACGGCGGCCAACGCCGGTGCGCTCGAGGAGACAGTGTTCGGCCGCAACGAGCCCGCGTTGCACCACTACCACAACACCTATCGGCAGTTGCTGGGCCAGGAGCCGCTGCCGCTCGTCTCGGGTCTGTCGTAGACCGCGCTCAGGATGAGCCGTCGGCGGCGCGCACTGGATTGATCCGGCCGTCATGGCCATCGCTGACCTGCCGGCTGCCCAACGGTGAGCCGCCTTGACTCTTCCCGCCTTCGTTGGTACTTTCCAATCACGTTAATTAACAAACGTGCGAAATATAACGGAAGGGGGACAGGTGATGACAGCGGCCGCAGTGCTCGAGGATGCTCGACTGGATGAGACGTTTGCCGCGCTCGCGAACCCGACCCGGCGGGCGATCCTCGCTCGGTTGGCCGCGGGGGAGGCGAGCGTGAACGAGCTCGCCGAACCCTTCAACATGACGCTCCCGGCAATCTCGCGGCACATCAAGGTCCTCGAACAGGCTGGGCTCATCACCCGCGGCCGTCGTGCGCAGTTCCGCCCGTGCACGATTGACGCTGCCCCTCTTGCCGAGATCGCTGACTGGGCCGCCCAATATCGCCACATCTGGGAAGACCGATTCGATCGCCTGGACGACTACGTCCAGAACCTTCAGAACACCAACGACAACAGAGAGACACCCCAATGACTGACACCAAAGACGTTCAGATCGAACGCACCTTCGACGCACCCATCGACCTGATCTGGGCCATGTGGACAGAGGCCGAGCACTACGCCAATTGGTACGGCCCCATGGGCGCCAAGATCCCGAAGGCGGAGATGGACGTGAAGGTCGGCGGCCTCCGCCACATCGGTATGGAGATGGAGACCCCGAACGGGAAGATGCAGATGTTCTTCATCGGCGAATACCGCGAGATCGATCCGAAGACCCGTCTCGTCTACACCGAGAGCATGGGTGATGCCGACGGCAACCCGATGACCGCTGAGCAGATGGGCATGCCCGCCGGAACACCGATGGAGACGTCTGTCGTCGTCGAGCTCGAAGACCTCGGCGCCCGCACCAAGATGGTCATGACCCACATCGGCGTTCCCGCCGAGTCGCCCGGTGGTCAGGGTTGGACGATGGCGATCGACAAGCTCGAAGCACGAGTGGCAGAACTCAGCGGCTGACGACGGGGTCTAAGAGCAGAGCTGATGGTCAACAGGCTCTATGCTGCTTCTGCGGGCTGGGCACATCAGACAGCTTCGGTGGTGATGGGGTTCGCCTCAACATCTTCCGCGGTGGGCCGGATGTCCAGATGGTGACGTGGGCCCACGTCAGATGCCTGTCGACGCGAATGCTGCCCGAGTTCGCCGGCTATCTGGGTGATGCCCTCGATGTCCCCTGATCAACCACAGTCCGCTTTGTCCCGAGTCAACTCGACGGGGACCTGGCAGTTGAGTGAAACCGGGTCAACTCCATTCGACGCACTTCTCCAGTGGATTGGGCCATGACATTCTCAATTGGCTTCCCGGACCCGGCAGGATCTCTTTGCGGTTCTGGCGAGGCCCAGGGCCTCATCGAGCTTGGTAATCACCAGGAGTCCTTCTGCGCTTCGTTGGGCTACTGGGGGATCGATCGCTACCAGCAGCAGTGGGCATTTGCGATTAAACGACTGCTCGACAACGAGATCGCGAGCGCAGCCCTCGTGACGTCGATGTACGACCCGGGACTGGCGAACTTCATCATGTGGTGGCCGATGTACCGAGAGCAGCAGAAGGTCTACGTGTACAACCAGATTCTCTTTCTTGACCAGCTCACCTCGCCGCTCAACGAGGCCGACCTCCTCGCCCACGTTGAAGACCGAGCAGTCTGGCTCGAGGGAGAGGACACGCCTTCTGAGTGGGTGCTTGGCGTCGGTGATCTAGTCGGACCCTAGCGCTCGGCGTTGCGTGCCGACTGATGTCGGACCCCAGTGCTTTCTTCCGGGAGGAGGGAGTTCTTGGACACCGACGTGAGCAGATAGTGGACTCCTTCCCATTGATCTGGGGCGGAGTGTCGGCGTTCGCCTCCAGAAGGGTTCAGAGATAGTAAGTGGCGGCAGGGACACAGTTGTCGAAACGATCTCATGGCATCCACCAGAACGACCTCAGGGAGCGTTGCCGATGGATAGAAGAAACCCCGCCGCCTATTGCAAACGCCGGGGTTCGAACAAGACACTTTTGGCGGTCCTTCTGCGACAAAATTCGAACCCCTGACGGTCTGGGCTGGGCTCACGTATCGCAGGCGTCAATCGGTGGCGGAGGCGGCGCAAGGGTGCTGGTTGACGACGCGCCGCGTGGAGAGTCGCTTGACACGGGACCTCGGACCGGAGGCTGGAGGCACCGCCCGTCGACCGATCTCACCGGGTTGATTCGGCCGTCATGGCCATCAACCAGTTGTCGCTCGGCCAGCGGTGAGCTGAGGTCGGCGCTGAGCGACCTGAACATGCCCGCCGCGGTGCACGCCTTCGATCCCCCATCCTCTCGACCTTCCACCGTGATTCGCAGTTCCTCAGTTCCTTCTGACAGTCGAATCGAGTAGTCGACGTGGCACGGGTCATCCTCGGGGAACTCCTCCGCTCCGACAAACGCCACCGTGATCGACTGTCCGTCCTCGGAGACAATCGCCGACGTCCACGGAACGCTCTCTACTCGGTCGCCTCCAAAGGGGCCAGCTCCAGTGAAGGCGAGAAGTGACATCGCCACGACGACGCCGACTGCGATTCCGCCGCTAACGAATGCCCATCTCCGCATGAACGTTCAGCTTCGCAGACCTGGATGTTCCCGCGTGCGCGCGCATCAGGCTGCGCCTCTTTCGACCGGCCAGCGACCTCGTTCAGACCAGCGTTTGGTGCGGGAATACGTCTCCGCGGGGACGTTTCGTCACGGTCGGAGTTCGACTGGTCTCCTGGCGTGAGTGCGCGGCGGCAATCTTCAGTCCAGGAGCGATGTCGCCGAGTCGAACAGGCGGTCGAAGTGGTGGTCAATCGTGGAGGCGGCCGCCTCTGGTGTCGTTGTCCCGTCGAGCTCGTACTGTCCGAGTCCGGGTTTGGACTTCAGTCTTGCGATCCTCGTTGGCCGAAGGATCTCCCGTCGCCGCTACGGCAGCCTGTCCGGGAGTCCGCTGCCGGTGCGATGATCGTCGGTAGTCATCCAACAAACCTGTTGAGGTGTGTTTGCCAGAAGGGCTGCTTTGCGTGGAGGAGATTGTGTGCTCTCGCCGACGTGCGGTGGTTGAGCTGGTTGCCTGCATTGCCATCTTGGTGGCGTTCGTTGCCTATTTTGGCTGGGACGGCGGCGATGCAAGACCTCGTGCTGGGTACTGGTTGGCAATCGTGAACGGCGCGGGTTGGACTGTTTGGTCGATGGTGAGCATCGCACGAGGTATCCGCTCCGAGTACGGGTTTGTCTATTGGACAATGGACCACGAAGGAATTAGGTCGCCTGATTTTGGGGCCCTCGGCTGGGACGACATCACGGAAGTTTCCGAGATCAAGAACCCCTGGGGGCGAACGTTCTCGGCGCAGGACAAGTTCGTGGTTCGCTCGTCGAAGTTGAACCGAGCAATCGTGATGCGGCGATGTCCACCAGGAACGACGATGGCTGGAGTTCGAGACTTTGCTGCACGCCGAGTCCGCCGCAACCGGCGAGGCTGAAGCGCTGCGGGTGGCTCTCACCGGCACTGTCGTTACCGAGTGAACTCAAAGACGCATCGCACCGAGCCGGGGTTCTCTCCTGCCAGCTCGGTCATGTCTTTCATGACTTCAAGGAACCGACCGGATTGTTCTCGAGGCGTTGTCTCCGCGCAGACCTCGAAGCCGTCACGTGACCAACCGGCGGGACTCCAACCGGACGGTAGGTGACGATGCTCTTCGAGGTAAGCCGTGACCTCCTTGCTCACCTCATCGGTGACGAGAACCTCCCGAGGCGGGGACGCCATGAAGGTCCATGTCATGTTGGCGTCCCAGTCGTAGGCCCCAAAGTCGGACGCATCAAGCCACGATCGGCCAAACGATGTGTCGTCGGACCAAGAGACCAGTCTCTCCCGAGCGCTCCTCGACAGGTCGGGGGGCCAACCACGAAGAGCAGCAACTGGTGTGAGCGGCCGGAGCGTTCGAGCGCTGAAGTCGAGACCTGTCAGCAGCGAAAACAACTCGTATCTGCGCTCGTCGTACCAATCCAGGCTCGACGATCCGGGCCGCGTCGCCAGCACCCATGGCCCGGCGGGAGTAACCGTCTGCTCCACCACGAAACTGATGTCGGCGCCCACACTCTCAGTGTCGCACGCCTCGTATGCGTTACGGCTTCCTTTCAGTTCCGGCGAACCCCAGAGCGCTAACGCCTAGGGCCGGGCACCAAAGTCGGACCAGCAGAAACCTCCGCTGACCAGGGGTCCTGGCCAGCGGAGGAGTCGTGGCGGTCCTTCTGCGACAACGTTCGAACCCCTGCCATGTCTCAGCCGAACTGGAGATCGATCTCGAGTGAGATGAGCTCGACGGCGCCATCGGAAGAAAGCTGGCCGACGACGGTCAGCGCCCGAACGAGCGTCCCGGCTGCGATGAGGACTCGGTAGTCCTCGCGGTCGGGTAGCAACGCTGGAAGAGAGTCGAACTCCTCCGCAAACAAGTCGACGATGCGGAGCAACTCGATGTTCTGGAAGTCATTGGTGGACGGCTCACCGTTGGGTCCGCGTTCGCGGCCAAGTTGTCTATCGAGGTCTTCGAAGAAGTCGTAAGTGGTGCGGACAACTCGACGCAGCGGGCTCAAGGCTGGTCGAGTGACTCGGTACGATGGATGCGGTTCAAGATCCGCTCACGTGTTCGAGCGACGATCTCGGGCGGGGCATCCTTGACTTCCCAGATGATGCCCGCCCGGAACTCGGCGTCGACCTCGGCCGGTGACATCTTCTCGAGTTCTTCAGCCGTTCTGATCTTCCGACTCATGCTGTCCACGGTAGCGGAGTGGTGCGACGCCGACGATCGGAAGACGCGGACATCGATCTGGCGTTGTCCACACCTGTGAACAACATTGTTGAAATTACAACCCTGGCGGAGGGAGGGGGATTCGAACCCCCGGGGCCGTGAAGCCCGCTGGTTTTCAAGACCA
>Ga0055584_100004955_pt1 | contig 13034 bp, 12 predicted proteins | sample OSDHelmetaG_FD_58716 | JGI IMG/M metagenome (GOLD analysis project Ga0055584, IMG submission 58716) | Pelagic marine sediment microbial communities from the LTER site Helgoland, North Sea, for post-phytoplankton bloom and carbon turnover... | ecosystem: Environmental > Aquatic > Marine >... | reverse complement strand
TGATTTTGAGAACCCAGAGATAGACAAATACTTACAACAATATGTGCGTGGTTCAAAAGGAATGGGACATATTGAGCGAATTAAAATAATGAAATTACTTTGGGATGCTATTGGCACTGAATTTGGTGGCCGCCATGAACTGTATGAAAGGAATTATGCAGGTAATCATGAGCTCATTAGAATTTCAGCACTTATGAACGCTAAAGGCACGGGCGCACTAAATGATATGGAAGCGCTTGCCGAAGCTTGTATGAATGATTACGACGAAAAAGGATGGATTGATAAGGCCTATTATGATGGCAGTGATGTTTCAATTTTAGATAAATTATAATTGCAATCTTTGGATTGTTAGGAAGTAAATATGACTATGACAACCACAACACTGAATAACAAAGCTAAACCACGAGGAAAATATCCACACATTAAGAGAGTGGGGGATTTGATCTTTGTCTCAGGTGTATCTTCGCGTAATCCAGATGGAAGTTTTCGTGGTGCAGTAGTTGACTCAATGGGTAATACCGAGCTTAATATTGCAGAACAAACAAAAGCGGTGCTGGATAATATAAATGATATATTGGGCTCCGAGGGAGCCTCTTTAGAAGACGTTATTGATTTAACGACATATCTTGTCAATATGAATGATTTTAAAGGCTATAATCAGACATATGCTGGATATTTTGATGAAAATGGACCCACCAGAACTACAGTTGCAGTGCATCAATTACCACACCCCTTGATCTTGATTGAGATTAAAGTCATTGCATATAAACCAATTAATTAGATTTAAATTATAAGTAACTGTTAATAAAGATATTTATTATACCAATTTAAGTACCTATCGATAACATCCTTTTCGTAACTTGGCGTACTAAAAGAATGATGTTCCCCTGGATAGATAATTAATTGAGTAGGTACAGAAAGGTACTTTAGTGCTTGATACATTTGTTCTGAGCCTATTAATGGAACGTTGTAATCTTTTTCACCGACTAAAAATAGAGTGGGAGTAGTAATTTTATTGGCATTGAAGAATGGGTCAGAAACATTTAGCCATTTATTTGTTTCATTCCATGGTAAACCTAGCTCGGTTATATAGTCTCTAATGTATTGATCATTACCGAAGCCACTGAGTATATTGCTAATACCAGCTCCAGAAGTTGCAGCTTTAAACCTCTGATCCATGCTGATTACGTAATTCGTCAACATTGAACCATAGCTCCATCCACCAATGCCAAGCTTATCTTCATCAACAAAATCAAAAGTTAGGGCAAAATCAACTGCAGCAATTATATCTTTAGCATCAACATTACCCCAGTCAGCAAAAATTGTTTTTTGAAAATCTTCTCCACGACCTGAGCTGCCTCTTGGATTTACTGCCATAACGAGATATTCATTTCCGGCAAATATTTGCCATTGAAGATAAAACTGCTGATCATATTGCGAAACAGGACCGCCATGAATTCTTATTATTAAGGGGTATTTTTGATCAGCATTAAAGTTGTGGGGTTTTATTAACATTCCGTGTATGTCGGTACCATCAAAGCTAGGAAAGGAGAGAGATTCTATGGGATTGAGTAATCTTTCAGACAGGAACTTGCTATTGTGATTACTGAGTTGTTGAAGCTTTTTTTCTTCGAGAATAAAGATTTCATTTGGTGCTTTTGCTGTTGCCATAGAAAAAGCAATCGAATTGTTTTCGACATCATAAGCTTTAGAGTAATTGGATATAAAATATTTAGCTTCTGTAATAATTTTTATAGATGAATCCCAGTAGTCACATATTTGCTCAACAGAATAACTATCATTGATGATAGTCGAATTATCACAAAGTTCATTAGGCGTATTATCAAATACAGCTAATTGACTCTTCATATTATCCTCGATAATAAAATAAAGTGTATCGGAGTTATTGCCCCATTCAGGAAAGCTAGTATTTCTGTCTAAACTAGCTGTTATTAATTGTGTCTTTTTTGTTTCAACATCAGTGATTGCGATTCCAGTTATCGCGTACCATAAAAGATTAGGATCACCACTTCGCATATAGGCAATTTTTTTACCATCAGGGCTCCATTTTATTTTAGCGCCCCAATACGGGTCGGCATCTGTTCCGATATATGAGGTTAGTTGAGAGATATTTGACTGTAAGTCTGTAACATATATGTCCCAGTTGTTATGGCGATCAGCATCACCTTTTTTGGTGGTAAAAGCGATTCTAGATGAATCAGGTGACCATGCGGGTAACAATTGATCATAATTTCCAGTTGTCAATTGCGTAATCTTTTTGCTTTTAACATCAAGTATATGAAGATGCTTGTAATAATTACCAAGAAAATCTTCCCCATCTCTTTTGAATTGAAAACGATCAATCACATAAGGAGGTTTCGTGCCTTTAACTTGTGATTGTTGAGATTGTATGACTAAGACTATCTTTTTGCCATCAGGTGACCACTCAAAATCAGTAACATTCCGTTCAATTTTTGTGATTTGATTTTTTTTTAAATTTTTCCTATTGATAAGCCATAATTGTTGATAATTTGAATATTTTCCCTTACCAGCGGCTAGGTATGAAACATAATTTTCATTAGGTGAGAAACTAGGCTTGTCTATAGAGGTTGAGTTTTTTACAATCGCTTGGGTTTTATTTTTTTTTCTGTCCTGTAACCACATTGTTGATTCATAGTGGTCTTTTTTTTGATTTGTACTAGTGGAAAGATAGATTATGAAATTACTGGATGGAGATAAGTCTAAAGAGTGTATATCTTTAATTTGATGGATGTCTTGCGAGCTAAAATTTTGTTTCTCTGTATCTTTTGAGTAACTATTGGCGCTATATGCCATGTTAAGCAGAACAAAGAGGTATAATGAAAATTTTTTCATATTGTTAATCTTATATATTGTTTAAAATAAAAGTAGGGCAGTTGAATAGATTGCACCCATCGCTATTAGTACGATTACCGAATAACCCATAATATCACGTATACTTAACCCTGTAATTGCAAGTACAGGAATCATATAAAGCGGTTGAATTGCATTAGTCCATGATTCACCAATAACTACAGCCATACTTACTCTTGAAATATCAGCGCCAAGTATTATTGCAGCCTCAGTCATTATGGGACCTTGAACTGCCCATTGACCGCCAGCTGAAGGTATAAAAATATTTAGGATTGCGGCTGAAAAAAAAGTCCATACAGGAAGAGTTGCCGCATTAGAAATTGATACAAAACCATCGATAAATATTTCAGCCAGACCTGATGCGGCCATCATTCCCATGAGACCAGCATAGAGTGGGTATTGAATGAGGAATGGGCCTGCGATTTTCGCTGCATTTGAGAGTAATATTATATAATGTTTAGGGGAGTCACTAAATAATAAACCGAGTGCGACAAAAATCATATTAAGAGAATTGAGATCTAATGCTCCGCCATCAATAAAATATTGTAGAGAATAAATACCAGCAAATGAACCTAGAGCCAGTGTCAGATATTTACTATTTTCAAGTTTTTGAGATAGATGATGATTTTTAGGATCTTCTATAGGAGCTTCATTTGGATTAATTTGGTTAGTAAATTCGATACAAGCTTTTCTCTCAGGCGCACAACGATATAGAATTAGAGGGATAAGAGTCATGATTATAATGATTAGTGAGATATTCCAACTTGATAATATGGTTTGATTGAGACCAATGATGCCAATTTTATTAATTAAGAAATGATTGGCGGTATTTAATAGAAGAGGGATCGTACTTGATAGGCCAAGCATTCCCACCAAACTACCAGAATAACCGCAACATACGAGTAATGGGAAATGTATCACAATCCCTCTTTCTTTGAGGTTGGCGGCGATGGTACAGCTCAAAATAGCTGGCACAATAAGCCCCACTCCCCAGGAAAATAGACTACATAATGAAGCGATTAGTGTCAGACCGATATAAGCGGTTTTTGCAGAGTTAAAAGTAGTGGCAATCTTAAGAAGTAAGTTATTAATTGGTTTGGTATGGGCTACCACATGCCCTAAGCCGAGAATTAGGATCATCTGAGCGGTAAAAGCAAGCAAACTCCAGTAACTTGCTCCCCAAGCATCAATCGTTTGTATTGCAGTATACGGGGTAAATAAAAGTACTGCGATAAAGCAGAGTCCAGTCAAACCTATGGCAATAACTAATGGATCTGGAATACATCGCTCTGCAATTTTGACAAAAATATTGGCTATTTTTTCTAATTTCATACAGTTATCGTATTAATTGGGTTGTATATGATTAATCTACTAATTATTAAATTTTTTTTCGATTTAAACTATTGCAAGAACAATGCAATCTTGTTGTTGAAAACATTTTAATAGACACCATATATAATACATATTCGTTAGGATACGATAAAAATAGCATCAAAGATAACTAGATATTTTTTTCTAGTGTCTATTATCAGATTCATCTAAAATAAATTATGATTAAGATTAACGGTCAAATTAATAATCAAAGTCCAATCAGTAAGTTAATCATGGCGATTGGAGGTATTGTTGCGCTTGGTTTTTTTGTATTTCTTGGCGCAATAGCTTTTATAATAATCGGCGGGTTAATATTATCAATATGGCTAGTTATAAGAATTCGTTTTTGGTGGTTAACTAGATCAATTAATCAATTTAAACAATCAAAAACTGATTCACAGCACAAAAAGAAGAGTAGTAAAGGTGTTTTGGAAGGCGAGTTTCATGAAATTGACAAAAAAGATTCGTAATAAAATCCAACACTTTCTGCTTTACTAAGTGGTAGCCTATTCATATGGAAGAAGATCAAACACAAAATTTTCGGAGAAAGAAACGTCGTAAGAGAAGACTGCAAGGTGCGGTGCTTTATATTACTATTGCTATTGGACTAGCTTGGTTTTTTGAATCACAAGCAACAACTACGATAATCTTTGTTCGTCATGCAGAAAAGGATTTATCTGTCAAAGATGATCCTGAATTAACCGAAGATGGACAAAGACGTGCTTTTGAATTAACCAGGCAAATGAAAGATGCTGATGTAGTTGCGGGTATTGATGCTATTTATTCCACTCCTTTTAAGCGAAATGTGGCGACGGTAGAGCCTTTATCAAAACTTCTTGAGTTACCTATAAATTTGTACGACAAAAATGATTATGAATCTGTTCTGGAGAACATACTTGATAATCATAAAGGCAAGATTATTTTAGTTGTGGGTCACAGTGATACGCTTGCCAATTTGATGGCTGAACTTGGCGCGAGTAAGTCTGTACCAACAATAGCAGATAATGAATATGACAATATTTATATTGTTTCAATTCCTTGGTTTGGGAAAACTAAAACAATTCGATTAAGATATGGTGCACCTTATGATCCCGATGGGAAGGTTAGGGCAATCAAATAAGATCATAGTTAGGTATGTTTATGCTTGCCTTTTACTAAATTCCATAATTTCGTAACCAGCATTATGCATACCTAGTTTTGCGTATGTTTCAATTGCTCTGGTATTTTGTTTTTCTACGTATAACCTGATCCCACAGCAATCTTCATCTTTTTTAGCTAAATTTATTAAATTTTCATAAAGTGATGTATAAATACCTTGCCGACGAAAATCTTCAGAAACATAGACACTTTGAATCCACCACATTGTGCCATTTCGCCAATCACTCCATTCATAAGTAATCATAAGTTGACCAACAAGCTCCTCCTCTATCTCCACAACCCAATAAACACCCTTAGAGTTATCGTTAATAATAGAGTTTACACCCGCTGTGATTATTTCCTTATCGAGAGTTTTACCTTCAGTCTCCATTGCCATAGCAATATTGTAATCGGCAATTATAGGTATATCTCTAGATTTGCCAATTCGTATTTTTCTAGTCATTGTTGTTTTCTTCTAAATTAAGTCGCCTGATATCATAGCTAATATTTTAATTGCAGGCATTATAATAAAATAATTAAACTATTTTATTTATGACTATTTGAGTAATGAGATGGTGTATAGTTTGATAAAAATAAGAGCCTCGGTAGCTCAGTCGGATAGAGCACAAAATTCCTAATTTTGGGGTCAGAGGTTCGAATCCTCTTCGGGGCACCAAATTACTAATTTTAATAGCAATTGATTTGATGAATAAATTTAGAGATCATGTAAGGACTATAAAATTATTGACAGAGCAACTTATGAACTTAGCATATATTTTTCTATTTAGTTTTTTTCTTATTTTTTCAAATAATATTAACGCAAATGATGAATCAATAAGTGCCTTACCAGCTTCTATAATTGGTCAGGGTGGACCACTCCAGGGGCAAAACATATCGTATTTCAACCAAGATGATCTAGCTAGAGGGTACCTCAGCCTCCCAGAAGGTCCAGGGCCTCATCCTGCGGTAATATTAATTCATGAGTGGAATGGATTAGTTGACAGAGTGAGAGAGACAGCTGATGAATTCGCTAAAGAGGGTTATATAGCATTAGCAGTAGATTTGTACAGTGGAAGAGTGGGTAACAGTAGAGGTGAAAATATGTCTCTTGTCCAAGAAACGCTAGCCCAGCCTGACACTATAATTGATAATTTAAATGCCGCAGTAAAAATGCTAAAAAAACGCAAAGACAGTAATGGAAAAGTTGCCACGATTGGCTGGTGCTATGGAGGTGGCGTGGCTCTGTCCTTTGCTTTAGGTGGCGATAATCACGATGGAACTGCTATTTTTTATGGACGTTTGTTGGCTGACCCCGATCAACTAAGTCATGTTAATCATGAGTTTTATGGAACTTTTGCTAGCAATGATCAAGGTATTCCTATATCAGATGTCGATGAATTCGTAAAATCACTTGAAGCTGTTGGAATAAATAATGATATTCATATATACGATGAGGTGAATCACGGCTTCTGGTTGTATGTTGACCGTAACCCAGAAGTTAATACCGAGCCTGCGAAAGATGCTTGGGCAAGATTAAAATCATTTCTTAAGAGAAATCTGACAATATAAAAAATATAAGAGTTATTTATGGATAAATCATCAATTATCACTTTTGCCATACCAGTGTTCTTTCTGATGATTTTATTAGAACTCGCTTATGGCTTTTTAATTGGTAAAAATACTTATCGTGTGAATGATACATTTACTAGCATATCAATTGGCTTAATTAGCAGATTGCCGGTCATCCTTAACTTGGGTTTTCAGGGTGTGATTTTTGTATATTTTGCAAAAAGGTATAGCATTAACTTGATGCCTGTTAATGAATTAATGACATGGGTTATCGCTTTTATTATGTATGATTTTTTCTATTATTGGATGCATAGATTGCATCATGAATATAGAGTTCTGTGGGCCACACATGTGGTTCATCATCATGGTGAAGACTATAATCTTGCTACTGCATTAAGGCAAACCAGTACTGGTTTTTTATGGAAATGGATATTTTTCTTACCCATGATCATAGTAGGAGTTCCAGGTGAAGTTTTTGTGTCTGTTGCTGGGGTCAATTTAGTTTATCAATTCTGGGTACATACAAGGCATGTAGGTCATTTAGGATGGATAGAGAAAATATTTGTCACACCAATGAACCACAGAGTTCATCATGCGAAAAATAAAGAATATATTGATGCAAATTATGGTGGTGTATTTATTCTTTGGGATAGGTTTTTTGGTACTTATATACCAGAGAGATCAGATATTAAGCCAGTATATGGAACTGTTTCTCAGCTCAATAGTTGGAACCCACTCTGGGCAAATTTTCAGGTTTTCTACCAAATGATTCAAGATACAATTAACACCAAAAAAATGTCAGATAAATTTAAAATTTGGTTTTCTAGAACCAATTGGAGACCAATTGATTTAGTGCATCTCTCCAGCGAATATCAAATTACTAGTTTTGCAAAAAAATATAACCCAAAGATTAAATCAGAGGTTAATTATTTCACTATTTTACAACTGATTATGCTGACTATTGCATCCTCTGTAATTCTTTTTACTTTAGAATTGCAAGATAGATCTGATACGTATGTTTTTGCAATTATTTTAGTTATGCAGGCTACATTTACCGGTATGCTCCTCCAGGGTAAATCTTTTTCATTTAAATCTTTCTTTGTTTTTTCTTTATTTCTGCTATTTTCATTTAGCTTTATTCCAATAATCGATATGAATCTTTTAGCTTCAAAGGTCTTTTTAATACAGTGCATCATCAACATCTTATTGATATCAGTTGCCCTGATGAAAGAAATTGGATTGAGGACCTCCCCAATAAATGATTAGGGTTTTAATTACTTTTTCACTCAATAATTAAGAGTATTCATATGCAACCTGCTACAGAGATTCTTGGTTTGGATGGTTTTTATGCTGAATCAGCGCTCCCTACGCTCATAAAACGGTCAGGAATGGCCATATGGGCAGATGGAGAGGTAAGGATATTAGATCGCAGGAAATTACCTCACTCTAAAGAATATCTTTGTTGTAAAACAACTGAAGAGGTGGCAGAAGCAATCGAGATGATGGTAATCCAAGGGGCATTCTCTATTTCGATAGCTGCTGGCTACGGATTAGCATTAACTGCTCAAGAAAGTAATTTATCTATAAAAGATCTTCGTAAAGCAGCTGCTCGTCTAAAAGCAACCAGACCGACTGGATTGGCACTCTCAAGAGTAATGGATTTATGTTTATGTCAAGCTGAAATTGCAATCAAAAGCGGTTCTTCAGTAGTTCGTGAAATAATAAAAATTACAGATACAATTGCAAGTGATCTAGCTAAACAGGCAAGAAAAACAGCCCAATACGCGTTGGGTTTATTAAATGATGGTGACACCATATTGACGCATTGTTTTCCGGATCGGTCCTATGCTTATCTTCTCATGGAGGCTAAATATAATAATATTTCATTAAATGTGATATGTAGCGAAACGAGACCTTACCTGCAAGGCTCGAAATTAACTTCATGGTGTGCGGCAGAGTTGGATTTTGAGGTGCATGTAATCACTGATGGGATGGGAGGCGCTCTTATGAAAGAGGGCACTATTAATGCTTTTATTACAGCAGCAGATACTGTTTGCATGGATGGTTCCGTTGCTAATAAAATTGGCACATATCAATATGCACTTGCGGCTAATGCAAATAATGTTCCCTATTATGTGTTGCGACAATCAGGCCCAGATAACGAGAATAAGAGTGGAGATGATATTGTTATTGAGCAAAGATCGGGGCAGGATATTTTAACTTTTAATGGTGTAAAAATAACGCCCAATAATGTTAAAGGCAGGTATCCATGTTTTGATGTAACTCCATCAGAATTGGTTAGTTCCATTATCACCGACAGAGGAATATTTAATGCGAATGCAATACACACATATAATGAAAAAGAGCCATTTTTGGATAATTTAGTATAATAAAAATTAATAATCGAGAGCGTTATGAAAAAAGTATGGCCAGAAATAAGCGATCTTCCTGATCCGAATGATCCTCTTAGGGCACAATTTCGTGCATTAAGATGCATTCCTGGTGAAATTGCATCAAATGTTTTGGTTCCTGGAGATCCATTTAGAGCTGCTAAAATTGCAAAGGAATGGTTTGATGATGCTAAGCTCATCCAAGTGCAAAGAGAGTTTCATTCATATACAGGAACTTATAAAGGTATACCAGTCTCTGTTATTTCAACTGGAATAGGCTGTCCTGGAGCTGCGATGGTGATGCAGGATCTAGGTAAATTAGACTGCCAAAATGTCATTCGAGTTGGAACTGCAGGATCTTGTAGCCAATCAGTAATTCCAGGTGATAATGTTATTGGAATTGCAGCGGTTAGAGATGAGGGTTTGACAAAAAAATTTCTCCCTCTCGAATATCCAGCGATTGCAAATTATGGCGTTGTTGATGCACTGAAAGAAGCTTCTGAAGAACGAGCATCTAATACGCATGTTGGTATAGTGCATACATCTGATGCTTTTAGTAGTCCATCCTTGGAGCATGATATTGATACAGCAAATTCAGCAGGAGTTTTGGCTTTCGAAATGGAGGCCGCAGCAATATTAATGTTAGGTAGTCTAAATTATATTAATGCTGGGTGTATTTTTAGTATTGATGGTTTTGTAAAGAATGTTTCTGATGGAAATGTTATCCCAGATGCTGCTGCTTGTAACCGAGGAATTGATGATGCTATCGAGACTGCATTAGATGCTTTGGTTGCTCTTAATTGAGACTTTCGATGATGTATAAAACTGAAAGGGCAGCAATCGTTGCCACCCTAAATGAAATGGTAGATTCAGGTCTAGTTATCAATACTTCTGGAAATGTCAGTATGAAGATTGATAATCATATTCTTTTATCACCAAGTGGAGCTTCATACGCCACATTAGTTCCATCAGATATATTGGTGATGGATCAGGATAAAAATATTTTAGATGGTTCATTGTTACCATCCTCAGAGACAGACCTTCATTATGCTTTATACGCATCTAATAAGGACATTAAAGCAATAGTGCATACTCATTCTTTATATGCAACAGCGGTATCAAATATTGTTAATGAGTTACCAGCAGTACATTATCAGATTGTTGATTTGGGAGGGATGGTTCCAGTGGCCCCATATGAGACTTTTGGGTCACCAGAATTAGCCTCAGCAGTAACTACACATATCAGAGGTAGAAGTGCTGTATTAATGCAAAATCATGGCGCAGTGACAATTGGAGATAATCTAAGAGAAGCGCTTAATAGGTCAATCCTACTTGAGTGGCTGTCTTCCTTGTTTTTAATTTCATCGCATGAAAAAATGCCACCATCATCTTTAACTGAGCAGCAATTACGAGCCGTAGTTTTGCAGAAACAAAAATATTCAGACTTAAGAAGGGCATACAAATTAAAAATCAATAGTGCTTAACTTCTCCCAATTATAAAGGTTTACATTGTATAAAGATCTCCATGACCAAGTAGTTACCACTAAGAGTGGACGTGCTTTTGATTTTTACATGAAAGGTTTAGATAAGTTTCTGGGTTTAGATGAAGACGGTATAGATGACTTTCAAAAAAGCATTAAGTTGGATCCTGAATTTGCCCTGGTTCATGCATTACTAGCGAATCAATGTCTGTATTTTGATACTAGAAAAAATGCTTCTAAATATCTCAAATTAGCAATCAAGCATAAGAAAAAATCATCACAAAGAGAGCAAAGTATCATTAGATTAATTGAATTGATGGTTGACGGTGATAGTAAAAGTATAAAGTTAGCATTGGAGCACATCGATAATTACCCTAGAGATGTCATCGTATTATCTTTTGTATTAGGGCCATTTGGATTGCTAGCATTTTCAGGCAATTTGAATTGGCGGCAGAATAATTTGGACATCATGCAGGAAGTGAGTACTAATTTTTTACTCAATGATTGGTGGTTTGCCACCACTCATTCATTTATCCTGATTGAAAATAATCGTTATAGTCAAGCAGCTGGTATGGCTGAAAGTGCATGGAATATGAAAAAAAATGGAAATTGCGCACATACTTTGGCTCATCTTCACTATGAAACAGCTAATTATAATCAAGGAAGAAACTTTATTGATGAATGGTCTAATTCTGTTGGTAAAAATTCAAACTTTTCGCATCATTTGCAGTGGCATGACGCTTTGTGTGCACTAAAATTGGATAATAAGGATGAGGTATATGATATTTGTAGAAAATTGATAAATACCAAAAAGAAAACGTTACCGTTAGATTATCTTGCAGATAATACCTCTTTGTTATGGTACTGCATAATTAATAATATCGAGGTTCCTAATTCATGGTTTATCAGAATCTCTACATTTTTAGAGGATGAATTTCCTGACATAGGTTTTAATTTTGTTGATATGCATCGTCTTATGATTACTGCTACTCAAGGAAGTGAAGAAAGAGAATCCTTGTTAAAAAAGTTACATAATTCACAAAACTCAGAACAAAATTATCTAACTGATCTCTTCAATGGATTTATCTCTTTTTACGATAAAAAATATAAAGAATCCATCCAATTTTTTGTTGAACCAGTTGCTAATAATGCTTTTTTTGGAGGCAGTAATATACAAAGAAATATTATCAAGGTCACTAAAAATAGAGCATTAAATAAATTATAAAAAATATCATTAAATTCATATATTTATTATTATAAATGAATGTTAATTATGAGGTATTTATTTCATATCTTGATACTCAATGTATTAGGTTGTAACAAACTCAATGTTTCTGAATGATGTTTGATGCAATCTGATTTATCATTAGAAATGGAGTTATTGTGAAAAATAAAATTAATAAAATAATCATAAGTGCTGTTGAAAAAGGAATTATTCCTGATTTTTTAGTTAGATATGGCATCAGATTTCTTCTGAAAAGGAGACTTGTTGATATTCAAAGCCTTGATTGCGAGAAAACTGATATTAGTCAGATGCAGATGATTAGTAGAATGCAATCTTCACCAATTGCAATCAATACTGATTCTGCTAACGAGCAACATTACGAAGTTCCTGAAGCTTTTTACAAACTAATTCTTGGTAGTAGGTATAAATACAGTTGTTGTCATTGGTCAAATGAAGTTCATAATCTTGATGGTGCTGAGAAAGAAGCGCTTGATATAACTTGTGACCGCGCTCAAATTAATAATGGCATGAATGTTCTTGACTTAGGTTGTGGTTGGGGCTCTCTATCTTTGTGGATTGCAGAGAAGTTTCCAGAATGCTCAGTAACTTCGGTATCCAACTCAAAATCTCAGCATGATTTCATCTATAAGCAAGCCAGCTCAAGAAACTTAAATAATATTAAAGTAATTGTTGCTGATATGAATGATTTCAAAATAGATCAAAAGTTTGATCGGATTATCTCTCTTGAAATGTTCGAACATATGAAGAATTACCAAAAGTTATATCATCGAATATCTAAATGGCTTAGCGATGATGGATTATTTCTTATGCATATATTTTGTCACAAATCTTCCCCATATGATTTTGTTGATAAAGGACCAAATGATTGGATGAGTCGTTATTTTTTTACTGGAGGTATTATGCCTAGTGATGACTTGCCATTATTTTTTCAAGAATCACTTCTAATCA
>Ga0055584_100004954_pt1 | contig 13036 bp, 17 predicted proteins | sample OSDHelmetaG_FD_58716 | JGI IMG/M metagenome (GOLD analysis project Ga0055584, IMG submission 58716) | Pelagic marine sediment microbial communities from the LTER site Helgoland, North Sea, for post-phytoplankton bloom and carbon turnover... | ecosystem: Environmental > Aquatic > Marine >... | reverse complement strand
CTGGTGATTGGCGTTGCCGGGGATATCGACCCGGCTGCATTGGGAGAATTGTTGGACCGTGCTTTCGGGGAATTGCCGGATCATGCGCCGCCAGCAGACTTGGCGACCGCGCCAACACCCGCGGGAGGCCTCAATGTTATTCCGCATCCCAGCCAACAGAGCGTCGTGGTCTTCGGCCACGCCGGCATTGCTCGCGAGGACCCGGATTGGTATGCGGCGGTTGTCATCACCCAAATCCTGGGCGGCAGCACGTTTACGTCTCGCCTGGGTGCTGAGGTGCGGGAGAAGCGGGGGTTGGCCTATGGAATAGGGGCAAACCTCTCGCCCTATCGCGCCGGCTCTATTCTCCTGGGGCGGACCGCGACCCGGAATGATGCGGTCGCCGAAACGCTTCAGATTATTGGGGAAGAATGGCAGCGCATGGCCGATCAAGGGCCGACCGCGGCGGAACTGGACGAGGCTAAGACCTATCTGATGGGCAGCTTTCCACTGAGCCTGGATTCAACCGGAGCGATTGCATCAGTATTGGTGCAAATGCAGGTCTATGGCCTGGGTCAGGACTACTGGACAACCCGCGCCGCCTACTACCAAGCTGTTGACCTAGCCACGGCTCAAAGGGTTGCCAGACGCATCCTGCAGCCGCAGAGCCTATTGCAAGTGGTTGTGGGGATGCCGGAGAAACTAACACAGGCGACGCCGGCAAAAATTACGCAGTGATATCGGTAACATGGTGCCTGCTGTTGTCCGTTGAGGATAGTGACTGGCAGGCAACACAGTGAGTTAACAGAATATGCATTCCGGCTATTTCGAAATTTGAATACGCCAATATTCATTCTTTGCTTTATTCCCTAACCCATTGTTGTTTACACTTACGCTTGGTTGTAGGGTCGGAGACGCATTTTGACCGTCGGCCAAAGCGATCAGCTCACGCTTAGCCCTGCCATAGCTGGGTGTAGCAGGGCACAGCAAGCCGCTGTCACCGGGCGACAATTGCTCCACACCAATCAGCAAAAGGAGGTGTCACATTATCGAAAATTCAAGGCACCGACCATTTTCTTTGCGCATGAAGTGGCAAAGACCGCGGGCATTACCCGCGCTGATACTGAGGGAAAATCATGAGTGACCAACTGAGACGGCGATCCGTCACCATCGCTGGGCACCGCACCAGCGTCTCACTAGAAGACCCGTTCTGGGACCAGTTGAAACTGATTGCCAGCAACCGCAATGTCTCCATCGCCCAGATCGTGGCCGAGGTGGACAAGACGCGGCAGAGCAATCTTTCCAGCGCGTTGCGCGTGCACGTTCTGCAAGAACTGCACAAGCGCCTGCCAAGCGAACCGGCTGGCACCTGAGCAAACAGCACGCCGATTAGCGGTTTGTGTTGACGACCACGCGGCCACGAACCCGGCCTTGCATGATTTCAGCAGCGACGGCAGGCGCCTCGCTGAGTGAGACTTCGCGCGTCATCTCGTCGAGTTTCGACGTGTCCAGTTCTTGGGCTAAAGCAGCCCAAGCCGCCTCGCGCGCGGCCCGCGGGGCCATGACGGAGTCGATACCCAGCAGGGATATACCGCGCAGAATGAACGGGTAGACTGAGGCAGGAAGGTCGCCACCTTGCGCCAATCCGCAAGCAGCAACCGCGCCTCCATATGATATCTGCGATAGAATATTGGCCAAAGTGTGGCTGCCGACTGCGTCAACGCCGCCGGCCCAGCGTTCTTTGCCCAAAGCACGGCCTTTTTCGGACAATTCTGTACGGTCGATGATCTCCGCCGCCCCAAGGCTTTTGAGGTAGTCGGCTTCACTGGCCCGGCCTGTGGATGCGATGACGCGATAGCCGCGTTTGGCCAACAGGGCGATGGCGACACTGCCAACACCGCCAGCGGCACCGGTGACGATCACATCGCCCTTGTCCGGTGTCACGCCAGCCTTTTCCAAAGCCTGTACGCACAGCATCGAGGTATAGCCGGCCGTTCCAATCGCCATGGCCTGGCGGGTGGAGAATGCTGAGGGCAGTTTGACCAGCCAGTCCCCTTTCAATCGCGCCTGTTGCGCCAATCCGCCCCAATGGCCCTCACCAACACCCCAGCCGTTGTGCACGACCATATCGCCAGCCTGGAACCCCGGGTTGGCGGACTCAATCACCTTGCCGGCCAGGTCGACGCCTGGAACCATCGGAAATTTGCGCACCACGGGTGCAGAGCCGGTGATGGCTAAACCGTCTTTATAGTTGATGGTCGAATATTCGACCGCAATCCGCACGTCGCCATCCGGCAAAGCGCTCTCGTCGAGCGATTGGATGGAGTGGCGGACGGATTTGTCCTCGTTCTGCTCTAACACTAGGGCTTGGAACATGGCGGCAATTCTCCTTGATACCAGCAGCGGATGGAAATTTCTTGCGCATGCCGTCAGGGCTGACGGCCAATGTCAAGAGGGCGGTGCGCAGGGTCAGTTGGCGCCAACCTCCCGTGCCTGACGCGCCAGAGAAACTAGTACCGGACGGATGGCGGCAGGGTCGGTAATCGGTGCCTCGAACCACAGCCGCAACACATCATCACCCAGGGCGAGATCGAGGCCTTCCGGATCAATCCCGGCAAGGCGCCAGGGGCCGGGCGCAGCACCGCACAGTGCGGTGGCGTAGAGACCGACGGCATCGGCATGATCGTCGTTCATATGCCCGACCACATCCGATTGGGCGGCAGCAAAGACATCGGCCAGATCCGCGTCGTTTAGGATCAGATCACTGGTACCCATCTGGTAGGCCTTGCCGAATCCGCCATTGAAGCTGGCTCGCTCTACCCGCACCCGCCAGAACGCGAAATCACCAAAATCGGCGTACAGTTCAGCCTTTGGGTGGCGGGATAAGTAGCGAAACCGCACCTGATCGCGGTCCGGCCCAGGCGCCACTTGCTCAGCCCGGCCAACAATACTCACCCGGGCGTGCGCCAGTGGATCACCTTTGCCAGGCTCCCCTATCAAGATGGAGCAGCGCGGATCGGCCTGGATTGCGGCGGTGTGGGCGGTCAGGGTCGAGGTTAGGAAAACTGGTGCGCCAACGACGTCGGTTGCGAGGCCAATGCGACTGACCATCGGCGCGCCTGTCCCTGGCTCAAGACTGGCCAAGGCCGCGAACCTGCCGCTGCGGACCATGCTGCGGACGCGGCGGCGGACCGTATCATCGACGGTTTGCAGCAGTGCCACGGGCTCTTGTGGTTCGGTCATCTGGTCCTCCGGGTTCGACTGTTCAGATGCTGCCGCAGCACGCAAAAATCAATGGGCTTGCCCGGCGGGAAGCCGGTTCGTACGGTGCTGGGGCATTCCGCTGTCCCGCAAACCGGTCGCCCACCCGCATGAAGCAAGACATTCCGCGCGGCATTCTGTGCATCGTGCTCTCTACGTTAGTGCTGACGGCCCAGGATGGTATGACCAAATGGCTGGTGGAAAGCCATCACGCCGGCGTGCTGATGTTCTGGCGCGGCCTGCTGGCCATTCCCGTCGCCGCGGCTTTTCATGTCATGACCGGCCAGCGGCTGTCTCGGCTGGTGTCTAAGAAACCGGGTTTCACCGCCTATCGCTCAATCATGGCCGGAACGTGCAGCATGCTGGTGGTGCTGTCATTCGCGTACATGCCACTGGCAGATGCACTAGCCGTGATCTTTGTCAGTCCATTGATCATCACGGCATTGTCGGCGGTGTTTTTGAAGGAGCCAGTCGGCTGGCATCGCTGGGGCGCAGTGATTGTCGGCTTTTGCGGCGTTTTGCTGATCACTGAACCCGGACAGGCGCCGCTGACCTGGGTAATCCTGATCCCGCTTGGCGCAGCATTCACCGGTGCGTTGCGTGACATTGGCAGCCGCCAACTGGGTGGGGTCGACCCACCAACCACCACGCTGTTCTGGGCTATGGTTGCGAGTTCGGCGGCTGGTGCTGTCACTTTGCCGTTCTGGGGGCTTACCTGGCCCAGCCCGGCCGAATGGGGCCTGCTGGCGGTTACAGCCGTGATGATTGCGGTGGCGATGTGGCTGATCGTGCTAGCGTTTCAGATGGCCTCTGGCTCAGCAATTGCGCCCTACCGCTATCTGTCTTTGATCTGGGCAGGGTTGATCGGCTATGCCGTATGGGGTGACATTCCATCCGAGACAAAATTGGCAGGCGCGGGCATAGTCGCCGCCAGTGGTCTGTACATCTGGTGGCGCGAGACGCGATTGCGCGCACAACAAGAATGAAGGTCTGAACGATGGCTGAGCCAGAGATGAAAATTGTTGAGACGCCAAAGGGCCGTATCGCCTATCGCGAAGCCGGGTCGGGCCCGGTTCTGGTCTGCCTGCATGGCTTGGGCGGTGGCGCACGTTCCTGGATGCGGCAGTTGGAAGGGCTCAGCGATCGGCGCCGGGTGATTGCCTGGGATTGCCCCGGCTATGGCGGGTCAGATGATTACCCGTCCAAAATTCCGACGCCAGCGCACTATGCAGATGCGGTCATCGCGATGTTGGACGGTATCGGTGTTACTGGTGAGTTTGATCTGGTTGGCCATTCCATGGGCGGTGCGATAGCGCCCCAAATCGTGGCTGGGCATCCCGGTCGTGTGCGCCGGCTGGTGATGTCGGCCACCCGCATCGCCTTCCAAAAATGGGAGGGCTATCAGGAGCGTTTGCGGGAACACGCCTCGATGGCACCGGAGGAATTTGGCGCGACGCGGGTGAAATCCATGTGCTCGCCGGATGCGCCGATTGCTGCGAAGACGGCGGTGGCGAGTATCGCCAGCGAAATTCGGGGACCAGGTTACGCTGCCGCGGTGCACTTGCTGTCGGTCTGCAATAATGAGAAAGAGCTTAAGGCGATGCAATTGCCGGTGCTGGTATTGGCTGGCGCGGAGGATCGCATCGCACCAGAGGCAGAGACCGCCGCGCTGACGGCGATTATCAAGGACGCGCGGCGGGAGATTATCGGCCAAGCCGCCCACGCCGCCTATCTGGAGCAGTCAGCTGCCTACAACTCCTGCCTCACCGTTTTCCTCGACGCCTGAGAGATAGAGAAAACATGACACTTACCGTTGGCATCGGCAGTTTCGGCACCATTGGCCGCCAGGTCGCGCGCGAATTGGATCTGGGCAATATTCCTGGCCTGTCACTGGGCCTAGTCTCAGCAGAGAACAAGGCGCGGGCAGCGGAGCGTATGGCGGACTTCCGGAACCCGGTGCCGGTGGTTGAGCTGGGCGGGTTGGCAGCTTGTGACGTGGTGTTGGAAGCCGCACCGGCGGCTGTCTTTGCCGCGGTGGCGGAGCCGGCCATTGAGGCTGGCCGCATTTTCATCCCAACCAGCGTCGGCGCGCTTCTGCCCCGCATGGACCTCGTCGAGCGAGCGAAAGCCACTGGCGCACGTATTATTGTGCCGACGGGTGCGCTGTTGGGCCTAGATGCCGTGCGCGCGGCGGCGGAGGGCGTGATCCATTCGGTGACGATGGTGACGCGCAAGCCGCCCGGCGGGCTGAAAGGCGCACCACATCTGGAGCGCAACAACATCTCCGTCGACGGCCTGACCGAAGCCAAGCTGGTGTTCGAAGGCAGTGCCCGCGAGGGCGCTATCGGATTTCCGGCGAATGTGAACGTGGCGGCCGCCTTGTCATTGGCTGGTATTGGTCCGGACCGAACCAATCTGCAAATCTGGGCGGACCCGGGCGTGGACCGCAACACCCATCACATTGAGGTGGAGGCTGACAGCGCCCGGTTTGCGCTGGATATCGCCACCATCCCGACAGAAGAGAACCCAAAGACCGGCAAGATCACAGCGCTCAGCGTCATCGCGTGCCTGCGCGGCCTAACGCAAACGCTGAAGGTTGGGACGTAGGGCGGGGGTTATTGCTTGGGAGGTAACAGGCGAGGGGTAGCAGCCACCCGCCGCCAGCCTTACAAAATAAACCGTGAGAGATCCGTGTCTTTTGCCAGTACGCCGACCTTCTCGCGTACCATATCGGCGGTCACGACGTGCTCACTGCCGGGTTTGTCGGAGGCGTCAAAGCTGATGTCCTCCAGCAGCTTTTCCAGCACGGTTTGCAAACGGCGGGCACCAATATTCTCGACCGAGCTGTTGATGTCAGCCGCCAGCGAGGCGATCTCTTGGATGGCGTCGTCCTCGAACACGAGGCGCACCTCTTCCGTACCCAACAGGGCGACGTATTGCTTGAGCAAGGACGATTCCGGCTCTTGCAGGATGCGCACGAAATCCTCGCGGGTTAGCGCGGACAGTTCAACCCGGATGGGCAGTCGGCCCTGCAGCTCTGGCAGCAGGTCGGAGGGCTTGGCCAGATGGAAGGCACCAGAGGCAATAAACAGAACATGGTCGGTCTTGACCGCGCCGTGTTTGGTGCTGACGGTTGTGCCTTCGATCAGGGGCAACAGATCGCGTTGCACGCCCTCACGGCTGACATCGCCGCCCGCGCGCTCTGACCGGGCGCAGATTTTGTCGATCTCATCCAGGAAGACGATGCCGTTGTCCTCGACGCTTTCAATCGCTATCCGCACGACCTTTTCGTCGTCCAGCAGCTTGTCGCTTTCTTCGGCCACCAGCACGTTATAGCTGTCCGTGACCGACAATTTCTGGGTTTTGGTCTTGCCGCCAAAGGCCTTACCGAACATGTCGTTCAGGTTGATCATGCCCATTTGCCCACCGGGCATGCCAGGGATATCCATGGTTGGCATTTGCATGCCGCCGGTATCCTGCACTTCCAATTCAATCTCACGGTCGGCCAGATCGCCGGCGCGCAGCATCTGTCGAAATTTGGCGCGAGTGTCCTTGCTGGCGTTTTCCCCAACCAGGGCGTTGAGCACGCGTTCTTCCGCGGCCAACTCCGCGCGGACTTTGACCTCCTCGCGCATGCGCTCGCGGGTCATGTGGATGGCGTTATCAACCAGATCCCGCACGATGCTTTCCACATCACGACCGACATAGCCGACTTCGGTAAATTTTGTGGCCTCGACCTTGATGAACGGAGCCTGCGCCAGTTTCGCCAGCCGCCGGGCAATCTCCGTCTTGCCGACGCCGGTGGGGCCGATCATCAGGATGTTTTTGGGCAGCACCTCTTCCCGCATCTGCCCATCCAGCTGCTGCCGCCGCCAGCGGTTGCGGAGCGCGATTGCGACAGCGCGCTTGGCATCATTCTGGCCAACAATATAGCGGTCGAGTTCGGAGACGATCTCGCGCGGGCTGAAGGAGGTTGTGCTCAAAGTGCTCATGGGGCCGCGTCCAGACTTTCAACGGTGATTTGGTCATTGGTGTAGATGCAGATTTCGCCGGCAATTTGCAGACTGCGCCGGGCGATCATCTCCGCGTCCTGGCCTTCCAGCGGCAGCAGCGCGCGGGCGGCAGACAGCGCATAAGCGCCGCCGGAGCCGATGCCAATCAGGCCGTCGTCAGGTTCCAACACATCGCCGGTGCCGGTCAGGACCAGCGAGACACTGGCGTCAGCGACCGCCATCATTGCCTCCAGCCGGCGCAGATAGCGGTCGGTGCGCCAATCCTTGGCCAGTTCCACACAAGCGCGCGTCAGCTGCCGCGGATATTGCTCCAGCTTGGCTTCCAGTCGTTCGAACAGGGTGAAGGCGTCGGCGGTGGCGCCTGCAAACCCGGCGATGACGAGGCCATCCTTGCCGATGCGCCGCACCTTGCGCGCGGTACCCTTGAGCACGGTATTGCCGAGGGATACCTGACCGTCGCCAGCGATGACGACGCGACCGCCTTTGCGGACCGCCAGGATCGTCGTGCCGTGCAGGATGACGCCTTGAGACTCAGACATTGGGGAGATTTTCTGTTTCGGTCATGTGGTCAGGATGTGGGGCCGCCAGCGGACAGATCAAGCGGCTAGGCCTGCTGCGGTCCAAAACTCTGTTGCGGCACACCACGGGCGAGCGAGACATGAGTGTGGACGCAAAGCCAGGGCGCGCCAATAGCAGTGCGGGTAAAAACACCGGTGGTACGCCCAGGGCGCTCAAACGGCTGGCCATCCTCGTCAAAACCCGTGGAGGTCCACAGCACGAGCCCTACCGCCTGCAATCGGTCTGGCGAGACGGTGACTTGCAGGGCGTCGTCAGTGCGGTGGTGGAAGTTCTGAATGGTCGGCCAGACACTGCGCCATTGGCGTGCCTCTAGCGCATCCAGACCTTCGACATAGTCCATCCACGTGCCGAAACCCAGGGCCTCCGTCGCGAATAGATCGCGGGCGGGGGTGAACTCCTTGGCAGCGACATGGGCGCCCCATTGGTCGAACCAGGTCTTGATTTCGGCCCGGTCGTCAGCGGCGGCGTTGGCCCAGACTCCATCCGCCATGGTATTAACCCTCTGCCCGGCGCAGCATCGGGCCCGCCGACGCGCCGCCAACCAGGTGGACGTGCAGGTGCGGCACTTCCTGGTGGCCATCCTCACCATTGTTGTTGATCAGGCGAAAGCCAGTTTCGGTGACGCCCTCCAGCCGGGCAACCTCACCGATGGCCCGAACGAAATCGGTCTGCTCTGCCGGGGAGGCCAGGGTCGCGAAGTCGGTCCAGGTGATGTAAGGCCCTTTCGGGATCACCAGCACATGCACCGGCCGGGCCGGGTTGATATCCCGGAAGGCGAACGTGTGCGCCGTCTCCAGCACCTTGGTGCAGGGGATTTCGCCACGCAGGATCTTGGCGAAGATATTTTGATGATCGTAGGCCATGTGCCCATTGTCCTCCGGCAGGTCGATTGCCCTATTTCTTAACCCGTGCAGCCAGTTCGGCCCAGATCGCATCTGGGCTCACGCCCTGATCGGCCCACAGCACGCAGAGGTGATACAGCAAATCCGCGCTTTCCGAGACCAGCAAGGCCTTGTCGCCGCGCATGCCTTCAATAAGGGTCTCCACCGCTTCTTCGCCGACTTTTTGAGCGATCTTGGCGGTGCCGCGCGCAAACAGGCTGGCGGTGTAGGAGGAAGAGGGGTCTGCACCGCGGCGGCTTTCTATCACTGCGAACAGACTATCGAGCGTGCGCCCGTCTAATGCTTCGCGCTCGGCCATTATGCGGTCTCCAAATGGGTTGGGCGCACCGGCACGCCAGCGGCGGCAAGGTGGGCCTTGGTCTGGCCGATGGTGTATGTGCCGAAATGAAAGATGGAGGCTGCCAGCAAGGCGCTGGCTCCGGCGTGTACGCCATCGACCATGTGGTCCAACGTGCCGACGCCGCCGGATGCAATCACGGGGATGGGGACAGCATCACTGACCGCTTTGGTCAGGCCCAGATCGAAGCCGGATTTCGTGCCATCCCGGTCCATGCTGGTCAGCAACAATTCGCCCGCGCCATTGGCCGCCATGCGCTTGGCCCATTCAATAGCGTCGATGCCGGTCGGCACACGGCCGCCATTGACGAAAATTTCCCACTTGCCAGGTCCGGTCTGTTTGGCGTCGATAGCAACGACAATGCATTGCGAGCCATAGGCGGTTGCCGCCTCTGCCACGAATTCAGGCCGGGATACAGCGGCAGAATTGATCGAGACCTTGTCTGCGCCAGCGAGCAACAGACGGCGAATATCATCGACCGTCCGCACGCCGCCGCCAACGGTGACCGGCATAAAGCAGCAGTCTGCCGTGCCGCGCACGACGTCATAGATGGTCTCGCGGTTCTCATGGCTGGCGGTGATGTCGAGGAAGGTCAACTCGTCCGCACCGGCGGCGTCATAGACACGGGCCTGTTCCACCGGATCGCCGGCATCGATCAGGTCGACAAAATTAACGCCCTTGACCACGCGCCCAGCGTGAACGTCGAGGCAGGGAATAATGCGGACTTTTAACATTATTTGGGCCGCCTCACTTAGATCCGGGCGGCGCGCAACAGGGCCAAAGCCTCTGCTGCGTCAAGCCGACCGTCATAGAGCGCCCGCCCGCTGATCGCACCTTCAATGCCGGCCTCTTCTTCGGCTAGCAATGCCTTCAGGTCGGCCAGCGACGCCAAACCACCGGAGGCTATCACCGGCGTATGCAACGCCCAGGCCAGATCGACAGTTGCATCCAGATTAACGCCCGTCAGCGCACCGTCGCGGTCGATATCGGTAAACACAATAGCGGCCACGCCAGCGTCTTCCATCGCCAGCGCCAGATCCATCGCCCGCACCTGTGTGTTCTGCAACCAGCCGCGGCTGGCGACCATGCCGTCACGGGCATCAATGGATACAACGACCCGGCCCGGCCATTCCTTGCAGGCGCTGCGAACCAAATCCGGGTCTTCTAGCGCTGCGGTGCCGAGGATGACTCGGCGGACACCCCGCTCCAGCCAGTAGGACACAGTCTCACGATCGCGAATGCCGCCGCCCAACTGCACCGGGATTGGCAAACCCTGCAACACAGCCTCAACGGCCTTGCCATTGACGGGCTCGCCCTCAATAGCGCCATTCAGATCAACCAGATGCAGCCACTCAAAGCCCTGCCGCACAAACTCAGCCGCCTGCGCTGCGGGGTTGTCGTTAAACACGGTGGCCTGGTCCATATCGCCATAGAGCAGGCGAACACACTGGCCATCTTTCAGGTCGATTGCGGGGAATAGGATCATCAGCGTTTCGGCAAATCTGTCTGTTTGAGGTTCTTGTAGTAGTAATAGCCCTCAATCATCTCACCTTTAACAAAGGCGTATGATGGGTGGGTGCCCCAGCGGATATAGCCGAGGCTGTCATACATCCGGATGGCGGCATCTTGGGTCGCGCGCACATCCAGGTTGAGGATCGTAAACTTCAGCGCCCGGGCCCTGGCCTCCAGCGCCAATGTCAGATCCCGGGCCAGGCCATGACCACGGGCCCAGGGGGCGATAAACGCGCTTTTCAGTTGGGATGCGTGCCGTTGGGCTTCATCGTTGCGTGACGGCAGGATCAACTGGCCTGAGCCACAGATTGTGCCGCCCAGGCGGACGACGAACAATTCGCGCTCCGGCACTGCCGAGACGCCGCGCCAGAAGGCTTCCAGCGTCTCACGCGGCGGGGTATCCAGCCAGCCAAAGCCACCGCCATCGAGAATGGCCATATCGGTTGCGTCGCAGAGGTCATGCATATCCGCACTATCCAGCCGCTCGACACGGTCGATGCTGGTGCGAATGCCTAGCCCTTGGGGTTCGGAGGTCGTCACGGATCTACGGCTCCCATCGCAAGAAAGTTTGTAACATATTGAGCCCCACGGCCTGGCTTTTTTCCGGATGGAATTGCGTGCCGATCAGGTTGTCTCGTCCGACCACAGCCGTGACGGGGCCACCATAATCCGCACTGGCCAGACAATCCGCCGGATTGGCGGGGGACAGTTGGTAGGAATGAACGAAATAGACATGGGGTTGGTCCGGCAGATTTGCCAGCATCGGATGCGATGGCGCGTGCACGTCCAGCGAATTCCAACCCATATGCGGTATTTTCAGCGTCGGATCGCTGGGTTTCAGCGGCACCACGCGGCCTGGAATCCAGCCAAAGCCTGCGTGCTCGCCATGCTCCTCACCCACATCCGCCATCAGTTGCATGCCAACGCAAATGCCGAAATAGGGTTTGCCGCGGACGTGGACGGCTTCGTCCAGCGCCTCCCGCAAGCCGTCAACGCTTTGCAATCCGGCCAGGCAACTGGCGAACGCACCTTGGCCAGGCAGGACGATGCGATCAGCGTGCAGCACCTCATCAGGCGACCGCGTGACCTGGACCGAGGCAGAAACGCCGGCCTCAGCCGCCGCGTGCTCCAAGGCCTTGGTGACAGAGCGCAGGTTGCCGCTGCCGCAATCGATGATAACGACGATCATGCCGCTGCTCCCGCGGTAGCGTGTAGCCGCCCGAACAATCGCCATTCCGCCTCTCGCTGGGACGTTGCAATTACCAAATCGGTGAACTGGTAGCCCTTGTCAGACAAGCGCCAGCGCCGCCAGTCGCGCGCGGAAAACCCGACTAGGAGGGCCATTCCGATGGACGGAATAGCGGCATGGATCGAGGCAAAGCCCAGATGCTCCAGCGAACCAGCCAGTACACCCTGGAAAATCGCCAGGCCGATGCCGCTCAGCCAGAGCCGATGCCAGAGGAACCAGAGCGGGCCAAACAGCACCGCCCACCAGCAGAAGCCCTCTCGCAGCACCACCGCGTCGTCAACGTCACCGCCGGGGGGGATTTGTACCGTATAGCTGCGCATCAGCGGCCCGCATCTCCGTCAGTCGCGTCGCCACCCAGCGTGCCTTTGGTCGATGGAATGACGCCAGCTTGACGTGGGTCGGCCTCCACTGCCTGCCGCATGGCACGGGCTAGACCTTTAAATAAGGACTCGGCGATATGGTGGCTGTTTGCACCGTACAGGGCTTCAGCATGCAAGGTTGCGCCACTTGCACTGGCAAAGCCCTGGAACCATTCGCGGACCAGTTCGGTATCGAAGCTGCCGATCTTTTCCGTCGGAAATTCCGCGCGCCAGACCAGAAACGGCCGGCCAGAGAAATCAATGACCACCCGGCTCAGCGTTTCGTCCATGGGCAGCAGGCAGGCACCATAGCGGCTGATGCCGCGCTTATCGCCCAGCGCCTGCTTCACGGCCATGCCGATGGCGATACCGACATCCTCAGTCGAGTGATGGTCGTCTATATGCAGATCTCCGTCACAACGCACCGTTAGATTGCAGAGGCTGTGACGTGCCAGCTGATCCAACATATGGTCGAGGAAGCCGATTCCGGTCTTGATGTCATAACGCCCGGACCCATCCAGATTGACGGTTACGTCGATCTTGGTCTCGTTGGTGTGGCGTTGGATTGTGGCTGTGCGCATGGCGGCGCTTTCAGGCTGTTGATGCATATGGCTCAAGCCGCACTCAATAGCGCGACGGTGGCGCCAGGGCTAGTGGGCAGGGTGGCGCGAGGGTTGAGCAGCCTGCCGGGGTCACTATCCCGTGGTCTGAAGGCTCCTCAAGGGTATACGGTTTGGGGATTTAGGTATGGTTGGCGCATCCGAGAGTAAGGCCTCTATGAAAGCGCCCAGTATCGTATCGCTGAATCATGCCCGAAATCCGGACAAATTTTAAAATGGTATATA
>Ga0055584_100004952_pt1 | contig 13037 bp, 12 predicted proteins | sample OSDHelmetaG_FD_58716 | JGI IMG/M metagenome (GOLD analysis project Ga0055584, IMG submission 58716) | Pelagic marine sediment microbial communities from the LTER site Helgoland, North Sea, for post-phytoplankton bloom and carbon turnover... | ecosystem: Environmental > Aquatic > Marine >... | reverse complement strand
TCTGATAGTAGTTGCGGGTTAATAAAAAGCCCTAATGGCTTATGAGGGCTCATTAGGGCTCATTAGGGCTATTTACAAGATGGTGGAGATGGGGGGAGTCGAATCATCTTCTTTATCCTTTGTTTTGAAGCAATTTTATATTGTGCGATTGTGAATGGGTACCTAAACGGGTACCTAAAAAGATCTCTTTCTTCCTGTTGAAGAATTCCTTTCTAGCTAAAACCGATTGCACTTTTTTATATCCTGCCTTATCTTGAAAGTGTTCACCTAAGGATACGGATTTCACTATGAGATATGCAATACACTATAAAAATGGAACAACCCTCCGAAAATCAACCCACATGGCCAACACCGAAGAAGAAGCTGTCGCAGAACTTAAGTCCCAAATTAAAAATGCCTTAATTATAAAGATAGTTGAGATTGAAGACTCCACCAGTATTGAAGACCCTACAAACAAAAACACCACCACTACACCACCAACATCTGCCATACACTTAAGCAATGCTAGTATTGAAAAACTTGCCCAAGCAATTACTTCAAAGCAAAGTAATCAAGTCAACAAGAAAAACAAAGTTGTCATTGATGAGATTGACCTCACCATTGGGGGGTGGTTTAAAGTAATTTTAAAGGCATCGATTGCAGCAATACCTGTCTACTTTATATTTGGTCTAATTGCTGTTGTTGTGGCCAATGCTATTAGTTAGATTTCCCACTTATTAATACTACCGGAGATATAGTCATTTCTGGTGTATGACGATTTGAAGAGGATGGCGTATCCTGTTGATTGATTCCTGCAAGAATCTCAATCAACAGAGGATGATACGCCATGGTTAAGTGTAACCCGAAGACAACCGAACAACCAGTGGAAACCGTTGCCGACCCGCTAACTGTCATGTTGCGTCAAGGTGCTAAGGAACTCATTGCCCAAGCTGTCGAAGCTGAGCTTCTATCGATGCTTGAGCAACACCAAGGTTTACGCATGTTAGATGGCAGACAAGCGGTGGTCCGCAATGGTTATTTGCCAGAGCGATCAGTGCAAACAGGCTTGGGAGACGTAGAAGTTAAAGTGCCTAAGGTTCGAGATCGATCAGGCTCAGGTATTCGCTTTAACAGTACGTTGTTGCCAGCCTATTTGAAGCGAGCAAAGAGCATTGAAGAGCTTTTACCTTGGCTCTATTTGAAAGGCATTTCCACAGGTGACTACCAAGAAGCCCTGTCGAGCTTGCTAGGTGATCAGGCCAAAGGCCTGTCAGCCAATACCATTAGCAGGCTAAAACAAAGCTGGAGTGATGAACACCGCCAGTGGAGTCAGCGAGACTTAAGCCAAAGCCGCTATGTCTACTGGTGGGCCGATGGTGTGTACAGCAATGTGCGTATGGATGATCGCTTGTGCTTGCTGGTGATCATCGGTGTGACAGAGCAAGGCAAGAAGGAGCTAGTGGCCGTAGAAGACGGCTTTAGGGAGTCGGAATCAAGCTGGTATGAGTTGATGTCAGGGCTCAAGGAAAGAGGCCTGCAAACAGGGCCTAAACTGGCCATTGGTGATGGTGCCCTAGGTTTTTGGAAGGCAATCAGTAAGTGTTACCCAGAAAGCCGCCACCAGCGTTGCTGGGTGCACAAGATGGCGAACGTACTGAATGTGATACCGAAATCAGTGCAGCCAAAAATGAAGGCAGCATTGCAGGATATATGGATGGCAGAAACACGCCAAGACGCTTTGGAAGCATACCAGCGAGCCTTGGTACGTTTTAAAGGCAAATATCCTGGTGCCATGGAACGGTTGCGAAAAGACAAAGAAGAGTTGTTGGCTTTTTACGATTTTCCAGCCGAACACTGGCTGCATATACGGACGACCAATCCGATCGAGTCAACATTTGCTACGGTACGTTTAAGGACGAAACGAGCAAGGAACTGCGGTTCCCGAGAAACCACGCTAGCAATGGTTTACAAGTTATTAGAAACAGCGCAAAAGCGCTGGAAGCGGATTAGAGGATTTAATCTGCTGACCCTTGTGGTCAACAATGTTCAGTTCAAGGATGGTGAACAAGTAGTGGAACAATCTGACAGGAACGCAGCCTAGGCCATACACCAGATTTGACAATAACTCCAACCGGTAAGGGTAGCCAGTACGACAAAAGCTGATATGAACTTCTTAAACATAATTAACACTCCTTATTAAATTTACATTTTTTCATTATGCTCCTCTGGAACAGAAATGTTAATGTATTAGATCAAATTACGCTAAACTTTTATAGTGGCGCGAACTTACCCATCGGTGAAAAGCCCTAGAAGGACCCGCGCGCTGAAAAACTGGGAAACAGAAATTTTAGGAAACAGGATCAAAGCTGGGGTGGTTTTAAGCCATTGTGGAGAGGGTTTTTTACCTGAACACTCCACAATAGCTATGTGTCCTAAATTTACCAAAGATATCTAAATTACCAATATTTATGTTTACCAGTTTTTAGTGTACCCATCAATGGCCACCCTGTTTGCCAAAGAATGGGCACTTTATGGGCTCAAAGATTTTAGCGTTCTTTTCTCCGCTTCTAGATTTCCAGCGGTGACCTTTAAAGTACTCATCACCATCCCATTTATCTAGTGTCTTTATCACTTGCCGCCTACTTACCCCTGTATCGTCCGTAATAAGCTTAACAAGACTGGTTTTAGCTATGCCTTCTTCTGGCATGAAGCCCAAAGCTGAATCAATGAGCTCCCTATCATCGGCTAGCTCTTTGTTTAGTATGGCTTCAGAAACAAATGCATCTTCTTTGGAGTTTTCAATCCGCTCAACACTGTCTAGCAACCTTTCATATGAAGCGGCCTCTCGATCAAATCGAAAACAGACCTCGCGCTCTACATCGCCACGACACTTTATATTGTGAAACTCTGCCAATTTCCCTCCAGTGGCTTCGCCTCCTTCAATGATATAGGCGCAATCTGCATCATCAACAATATCAGACGTACCCGAAAAAATACTTTGCCCTTCATGGTCCTTATTTTTGTTTGTATGAGCTAAGCAGATTAGCGTTCCACCAGCCGCGACAAATAAGCGGGCAATTTTGCCAAAATCGGAACTGGTGCGCTTATCCATCAAGTCGGTAAATTTCTTCAAGGTGTCGAGTATTATTATGGCTTGGTTTGCCTGCTTGAGTTGCACTAACCCCTCCATCAATGGCAGGGCTTCTTGCGTTCTAAATCCTTTAATGCCGGGCACCAACATCTGGCAGCCCAATTGTTTGGCTAATTCAGCCTTCTCTACAGACCCTTTAAACGCATCATCTGCATTGATATAGAACACTGTGGCAGGGTTAATTTCATTTCCTTGAAGTTGCTCTCTAAGTAACCACAAGGACAACAATGTTTTACCTGTATTAGGCGATGCATAAAACACCGTCCAATGCCCACGAATAGCTAGGCCTTTAAACACATATACATCATCAAACATTTGTGCTCGTAGTTCATCAGTTATGTTGGTTATAGAGTACGCTAGCAGTTTGTCTAACGGTGATACTACAGCCACATCTTGCGCTTGCTTCATCATATCTGACACCGCCTTCCATGCTGCTTTGTCATCGCTATTATGGGTTAATACGGTATAGACGCTGTATGCATCATGCGCGCCTTCGCCGTTGTTATATAAAGGGTCGCTACTACTCAATGCGTGCAGCCTACCCGTGCTGGGGTCAATGTTGGTACTTTTGGAACCACTCTGACTCCAAGGTGAAGTGAAGGATTGGTTATCATGCTGAACGTAACCATGCTCTATCAATATCGAAGATATTGAGGTATTGCTGTTATACCAATCTATAGGGCTCTCTGTACCTTCTTTGGTTCGATTTAGGCGTTTTTGCTCTGCGATAGCCTGTTGGAGTTCTTTTGTTTTGATGGTCGCTTCTCGTATTTCTTCAAGTCGTTCCAACTCCGCAGAAAACGCTTCAGCTGGTTTAAAATTGCTTCTATTGCGTATAGATGAATGGCGATAATATCCACCATCATTAGGCAAATAACAAAGCTGACTAGGGCGCTCGTTAACTCTGTCGGGAGTGATACCCCGCTCTTCCAGAGCGTTATTAAGCGCCTGCTGGCAGACTACCCAGAGCTGAGGGTTGATGGCTTCACTTAATGGAATCAACACCCTAGCTTTCTGGTTATTATTGGTTGCCGAATAGCTTGTATATGCCTCAAAATCGCACCCAAACACAATGGAACTAATCACATCTTTAAGTATTTCTAGTACGGGAGGGTTTTCATCAATATCAGCCCAAAGTAACCAGTATTCCCCATGCGCTTTCTGATCTATAGCGGCTCGGCTTTTAAGTGTGCTGGGAATAAGCCACTGGGCTTCAGATTTGCCGACTTTTTGAGGGTTATCAACTAGCTCAAGAATTTCTTCCCAAGTTACTCCTGCTAATGGTTTCGGGTTATGGGAAGCGTTAGGTGAGTGGTGCTGGCCATAGCCGCTGCATAGTTCGTTTTTCATAGAACCCCCCAGCACATCGCCTTGATTAATACTGACTTGTATCGGTAACAGGTAGGGCATAAAACACAAGGCCATTGATAATTGTTAGCGCCGCTATGTTTATGTACAGGTATATCCACAAATACGACTTTAGGGGGCTTAATTATGTCTGCACCACAACAGTGGCAAATGCGGACATTGCAGCTCCTGTAATATGACCGGCTAAAGTGCTTTTGAGAGAGTTGTTTTACGGACGTATTCAAGCTTCCGTGAACGATGTTGCTTTGTTTAAGATAGGTGTTCATAAGTAAATTCCTTTAAAGTGGAACCGACTACTACAGCCTAATAGATAGTGTTACTATTAACGTGTTGACTCTGCCCCGAGATAACACATAGCCCGCCTCTACGTTGCTGTGGTTGCGGGTTTTTTATTTGGATTGGCTAGAAAATTTTTCTTTGCTGCTGATCCAAGCGTTTATGTCAGATTCTTTCCAGCGAACCATATTTGATCCAAGTTGAATTGGTCTAGGGAAAGTGCCTGATTTCATCCAGCGATAAATGCTGGCTCGTGAAGTAGAGAGCTTTGACTGGATATCCTTACATTTTAAAAATGATTCGGATTGAGTATGAGTTGCCATGAGGCCTCCTGTTGCTGATTAATATGCAATAGGATTAAGCCAGAGAAGTTTTTGGCGGAACGATCGGTTTGGCCAATTATTTATATTGTTTTGAACCAACCTCTAATCGTTCGAGCAGCTCTATTTATATTATGCTCGTTTAATAGTTCTTTTGAAGTTTGTGAAGCAGCGTATGAGGAGTTTGGTAACCCGTGCTTGTTTAGATAGGTTTTATAGTGTTTTTGGTATATCGGGAATGCCAGTTTTTTAATATCTTGTGTTGTCGCTGATTTTGCTGTATTTGCTGCATTTGTCTTTGTGTATCCCGCAAAGAATAAGGGTTCCATTTCTGCTTGTATAAGTTTTCTCGCAGATAGGCCGATATGTAGAGCGTAGCTAATAGCTTTCTCTAAATCACCTTGTTCGATTTTCGTTTTTACTTTGTCTGTAGCGCTTAATATATTGAAGGCGGCTACAAAACCCCCGTCCTGTTCAAAATACTCTGTGTATTCTTTTGATAGACTGTGCCCCCATTCCCATCCAGGAAAGTCTCTAAACGGTATTTTCTTTTCGTCTAGATAATTGATGGCTAATTCACGGTATTTGTCCAATAGGTGGGAGTTGTTAAAGGGTTCGGTTATCGCGCCCATTTTATCCCACTCGCGACACATTCGTTGATATTCCTCGTCAGACATAGGGTCTGATATGGTTGAAGAATATGTCACAGTTTGAATATTGCTTTTATGCTTTCCTAATGGGGATTCGCTTGTTTGCGGCCCTAGTCGACGATTTGTTTCTGAGCGTTTCATATGTGAGTGATTTGGTTGATATTGTTATGTGAAGCCAAGCTCAAACTCCCAGTTGAGGCTTCTTCAATATGTTTACTCCACCATTCCATCATAATGCGTCTGCGAGGTAGGTAGTTGGCATGATTATAACTCCTGCGTGTTTCATTAGGATCAATGTGAGCCAAAGCTGATTCAATAATGTCGTAGTCAAACCCCTGTTCATTTAGCGTTGTGCTTGCTAGTGCGCGCATACCGTGGGCAGTTAACATGTCTTTAAAGCCCATTCTTTTAAGCGCTACGTTTGGAGATTGCTCGTTTGCATGCCTTAAAGGGTCTTTTTGACTAGGGAATAGATGCTCTAAGTGACCGCTTATAGGTCGCATGATTTCTAGTAGTGCTACGGTCTGTGCAGTTAACGGGACAGTGTGTTCTCTTTTCTTTTTCATGCGAGCAGAGGGTATGGTCCAAATCATTTGGGCTAGGTCCATTTCTTCCCACTTAGCACCGGCTGATTCCATTGGTCTAACCATCGTGTGTAACTGCCATTCAATCATTGCCCTGGTGGGTAGCTTAATACTGGCCTTGTTTAATGTTTGCATGAGCAATGGGAGCTGGTTTGGTTCTAGGGTGGGGTTGTGCTGCTTTACGGGCTTGGCGAATCGTTCGCGTATGCCAGTCAATGGGTTGTGTTGAATAACGCCTGTATTTACCGAAAAGGTCATTATTTCGTTAAGTCTTTGGCAAAGGCGCTTTACCGTTTCCAAGTTGCCTCTGGAGGCCACTGGCTCAATTGCTGTAATTGCCATTGGTGCCGTTATCTCGCTTATAGGGCGCTGGCCAATGAGTGGAAATACGTGCCTTTCCAAGGATCGCCAAATATCAAGTGCAAAGTCAGCGGTTACTTTTGTTTTCTTAACTTCAAACCATTGGTTGGCAACGACTTGAAGAGTGGTGGTTGTGTCTAGTAACGCCTGTTGGTTTAGTTCGTCTCTGTGGGCTTTGGGATCAATGTTTTCTGCTAACAAGGACAAATATTTGTCGCGAGCATCTCTGGCTTGTTTTAGCGTAGTGCCGCTTGTGTAGCTTCCAAGGGTTATTTTAGCCCGCTGTTTCGCATGTGGTTTTTGGTACCTAAATATCCATTCCTTAGTGCCATTGGGCCTTACACGTAAGCCGAGTCCCTGGGTGTCGCTTAGAACATATTCCTTCTCAGAAGGCTTTGCATTACGTATCTGCGTGTCATTAAGTGGTGTAGCAATCCTTGGCATGTTTCAACCTCAATTAGTTGGTTTTGGTACCCATGTAGTTCTATTTCTACTATTGGGTACCATAGAGGGTACCATAAATAATGAGATTTGGTGAGAAGGTTTGAGTATGCTTGAGATAATAAAAAGCCCCAAATCCTTTTCATTATAAGGGTTTGGGGCTGTATTTGAGTTTCAGTGAGAATGCCTGAAACTAGTATTTGGTGGAGATGGGGGGAGTCGAACCCCCGTCCGTCAGTCCTCTGCCATTGGCTCTACATGCTTAGATCTTTCTATTGTTTTAACCCACAACGACCCGAAAGTCAGGGTGTATAGGGCGATCTCGATTGAATCTAGAGCTTTGTCCCCGAGCTAGGACGCCACTCGATCCTGTTCTGCGTGCCACTTTGCAACCATTTACAGGCATCTGGTGCTCAGTGTAAGCGGGATTTAGGCCGCTAGTGCGTAGTTTTCGTCGTTTGCGACTAAATGTTTGCAGGGTTGTATTTACGAGATACCAAGCGATCTCGACATGCACCGCAGGGTTTGTAACCAGCGTCGAAACCAGTCATCCCCAAAGTAGTTGCTATTGTAGCAGTAATAACTGTATGGGGGCAGAGGTTAAGTACTTCAAGTGCCTAGATTTTTCGATTTATATTCACTATCGTCTGCGGCTTGGTAAAAATGCGCGCCATCTGAGACATTTCAGGGCATAATATAAGTTAATGTGAATTTACCTGCCGCAACTTGTTGGCCGATGCTGAAATTATGGATTTTTTCTGGATTTTATTTGCCTTTATGTTTGGTGTGTTAGCCCGTAGTGCTGGCCTGCCCCCGCTGATTGGGTATCTTGTAGCGGGATTTTTGCTTAACATTATTGGTATTGAAAGCAGTGACACCTTACAGATATTGTCGGATTTAGGCATCACCTTGATGCTTTTTACCATTGGCTTAAAGCTAAATGTGCGGGATTTACTGAAAACCGCCGTTTGGGGTGGTGCCGTTAGTAACATGGTGTTGTGGATTGCCACTTTTACGGCTTTGGCGATGCTGCCTATCACCTACGGTGTTAGTTATTTTGCAGGTATGGATTGGCAGACAGCTGTGCTTATTGGCTTTGCTTTGAGTTTTAGTTCCACTGTGTGTGTGGTGAAGGTGCTTGAAAGCAGCGGCGACATAAAGAGCCGTCATGGCAAGATGGCCGTAGGCATTCTGGTGGTACAGGATATCGTGGCTGTGGTGTTTATGGTTATTGCCACCGGGCAAGAACCTTCTGTATGGGCATTGGCGTTGTTTGGTTTGTTGTTCTTGCGCAAGCCGTTAACGTTATTCCTAGAGAAAGTAGGCCATGACGAGTTGTTGCCTTTGGCGGGTTTTTTCCTTGCCTTTGGCGGTTATGAGTTGTTTTATGCCTTGGGTATTAAAGGTGATCTTGGTGCCTTGGTTGCTGGTGTGATTTTGAGCGGTACTTTTAAGTCCTACGAACTGTATCGTTCATTGATGAGCTTTAAAGATTTGTTTCTCATTGGCTTCTTCCTATCCATTGGTTTTACGGCTTTGCCGACGGCAGATATGCTGGTGGTAGCTATGTTTCTAGCCTTGTTGATCCCCATTAAGAGTTTCTTCTTCTTTAATTTCCATGGCTTGCTGGGCCAGCGTGCCCGTACTTCTTATCTGAACTCTTTGGTACTGGGCAATTATAGTGAATTTGGTTTGATCGTTATTGCCCTATGTATCAGCTTTGGTTGGTTGGCGGCAGAGTGGTTAGTGATTTTAGCCTTGGCGGTAGCAGTGTCCTTTGTTATTACCAGTATTAGTTATCGTTTCTCTCATACTATATATCGCCTGTTTAAAGGCTTTATTACCCGCTTTGAGCATAATCGTGATTACGACGATGTATGTCAGTTGCCTGCCGAAGCAGAAGTTTTGGTAGTGGGTATGGGGCGTGTAGGGCGTGGTACCTACGCGGCCTTGTCTCGTCAATTAGGCGACAAGGTATGGGGCTTGGATAACGATGAAAGCCGAGCTAAGCATCTGCTCAGTAAGGGCGAACGGATTTTATACGGTGATGGTGAAGATGTGGATCTTTGGCAGCGTATGAAGTTGGAGCAGATTAATCTAGTCCTAATTGCTTTGCCTTATATCGCCGATATTGAAAACATACAAGAACAGTTGCAAGCCTGTAATTATCAGGGCAAGGTGGCGGCCATTGCGCGCTATGAAGATCAGGTAGAAGAATTGGCAGATTGTGGCATCGATCGTATCTTTAACTTTTATACGGAAGCGGGTGTGGGTTTTGCCGATGAAAGTATGGCTTTGTTGGCGGACGCCAATGCCGAGGTAAAGAGAGTTTAGCTAGATTGCAACGTTGCTGCGCGCCTTACAATGACGTATTTAAGCCTTCATCAAGATGCGTTGCTTTTGCTTGTTCCAGTCACGCTCTTTCTCTGTAGCGCGTTTATCATGTAGTTGCTTGCCTTTTACTAGAGCAATTTCGCACTTTACATGAGAGCCCTTCCAGTACAAGGCTAGTGCCACAATAGTGTGGCCTTTTTGTGTGCTGGCGGCAAATAGTTTGGCAATTTCTTTTTTATGTAGCAGGAGCTTGCGTGGACGCATTGGCTCACAAACTACGTGGGTACTGGCCGTTAGTAGTGGTGCAAAATGAGCGGCCACAAGATGTGCTTCGCCGTTGCGAATCAGTACGTAGGAGTCGGTGATGTTTGCTTTACCTTCACGTAGGGATTTAACTTCCCAGCCCGTTAACTGAATACCTGCCTCAAAGCGTTGTTCGATGTGATATTCGAACTTGGCGCGCTTATTGAGGGCGATAGTACCGTCGGAAGGTTTCTTTGCTTTGGATTTCTTTGCCATGGCGCGCATTGTACAGCATGGGTCAAAATTCGGTAGGGGTTTTGCACAAAAAGCCCACTCATTTGGGGCTTTGTTGATGAATGTATCGGTAGCGGCTAGCGTGCAGGTTAGGAAAGGCTTAAAATATGGGGTTTTTATAACTCTTGGTTTTGAGGCTGTTTGTGCCAGTAATTAATCGTTCTGCCTTGGTGATGCATTCTGCAAAGCAGATGTTTGATCTTGTTAATGACGTTGCTTCCTACCCACAGTTTTTAGATGGTTGTGTGGGCGTAGATCTGCTTGAGCAAAGCGAAACTCACATGGTTGCGCGTTTGCACCTGCGTAAGGCGGGGCTAAGCTATCAGTTTGTCACGCGCAATCAATTGCGTGAGCCAGGACTGATAGAGCTGGAATTGGAAGATGGTCCTTTTGATCACCTGCGTGGCAAATGGTTGTTTACACCTTTGCGAGAAGATGCGAGTAAGGTAGAGATGCAATTGGATTTTGCGATCTCTGGCATTGCCGGCAAGGCATTGGGCGGCCTATTTAGTCAGGTAGCAGGCAGTATGGTCGATTCTTTTTGCCAACGAGCGGAGCAAGTTTATGGATAAGCAGACAATGATTGATATAGAAGTGGCTTATGCCTTGCCTGATGAACAGTTGATCCTGAATATTCAGGTTGCCGAAGGTACTAGCGTATTTGATGCTGCCAAGCAGTCAGGCATTGAGCAGCGCTTTGACGGTTTGAATGTTGATGATACCCCGATGGGTATTTTTGGTAAAACCGTGCGTAAGCCAAAAGAAGAAGAGATTAAAGCAGGGCAGCGTATTGAAATATACCGCCCCCTTATCATTGACCCCAAGCAGGCTCGCGCAAATCGCGCCGCAAAAGCCGCGGCGGATAAGAAAAAAGCCTAGCGTTGAATTTCGCTAACGCGATCGTTAATAAAAATGACGCGTAGTTTGGCTTCGGTGGATGTGCTGTCGCCTTGCTTAAGCTGGTAAACGTAGTCCCAGTGATTGTCATTAAAGGTGTCCACGACTAATGGCGTGCCCATCACATACTGTACTTGGTCGCGAGTTAGGCCAGGGCGCAGCAATTCCACCATGTCATCAGTAATGATATTACCTTGTTGAATGTCCATTTTGTGGACGCCAGGAAATTCCAAGTCCGCAAGACTAGAGCAGCCAGTTAAGGCCAGAGCAATAAGTACTGTAACAAAGTAACGTTTCATAGGTGGTTAGTGCTTTCGTGGTTAGTTGTGAAGAATCATACCTGATTCTATGACCATCGAATAGCCAAAAAGATCCCACAACTAACCAAGATTTCTTCTAATGTACGGCGCTGGAACCTAGCATTTCTTTGGCGTGAGCCAATGTTTGCTCGGTTAAGGTGACACCGCCTAGCATGCGAGCAATTTCTTGAATGCGCTGGTTATCACTTAAAGGCACTACTTGTGTGTGAGTTACCTTGTCTTGGCTATGTTTGCTTACCTGCAAATGATGCTGAGCTTGGCTGGCTACTTGTGGTAAATGGGTAATGCAAAGTAATTGGCAGTGTTGCCCTAGTTGCGCCAGCAGGCGACCAACGATTTCTGCGGTGGCGCCACCGATACCCACGTCCACTTCGTCAAAGATCAAACAAGGGGTAATGCTGGTGCTAGCAATAACTACCTGAATAGCTAAGCTAATACGGGACAATTCACCACCGGAGGCTATCTTGGCTAGCGGTTTGGCTGCTTGTCCTGGGTTAGTCTGAATCAGCATTTCTACATCATCTAAACCCTTAGGGTGTAATTCTGTTGCGGTTTTGCTGCTAATCGCAAACTGCAGGCGGCAGTGAGGCATGCCAAGTTGTGCAAGTTGCTCAGCAACGGCGCCTTGTAATTGCTCAGCAGTAGTTTGGCGTTGCTGGCTGAGGGTTTCAGCCGCCTTGGTGTATGTCTTGGTTATTAGTTGTTGTTGCTCGGCAATGGCTAGCAGGTCGGCTTCTTGGTTTTCATTACGCTGTAGCTGTGCTTGTAATGTTTGCAGGTGTTGCAGTAATAGGGTTGGTTGCACCTTGTGTTTGCGGGCTACGGAATATACTTGATCCAAGCGTGATTCAATAGCGGCTAGGCGACCTGGGTCTTGATCAAAACCTTGCATAAAGCTCTGTAGTTCGTACTGGCTTTCTTCTACTTGAATGGCGGCGCTAGCGAGTAGTTCTATGGCGTTGGTTATTTGCGGGCTATAGTCAGCAAATTCCTGCAACTCTTGTTGCCAGCGTTGTAGGCTGGCCTTAGGGTCTGCGTTACTGTCATTATCAGGTAGCACGGCACCTACGGCTTGTAATAGTTGGTCGGCTTTAGCTAGTTGTTTGTGCTCTTGTTCTAGCTGTTCTAGTTGCCCTTCTACTAGCTCTAAGGTTTCTAATTCGTCCACCTGGTATTGCAAAAGCTGGCGTTCAGCTTCGCTTAATTGTTGGTCGCCAGTGAGTTCTTTGGCTTGGCGAGCTAGTTCGTGCCATTGCTGGCTTAACTCGGATACAGTAGCGAGTGATTTTTGATGGGAGCCATAGGCATCTAACAGCTTAAGGTGGCTGTCGCGGGCCAATAGATGTTGATGTTCGTGTTGGCCGTGAATGTTGATTAGTTGCTGGCCAAGTAGTTTGAGGGTGGCTATGTTGACTGGCTTGCCGTTCACATAGCCACGGGAGCGCCCGTCTTGGTTAACCATGCGGCGCAAGATGCAGGTATCTGGGTCTTCAGCGCTAGCTAGGTGTTTGCTAGCTAGGTAGTCTTTAACGGCCGGTAGTTTATGGAGGTCGAAGACGGCATGGATGTCGGCCTTGTCGGCACCTTGTCTAACGCACCCGGATTCGGCTCGGTCACCTAAGGCTAGGCCAAGAGCATCAAGGAGGATGGATTTGCCCGCTCCAGTTTCGCCACTAATAGCGGTCATGTTGCGATTGAAATCGAGATGCAAAAAGTCGACTAAGGCAAAGTGCTGCACAATGAGTTGTTGAAGCATAATGGGGCCCTCGTGTGCGTTAGTAAATTGGTAAATTACTGGAATTATATCCAGTAGTGTATGA
>Ga0055584_100004951_pt1 | contig 13037 bp, 9 predicted proteins | sample OSDHelmetaG_FD_58716 | JGI IMG/M metagenome (GOLD analysis project Ga0055584, IMG submission 58716) | Pelagic marine sediment microbial communities from the LTER site Helgoland, North Sea, for post-phytoplankton bloom and carbon turnover... | ecosystem: Environmental > Aquatic > Marine >... | reverse complement strand
ACCAGATCGGGGTTCATGCCAAACCGACCGCTGACATGTTCATAAACATGAGCATGGGTATCGATCATTCCCGGGATGACCAGCTTGCCCGCAGCATCAATCGTTTTAGCGCCATTAGCTGATAGGGTCTCGGCGACCGCCGCAATTTTACCGTCCTTGACCGCAACATCGCTGACGCCATCAATATTATTTGCTGGATCGATAACCCGGCCGCCGCTGATTACGAGATCATATTGCTCTGCCATATCCGCCTCCATGCGGTGAATTACGCCCTGATGATGACCCCTGATGATGACAAGGGCTTGCTAAGCCCTGATAATGGCCCTCAGGACTTCGGTGATCAACTGTGATCAGCTAACAGGCGTATCCCTATGAAGCCAGTCGCGACAGGCGGTGTCGGTGAATCAGTTCTCCGCAAGGAGGATGAGCGCTATCTGCGCGGACGTGGCGAATTCGTGGCCGATATCAAACGTTTTGGCATGCGCGAAGTGGCTTTCGTGCGTAGTCCCGTGGCACATGGCCGGGATGTCAGGGTCACCAAGCCGTCAGGCCGCGAAAAAGATGTATTTATCGCTGGCGATTTGACCGGTGTATTGCCGATCCGCGCGGATTCAGGGCTTGCCGGGTTTAAGTCGTCGCTTCAGCCAATCCTGGCGTATGAGAAAGTTCGTCATGTTGGAGAGCTGATCGCCGCCTGTGTTGCCGATACGCGTGGCGAAGCCGAGGATCTTGTCAGCCAGGTGGCTGTTGAGATTGAATCGCTCCCGGTCATTTCAGATATGCTGCAGGCACGTGAAGATAATGCGCCTTTGGTCCATGAGGAGTGGGGCGACAACGTCTTCCTCGAAACCTTTGTTGAAGCCAAAGCGGATATTGAGGTGTTAAAGGCGCAGGCTGCGGCATCCGTCACGCGGAGTTTCAGAACAGCGCGGCAATCGATGGCACCGATTGAAGGCCGCGGCGTGGTCGCTGAATGGGATCGACGGTTGGAACTATTGACTCTGACGAGCTCGACGCAGATGCCGCATATCGTCCGCACCGGGCTCGCCGAATGTCTCGGACTTGAAGAAGGTCAGGTGCGTATTGTCGCGCCGGATGTTGGTGGTGGATTTGGCTATAAAGGCATTCTGCTTGCGGAAGAGGTTGCGCTGTCATGGATCGCAATCCATACCGGCCAACCGGTGTGCTGGATTGAAGATCGCCGCGAACAGCTCAGCGCCAACGCGAATTGCCGCGAACATCATTATGAGATCACCGCTTATGCAGCCGACGATGGAAAAATTTTAGCCGTCGAATGTGAAGCGACCGTCGACGCAGGGGCGTACTCAGCCTATCCGTTCTCGGCCTGTCTTGAGGCGGCTCAGATCGCAAGTATTCTGCCAGGGCCATATAACTTTCCCGGGTTTCGCTGTCGTACCTGGTCATCGGCAACTAATAAACCACCAATCCTCCCCTATCGGGGCGTCGCGCGGACGGGCGTGTGTTTTGCACTGGAGACGTTAATCGATCCATTGGCGCGGGAGCTCGGTATCGAGCCACATGAGATGCGGATTAAAAATCTGCCGCCGCCCGAACGGATGCCGTTCATCAATGTGACCAACAAACTATTTGATTCCGGGGACTATCCTGAATGTATGGCGCGGGCCGCGGCCGCAATTGATGTGGCGGCAGTACGTGCCCGTCAGGAATTGGGCGAGGACGATGGCCGAAAAATTGGTGTTGGTTTCTCGATCTTTTGTGAACAGGCAGCGCATGGCACGTCGGTCTATTCAGGATGGGGAATTCCCATGGTACCGGGGTTTGAACAATCGACGATCCGCCTGACGCCGGATGGCGGGCTTGAAGTCCGTGTCGGTGTGCAATCGCATGGTCAGAGTCTGGAGACAACGCTCGCCCAAGTCGCTTCGGAAGTCTTGACCATCGATACAGACGTTATAAAGGTCGTCCACGGCGATACCGCTTACACACCCTATTCAACGGGGACCTGGGGATCGCGCTGTGCAGTAATGGCAGGGGGTGCGGTATCCGCGTCATGCGCGGCACTCTCAACCCGTATTCTCCGGATTGGCGCTCATCTGTTACAGGCTGACATCGCAGAAGTCTCTTTAGCGGAGGGAGAGGTACGATCCAGCAATGGCGCGGTTTCTGTCAGTGATATCGCGCGAACCTGGTATCGTGCGCCGCAGGAATTGCCACCGGCGTTAGCGGCCGATGCGCTGGAAGTTACTGCGGGCTACCGACCTAATCCCGATAGCGGCACGTTCTCTTATGCTGCACATGGTTGTGTCCTTGCCGTTGATCCTGAGGTCGGCGACGTTGAAATCCTTGATTACGTGATCGTTGAAGACGGCGGTGTTTTGATCAACCCCATGGTGGTTGATGGCCAGGTATATGGCGGCACTGCACAGGGCATCGGCACGGCCCTGTTTGAAGAAATGCCCTATGACGAGTATGGCCAGCCAATGGCTAATACGCTGGCGGAATATCTTCTACCGAGTGCGTGTGAAATGCCCCACGTGCGGATCGATCATATGGAAACGCCGTCTCCATTTTCTGTCTTTGGACAAAAAGGGCTGGGAGAAGGCGGCGCGATTGGCCCGCCCGCAGCGATTGCCAATGCGATCAATGATGCCTTTAAGGATATTGATCTCGTGGTCGACAGGTTGCCGGTGTCACCGGTGCGTTTGTTTGAGTTGATCCGTAAGGCGGAGGCCAAAAATGAATGATGCGGACAAAAAGGCCGTAGATAAACTACTCGCTGTTGTGCCGGCCTGGTCGCGTGTCACGACGGCGCGTGATGCAATGGCTTTGCCGGATCACACGCTGCTGCATTGTGGGCCGCCAGCAAATCCCTCTCTGTCCCTCGTCACGCCGATTCTCAACTCGGCGGCTGTTGCCTGTGTTTATGAAGGCTGGGCGAAGACGCTGGAGGAAGCGGACGAGTTGATTGGTTCGGGCTTTATCACGTGTGAACCGGCTCAGGATCGCAATGTCGCAACACCGATGGCGGCTGTGGTTTCACCGTCGATGAAGCTCACGGAATTCGTTGATCTAAACGATCCTAGCTGTTTCGCCTGGGCACCGCTAAATGGTGGTGGTACTGGCGCTGACCCAGTACCACGCTATGGCTATAAAAATCAGGCCGCAATCGATTTTCTTCGGTTTCTGAATGATGAAGTCGGAGACGCAATGGCTGCCGTACCGGGCGATAGTCCAATCGAATGGCTCCCGATAATCGATGAGGCGCTGACTCGAGGGGATGACGGCCATCTTCGTCATCTGGAGGCGCACAAAATACTTATCGGCATAATTCGAGAACGCCTCAACAAGGAATTCGTAGGATCAGCGACTGACATCTTTATGGAGAAATGGCCGTTTTTTCATCTCAATTTCTGGATGGCGGCCTCCAAACTTATCCTGTCAGCCGCCGCCCGAACCGACAGAAGTTCAATCATCACCGCCTTTGGCGGCAACGGCAATGAATTTGGACTGCAGGTCGCAGGGCTTCCGGGACGATGGTTTACCTGTCCCGCGAGACCGCCGCACGGGAATATCCGTGAGCCGCATACTATTGATACCTGTGTTGGTGCATTCGGTGATAGCGCAGTCTCGGAAGGGTTAGGACTTGGTGCAATGGCGCAGAGCTATTGTCCGGATATGCAGGCGTTGCATGCCGGTTTTACGCCTGACGATATTTTTGAGTTGCCGGAAAAACTTCTTATGGCACCGCATCCCAAAATGCCAAAAAGCGGCGCGCGCGTTGGGGTGTCGGCGCGAGCGGTCATAGAGGCAGAGGTGACACCGGTTGTTGAACTCGGCATTGCAGATAAACATGGCATCAATGGTGGGTTAGGCGCCGGAATTTATCGTCCACCTATTGCCCCCTTTACCGAAGCCTGTGAGGCGCTGAGTTAAATTATGGAAATGCATGCTCTCGATTTGCGCGAAGTAATCGTGTTTTTGGTTGCAGCCGGCATTATCGTGCCGCTCGGCCAGCGCTTAAAGTTAAGCCCGGTTCTTGGTTTCGTGTTTGTCGGGTTGCTTATTGGCCCCTACGGTCTCGCGCGATTTACAGATGTATTTCCCGGGCTCTCTTATGTGGTCATTGCAGATGTTAAAGGCGTTCAGGCTTTGGCAGAGCTCGGTATCGTGTTTCTGCTCTTTATGATTGGTCTTGAATTGTCGTTCGCACGCCTGTGGTCTCTACGGCGTCAGGTTTTTGGCCTCGGGGGTGCTCAAGTGATCTTAACGAGTGCTGTGATCACAGCGATTGCCTTGTTGTTCGACAATTCATTGCCGGTGTCCGTGGTTCTTGGGGCGGCGTTTGCGCTTTCGTCAACGGCGATTGTCATGGAAGTGCTGGCGGATCACCGGCGCCTCGGCACGCGCGTTGGGCGTACCGGATTTTCGATTTTATTGTGCCAGGACCTCGCCGTATTGCCCGTATTGTTCCTGGTCACAGCTTTCACGGTGCAACAGGACGGTTCGGTTGTTGAGGGTCTTGCAATTGCCATAGGACAGTCTCTAATTGCCGTCGTTGTCATTCTGGTTGTTGGTCGCATCGTTATGCGGCCGCTTTTCCGCTTTGTTGGCAATGTTGAGCGGCGCGAAATGTTCCTCGCCCTCGTTCTTCTGGTCATCATCGGAACCGCCATTGCTACACAAAAGGCTGGGCTTTCAATGGCCCTTGGTGCCTTCCTCGCGGGGCTTTTGCTGGCGGAAACAGAATATCGTCACGAAATTGAAGTGGATATCGAGCCATTCAAAGGATTGCTGCTGGGTTTGTTCTTCGTCTCCGTCGGGATTTCAGTTGATCTGGCCCAGGTAGCGGCAGCACCCTTGATACTACTGAGTGCTGTCGTTGGTTTATTCCTGCTGAAAGGCTCCATCCTGTATGGCTTGTTGCGGCTGTTTCGCGAACCTCGTGCTGCGTCATTTGAGATTGCTTTACTCTTGGGACAAGGCGGTGAGTTTGCTTTTGTGGTTATTGCATTGGCGGTTGCGGGTGGCCTGCTACCAGCTGACACAGCACAGTTCATGATTGTGGTTACAGCCTTGACGATGATGGCCACACCACCCGTTGCGCAATTTTCGCGTCGGCTGGGTAGGCTTATTGAAGCGAAGGATGTCAAAGCCAGTGATTCTATTCACGATGTGCCGGAAGACATTTCTGGTCACATCATCATTGTTGGGTATGGGCGAGTTGGCCAGATGCTGGGATCCGTTCTCGAATCTCAAAAACAGTTTCATATTGGCGTTGATACCGATGCGGCGTTGGTGGCTCAGTTTCGGAAGGATGGTGGCAGTATTTACTTTGGCGATGCCAGCAAAGCGGACATGCTCAGAAAACTTGGTGTTGCGCAGGCGTCCGCACTCGCGGTGACGATGGATGACCCGCAGGCAGCGCAACATGTTGTAACCACAGCGCGGCGGCATTGGCCTGACTTGACGATTTATGCGCGAGCGCGCGATGTCGAACATGCCACCCGGCTAATAGGGCTGGGGGCTGATCACGTCGTCCCTGAAACGACCGAGGCCAGCCTTAATTTAAGCGAGCTGGTTTTAACCGGAACCGGTGTTCCCGAAAATGCAGCGAGACATTTGATCGACGCGTTACGCCAGTCGGAACAGGCAACAGTGGATGAGACTCGGAATTAAAATTCTATAAGAATTTTTAGACCTTTTTCCATTTGCCATCGGTTTGACGGTAAGCAGTGCCGGTAGCGATTTCGATACGACTGGAAATTGTCACTTTGGTCTGATAATTCCGACAGTGGGTTCCAGATCGGGTTCGGTAGGTAGGGGTTGGCGTTACCTCATATCGGTCATTGGCACGGTTCGGATTTCTCCAGACAACGTTACGGCCCGTGGGCGTTCGCTCCAGGATTTGGCCGACGCAATTTTGATCTATGTCATCCATCGTGCGGCCTATTTTGCCACCAACGAGAGCGCCAATAATAGCGCCGCCAATTGTCGCTAATGTCTTTCCACTGCCGCTGCCGATTTTTGATCCAACGACGCCACCAACTGTACTCCCAAGAACGGCCCCGATGACTTCACTATTGCAAATACCGGTGCCGATAGAGGGTATTTTCACCAAAATGTCGGTTGTTACCGTTCGCTTGATGTTGTCTTGAGAATAAGTAAATTCGGTTTTACCCCGGCGGCCCCATGCCGGCGCCCATGCAGGGGGACCACCACGTTTGACCTTATGAGATTTCTTATGACCTTTTTCTTTTTTTGAATGACCAGGTGGATTATGGCCAGGACGGTGATGAGCGTATGTGTCGCCGACAGAAACCATTGTAAAAATCGCAATGATGCCTAGCACCAGTAGATTAGGACAATGCACGTGTTTCATGATCTCTCGCTTGATATCTGGTTGGTGTGAATAACGGCCTCTTAATGAGGCATGATTTTGGGAGTGCGCGAGAAACTATCAAGATAAAGCGACGGCGACGGCACAGGCCCAACATCGCGGTTTTTATTCCCAATGGTGCGACCGTAAATTTTATCCTGGCTGTTGGTCGGGAGGCATAACGTACCGTCAATTTACCGGGCAGAAGATACAACCTCTAATCATTGCCTCAATCTCGCAGCTAAGTTGATTTGTAAACACTCTGTTAACTATTGGCTGCAACAGTCCTGATACGGGGTATTTTAATGGGGCTCAGGGAATTTCTGGTGATTTACCGACCGCTGGCGTTGCGCCAGAAATTTTGGCGTTGGCTGAAGGGTATTGTTTTTGTTTTGCCGGCAATGCTGGTTTTCAACGCAATTGCTTCTGCTGGTCACAGCGCGGTCCCGAAAAAACGTATTCTTTTTATCGCTTCCTATAGCCCGTCATTCCCGTCATTTTTCGATCAAGTGAACGGTCTGAAGATGGGGCTTCGTGAAAACGGTTTCAACAAGGGTAGCTATATTCTTGATATCGAGTTCCTCGATAGTAAAAGGTTTCCGCTTGAGGTTCGCGCGAATAAGTTAAAGAGCGATCTCTCCACCAAGTTTCAAAAACTCCCGCCATACGACCTTGTCGTCGCAGCAGATGACACTGCCTTGAACTTTTCGAGGACGCCGCAAACAACGTTGTTGCGTGGGTCGAAAATCGTATTCCTTGGTGTGAACAATGTTTCGTTGGCGCTTAAACGAAATGCCAACCCGGATATTGTCGGTGTCGTAGAAAGGCAGTCGGCCGGGGAAACGCTGGATCTGGTTAAACATTTGTTTTCTGAAAATACAGTGATCCATGCCATTGGCGACAAGACTCCGACCGGAAAGTCTAACGAACGATTTTTTGACGCTGCGGCGCGCTCACGGCCAGATTTAAACGTCGTTAAACATTCCCTGGCGCAATTGAGCTACGCGCAGCTCTTTGACCGATTTCAGAAGATTCCTGAAAACACGGTGGTATTTCTTAACTCCGTGCATCGTGATGTAACCGGGGCTAACCAGAACTGGGGAGAATTCATTACCCATTTGAAGGCTGTCTATAAGGGCCCAATATTTTCAATGCAAAAGGCGCCGATTGGCTGCATTGCTTGCCAGTAAAATTCCTTCAGGAGTTCCGTCAGCTAGTTTGCGGGTAATTGATCAGAGCCCAAATCTATTTCTGTTCGATCATTCTGAATTGGCGCGCTTTCAGTTAAAAAAGGCAGCTCTTCCTCGCGGATCTGCAATCATTAATGCACCGAAATCTATTCTCAATCAATATGCGCATTGGGTTGTTGGTGGTATTCTCGTTTTTGTCCTGCAACTCGTCCTGATTTTGCTGTTGGTTAACACCATACGCCAGCGCCGTTCGGCGGAGGTATCACTGAGAGAAAGTGATGCCAGATTTCGGGCGTTTTTCGATAATTCTCCCTCCATCATGTATATGAAAGATCTTCAACATCGCTTGACGATGGTGAATACGAAATGTCGTGAATTCCATAATGCCGGAGATGCAACTTTTGTGGGGGCGCGGGGTGGTAAATCATTCGATGAAGCCAAGCGCCACAAAGTTGAAGAACTTGATCGGAAAGTAATCGAAGGCGGCGTTGTCATAACCTCTGATCTTTCCGTCACGTCGCAAGATGGTGACAAGCGTGAATTTATTATCACTAAATTACCCATTTTAGATGAGAACAAGAAGGTGTTTGGGATTGGCGATATCAACACGGACGTTACCACCCTCCGTAAACGTGAAGCCGAGCTTACAGAGGCCCGCAACTAGGCAGAAGAGGCCGCCCGCCAGTCTGCAGTGGCGGCGGCAATGGCGGAAGAAGCCAATCGCACTAAATCGCGCTTTCTCGCAACGATGAGCCATGAAATTCGAACGCCCTTAAATGGCGTGCTGGGTATGGCTGAAGTTCTGTCTCACACCGACCTGGATGCCGACCAGGGAGATTTCGTACAAACGATCAGGGACTCCGGCAAGTCGCTTCTAGATCTGCTAAATGACATTCTAGATCTTTCGAAGATCGAGGCAGAGCACATCGAGCTGGAAATACTGGATGTTTCGATTCCGGACTTGCTCGACGCAGCTGGAGGCTTATGGAAACATCCTGCCAGTGAAAGGGGCATTCAGTTCACGGTCCAAAACGACGTCACAAATGGGAACTGTATCAAAAGTGATCTGGGTCGGTTGCGGCAAGTCATCAATAATCTCGTTGGTAATGCGATCAAGTTTACGCATGAAGGTCAGGTTTCGCTTCGGGTAATGGAGGTGGCCCGAAAAGACGAGATGATCGGGCTGCGTTTTGAGATTCAGGATAGCGGTATTGGTATTGATCAGCAGCATATCGAGAAACTGTTTAAGCCATTCTCGCAAGCCGACAGTTCAACAACCCGACAATATGGGGGGACCGGTTTAGGGCTTACGATCAGCAAAAACCTTGTAGAATTGCTGGGGGGTGAAACCGGGGTCGACAGCAGCCCAGGGGAAGGGTCTACCTTCTGGTTTACGATTGTCGCCGAGTGTGGCGATGCCAATATTGAGGCCAGTGCCAAACAGGCAGAGACAGATGACATGGGCAACGGTATATCGGCTGCGCGCCAACTTCGAATTTTGATTGCCGAGGGTAACCCGATAAATCAAAAGGTTATCTTGTCCATGCTCGCTCCCATTGATTGCCAGTTTGATATTGTTCCAGACGGGCTGGAAGCGGTCGCCGCGATAACCCGGTCGAACTATGATTTGGTTCTTATGGATATTAAGATGCCCCAAATGGACGGTATAGAGGCTACCAAACGCATTCGCTCCCTGCCAAATAAAATTTCCCAAATACCGATCATTGCTATGACCGCAAATTCGATGCAGGGAGATCGCGAGACATATCTTGGGGTTGGTATGAGTGACTATGTGTCCAAACCGATTGACCAACGTGAGTTGGTGAACGCCATTGTGAGACAAAGTGACATCTCAATGCCTGACATGTCCGCCTTGTCCCTTCATAAGAAGACCGGGTCTGTTACAGCGACCAAACCGATGACAGCCGAAGCTGAAAGTCAGCTGGATAATCTGATGGGTGACCTAGACGGGCTGCTTGACGGCACCAACGACTAACAGGCAGTTTGCAGCAATCTGCTGTCACCCCATGACAGCGGCAGTAGCCTCCGCTACTCTCCTAGCTTGGTAATTTTGTTGCTTTGCACAGAGAGAATATTATGACCGATCAAAGCCTGCGTGGCTTCCTGAAGATGGTGGAGAGTGACTTTCCGGCGGATTTCGTCCGAGTGTCCACCCCTGTACGTCGAGAACTCGATATAACCTCCTCCGTGTTTGAGTTTGAACGGAATAACAAGAGCCCGATTCTTCTCTTCGAGAATGTTGAGGGTTTTGACAATCCTGTTGTCACCAATACCGCTGGCAATCGTCGGTTGCTCGCGGCGGCGGTTGGTGTCGCGCCAGATGATTTACCGCTGGCTTATCGTGAGCGGTGTCAGAATTATCAGCCAGTCGAAGTTGTTGGCGATGCGCCATGGCAGGATATTGTATTGGAAGGCGATGACGTTGACCTGACCAAACTGCCGATTCCGCTTCATTTCCACGTCGATGCTGCGCCTTACATTACCGCCGGACAAATCACCGCACGGGACCCTGACGGCGAGACAGATACGGTGGGTTTTCATCGTTTGATGCTGAAAGGCAAAAACCGACTCGGACTTTCCCTGCATTCCCGCCGCCGTATGTATGAATTTCATCGGCGCGCTGAGGCCAAGGGCGAAGCGCTTCCGGCGGCGATCACCATCGGTATTCACCCCATCCACTATATGGGCTCAATGGCCTATCACTACCCGCCAAATGTCAGTAAATACGAAATCATTGGCGCTTTGTTTGGCGAATCATACAAGGTCGCCACTTGTAAGACCAACGATCTGTCGATCTCGGCTGGTGCTGAAATTGTCATCGAAGGTGAAATTCTCGCCGACACGCATGAACCAGAGGGACCGTTCGGTGAGTTCACCGGCTATGCGTCCTACCGCTCTACTGAAAATGTGTTCGTCGCCAAGCGTATTCAGATGCGGAGTGATGCAATTTTCCACAGTGTCGCTTCTGGTACGGCTGGCGATCATATCCTGGTGTCGTCAATCAGTCGTGAGGCTGAAATCCTGAATGCCCTTCGCCGCAACCTGCCAAATGTCAGCGCGGTTCATGTGCCGCTTTGTACCGTTGGGGCGCTGATGGCAATCGTTCAGATGAAAAAGACGGCCGAAGGTCAACCCAAGCAGGCGATCATGGCGGCGCTGGGCACAGAGTTCTACGTAAAGACGGTCATCGTTGTTGATGAGGATGTCGATATCTTTAACCTGTCGGATGTGATGTGGGCGGTGATCACCCGGACCCGGGCTGACCAGGATGTGACCTATATTCACGGCGCGATGGGCGCGATCCTTGATCCGACATCGGACCCCAAAAACCACACCGTGACCAAGGTTGGCATCGATGCGACCAAACCGACCGGACGTGACTTTGCTGAACGGCTTACAATTACCGACGAGCAACGCGGTCGCGTGCAGGATATCTTCCGTCGGTCGGGAATTGAGTTCTGAGTGACGGGTCTGACATCAAACTAATCAAACGCCTGCTCGATGTGATTGAGCAGGACATTGTACCGCTGACACGTGCCGGCGTCGCACAGGGCAACAAACTGTTCGGTGCTGCGATCCTGCGAAAAGACGATTTGTCTCTGGTGGTTGCAGACACCAATAATGAGATGGAGAACCCGCTCTGGCATGGTGAAGTCCATACCTTAAAAAAATTCTATGAGCTGCCCGCTGAGCGGCGTCCGGTACCGAAGGATTGCATTTTCTTTGCCACCCATGAGCCCTGTTCGCTGTGTCTTTCGGCGATTACCTGGGCCGGATTTGATAATTTCTATTATCTGTTTGGCTATACCGACACGGCGGATCGTTTCAACATTCCCTATGACCTCAATATTCTGGAACAGGTATTCAAGATTAAAGGGGGTGCTTACGCACGGGAGAATGATTTCTGGAAGAGTTTTGATCTTCGACAGCTCGTGGACGGACTCGAAGAAGATAATCGAGAGACCTTGCGGGCCCGCGTTAAATTATTGGAAAATATTTACGCCGATCTGTCCGACGGATACCAGTCTTCAAAAGAAAGCAGCAATATCCCTTTGTCCTAAGCCGGCTTTTTTGGCTGTTTTACTTGCTGAACAAACAATCAATAAGTCCTTAATTTTATTGACACGAATCAAAGGCCCCTAACAGGTTTTTAAAGTGGTGTATCATTTCTCGCCTAATTTAAAAAATTTGGGGGTTTGTAAGATGAGTAATTTGGCCACACCAGAGCAATTAAAGGACACCAAATACAAACCGCCGTTTGGGCAGGCGGTGGCGTTGGGTATCCAGCATGTCCTGGCAATGTTTGCCGGCAACGTGACGGTCCCGATTATTATTGCGGGGGCTGCGGGTCTTGCCGGTGGCGATAAAGTCTTTCTTATTCAGATGGCGATGGTATTTGCCGGTGTGGCAACGTTAATCCAGACAATTGGTTTTGGGCCGGTTGGCGCGCGACTGCCAATTGTTCAGGGCACGAGTTTTGCCTTCATCCCGGTGATGATTCCGATCGTAAAGACCGCTGGTATGGGCGCGGTGTTTGGTGCGACGATTGTCGGCGGCATTTTCCATTTACTGATCGGTACGTTTATCGGCAAGCTTCGACGGTTTTTGCCGCCTCTCGTTACCGGTATCGTCGTCATGTCCATCGGTCTGGCGCTTATCCCGGTTGGTATTAAATATGCAGCCGGTGGTGCAGGGCCGTTCATCAAGGACTTTGGTGCCTGGTATCACTTGACCCTTGCGGCAGTGGTGATCGTCACCACCCTCGGCGTTAAATTCTGCTTCAAGGGCTTCCTGTCGGGCGCAGCGGTATTGGTCGGGTTGGTTGTTGGATATCTCGTCGCGATTGCCATGGGCATGGTGAATTTTGGTGGTATTGAAAAAGCTGGCTGGTTTGCGTTGCCGAACCCAACGCACTTTGAAATTACCTTCACGGCGAGTGCAATCATTGCCATGTGCCTTATGACACTGGTGAGCGCGGTAGAAACGGTCGGTGATATTTCCGGTGTGACCAAGGGTGGTGCCGGTCGTGAACCCACTGATAAAGAGCTTAGCGGTGGTACCATGGCTGATGGTCTGGGGACGGCGATTGCTGGTTTTTTTGGTGCCATGCCAAATACGTCTTACAGCCAGAATGTAGGGCTGGTGGCCCTTACCGGTATGATGAGCCGCTATGTTGTGACCTGCGGCGCTGTATTCCTTATCCTTGCCGGGTTAATTCCGAAATTTGGCGCGCTGGTTGCCAGCATCCCGAATGCCGTCATCGGTGGAGCGGCGATCATCATGTTTGGCATGATTGTCAGTGCCGGTCTTAGCCTGCTGAGTGCTATCAACATAAACCGCCGTAATATGGTGATCATTGCGCTGTCGCTTGGTATCGGGCTTGGAATTGCCGCAGTGCCGAAAGCGATTGGCATCTTTCCGGCAGATTTGAAACTGTTGTTGACGTCCGGGCTGTTTACGTCAGCTCT
>Ga0055584_100004950_pt1 | contig 13038 bp, 11 predicted proteins | sample OSDHelmetaG_FD_58716 | JGI IMG/M metagenome (GOLD analysis project Ga0055584, IMG submission 58716) | Pelagic marine sediment microbial communities from the LTER site Helgoland, North Sea, for post-phytoplankton bloom and carbon turnover... | ecosystem: Environmental > Aquatic > Marine >... | reverse complement strand
TGAGTGAAGATAGAAATCAGGGGAACCTAAGGAGGATCTGATGGCAATTGCCAAGAAGAAAAAGAAGGCTCCGGCTCGCAAGAAGAAAGCCGCTGCAAAGAAGAAGAAGGCTGCGCCGAAGAAAAAGGCCGTAGCGAAGAAGAAGAAGAAGGCTGTAGCCAAGAAGAAGAAGGCTGCACCCAAGAAGAAAAAGGCTGCTGCCAAGAAGAAGAAGGCTGCGCCCAAGAAGAAGAAGGCCGTAGCCAAGAAGAAGAAGGCTGCACCTAAGAAGAAGGCTGCTGCCAAGAAGAAGAAGGCTGCGCCCAAGAAGAAAAAGGCTGCTGCCAAGAAGAAGAAGGCTGCGCCCAAGAAGAAAAAGGCTGCTGCCAAAAAACGCAGATAGGCTGGAGTAACCCGGGATAAAAACCGGGCTTGGGAGTCGGACGTCGGCTCCCCTGCTTCTCGAAAGGGAAGCGGTTTAGCTACCAGATCTCAGGTGAGTGCGGGTATTTACCCGAAAAGGAAATGCCCCCGGTCTTCGGACCGGGGGCATTTTTGTTTTGCTCGTTTCTATTGCGGACATCGCCGCGCCGGAATGTTGGTTCTAGAAGGTCAGTTCCGCGATCGTTTCCAGAGCGCTCGGATCGCCGCCCAGGATCAGGGTGGAGGCATTCGTCGATTTCCATTCATCCAATCGATCCTTCACCCGGTCGCGAGGCCCCAGGAGGGCTACGCTGTCCAGAAGATCATCGGGAACCTCGGCTGCGGCTTCCTTCTTTTTGCCGTCCAGGTAGAGGTCCTGAATTTTTCGGGCGGCATCTGGCCAACCTTGGCGGGTGATATGGTCATTATAGAAATTCTTGCCACGGGCACCCATGCCACCAATATAGAGGGCTAGTTGGGGTCGCAGCATATTGCGGCAGGCTTCCAGATCGTCGTTCACGATGGCGATGATCGTCGGCATGATTTCGAAGTCGGCAGCGGTTTTTCCGCCGCCTGCCTTGGCCAGGCCTTTTTCGATACTCTCCTGGAAAGTCTGCAGCCCACCGGGGGTGGTCCAGATCGGAATGAAGCCGTCGGCGACTTCCGCGGCCGTGGCGATTCCCTTGGGGGAGATCGTGGCCGTGTAAATGGGAATGTCTGCGCGGCCGTGCAGAATGCTCTTCAGCGGTTTACCGAGCCCCGAGGAGCCCTCTCCGTGGTAGGGCATCTGATAGAATTCACCATCAAAGGTCACTTTTTCTTCGCGAGCGAAGATCTGGCGCATGATGCGGATATACTCGCGGGTCCGCTTGAGGGGTTTCCCGTAAGGAACACCATGCCAACCCTCGACAACTTGCGGTCCCGAGGGGCCAATTCCGACCAGCATACGCCCGCCGGACATCTGATCGACCGTCATGGCCTGCATGGCGCACATCGCGGGAGTCCTCGCGGGAATCTGCATGATGGCGGTGCCCAATTTGATTTTGGTCGTCTGCGCGCCGATCCATGCCAGGGGAGTGATGGCGTCGTTCCCCCAAGCCTCCGCGGTCCAGACAGAGTCAAAGCCCAGGGACTCGGCTTTGAGGATACGCTCCATATCGATTCTGATCTTCGGACCGAAGCCCGCTGCGTTTACGCCCAATTTCATAGGGTATTCTCCTTCATCGTAGAAATTCGTATTGTTTTCCGGGGATTTTGGCGCTGGCTTGCGAGCGCCCCAAAATCATGGCTCCCTTTGGCTCAGGCGATTTCCCCGCCCCGAGGAGTGCCAAAGGGGTCTGCGGGGAAGCTACCGGATGGCGGGTGCTTTTTGCCAGTCCTCCCGGATCCTCTTCCTTCTCAAAACTTTCGTCCTCGGCCTCAGGCGACAAGGAATTCTTCGCAGCCTGCGCTGGCCAGAATGGTTTTCAGTTCCGGGACCTCCGCGCAATTCGCATACTTCCGACGGAGTTCCCCCAGCGATTTGGCGTGGTACTTCTGCGGACCGCCGACGGTCTGCCACCAGACCCTGCCATCGTAATCCAGAGTCAATTCGTCCGCCCCGGCGACGATCGCTTCTGCATTGGCCTTGGACCATGCGAGAAAATAGCGCACCTCGCTGCTCAAAAGCGGCGCGAGGGTTGGCGAAAGAGTGGACCAGTCCTCAAAGGCCCCGTGGTCCTTCGGATCCAGGAGGCTCTCGCTCCAGGCTGCTGTGGACGGTGCCTGAGTGCGGAGAATCTCGCCTGCGGTGGGATCGATCAGTGCCTGGTAGACCTGCGCCCCCAAGCCCAAATCGGCGAAGCAGGGTTGGGCGCCAAAAAGAAAAGGTCGATTTTCCAGATGTTTTTCCAGCAAGCCGATCCCGTTTTTGAAGCTCTCTTCGATGAGGGGGGCCGTTTTTTCATTGGAGCCAACCGCGAAGCCTCGTCCGCTCATCCGCTCGCGCACATTGACGGCCATGGTCTCGACCTGGTCGTCCGGTGCGCCCGCCATCATTTCCGAGACGAGACGATGCGCAACCGTCTTCTGATCAATCTCCCGAGCCCAGCGATAGTGGAACATCCATTTATTCCCCCATTCATCGCCGAATTCTTCGAGCAGTTCCGACAGGAATCGTAGCGTCGGGTCGGCCGGGTGGATGGAGGGTGCGGGGATGCGTCGCTCGATCTCCTCGATAATAGGCGTGGAGTCCTGCAATGCTTCGTCCTCGGGGGTCGCAACGGCGGGGACGATCGGGAGGCGGGCGTACTTCTTGTATTCCTCCATCGTTGCACCGGTGCGGATGATCCACTCGTGAGGAATTTGCTTGTATCGAAAATACGACCGTACTTTGGTCGAGTACGGTGAGTTTTCGGAACCGAAGATACGATATGCCACAGACATGTTGGAGACCTCCGGAGAAACCGTCGCTGATTCCGATCGGCTCTACAAGTCCGCGGGCATCGCGAGGCCTACAATCCGGGCAAGCCGCCTGAACCGTGGCCTGAATAACCATAGCTGGTGACCGAAGGGTCCATCGAACTCGCGATCGACACGAGAAGTTTGGCGTGGGCCTCCCCGTCGTAACTCAGGAAGCGCCCGCCCGGGAAATCACGCCCTGCTCCCGCCAGAATGAAGGGCATCCGTTTGTGGTCATGCTGATTGGAGTCCCCAAGCTCGGAGAATAGCAGAATGCGGGTGTGGTCGAGCAGGGTGCCATCGCCGCTGGGGTCGGGGCGCGACTGGAGTTTCTGGATCAGTTGGGCAAGTTGCTCGGTGAAGAATCGCTGACTGAGAATAAAGTCCTGAGCGCTGGGGCTATCCGGGCTCCCGAAGTGGGAGGCATCATGGTGACGCTGCGTGGCGCCGGTCCACGAGAGGAGGGTCGGGCTGACCGGGTGGGACCATTGCAGCGACGCGACCCGGGTAAGGTCGCATGCCAGAGACTCGACGATCAGGTCCAACTGCAGGGCCCCGACCGTTTCGAAGAATTCTTCTCGGTCGTAACGCGGGGGATAGCCATGCCAACCGGACGGGACGGTGAACGCTTGGGGGTTCCACAGCGCGGGGCCGCAGTTGCCGGCGTTGGCTCCGGCTTGCTCGATGCGGCGTTCTACTGATTGCAGGGCCTCGAGGTGTTGTTCCAGCCGTTGACGTTCGACAGGACCCAGTTGCGTCTGCATGGCAGAGACTTCTGCGATCGAATGGTTGAGGATTTTCAAACGAGGGTCTTCGGCAAGCGCAGCTGGCGCCTCGTCGTCGCCGAACAACCTCGCATAGGCTGCCAGCGGGTTGTCCTCGGGTGATTGCGGGACTCCCGAACGAAGGAAGGAAAAACCTCCCGAGCCATTCTCGTAATTCGCACCCACACCGAGATAGAGCGATCGAAACGGGCTGGTCGCGCCCACCCGGTCGGCAAGAAAGTCATCCAGGGACTGCGCGGCATTCGCCGTCAGAACTTTACGAATCCCGCCTTCATGGGTGGGGCCACCTTCATACATGGTGAGGCCATCGATGAAGGTGCAATATTCCCGGACCGCCGCGAGCGGTTCGGTCATCGGCGGCAAAGCGAAATCAAATTCGGTGCCTGTGGGGTGGAAGTGCTGGGGAATGCAGCCGTCGGGGATGTAGAAGAAGATCGCCTTTTTGGCCGCGGCCTCGGCCCGGGCGGCGCGGACGAGAGTGAGTGGGGCCATCAAGGCCGCACCTGTGCTCCCCAAAGCCTTTAGAAAGTCGCGCCGCCGCATGTTCATGGGTAATTTGCGGTTCTTCATGGGTTCACCTCTTCGCCCTCATGGCGACGTGTAAAGGAGGGGAGCTCGATCAGGCGCAGCAGGAGTTCCTGCACATTGCCTCCCTGCGCCACGAAGTCCGTTCCGAGAGCTTCGATCTCACAGGCAAGCTCCGAACTCTCCAATTGGCCTCTCGACCATCGCCATACTTGCGTAGCCAGACATCTCTCGGCTGTTTCACTACCGGCAAGCAGGTCGCCGAGTTGCGTTGCGCCCGAGAAGCTCAAAATCTCGGGGTCGTCCAGGCTGCGTAATCCCAGGATCTCGCCCTGGTCGTCGATCGGCGCACCTCCCTCGAAGGCGATCGGTCCGCCCGCACCGTCGAATTTCAGAAACCCGAATCCGACACCGTCGATATATTGATGACAGGACTGGCAGGAGGGGTCGGTACTATGAGCTGCAAAGCGCTCCCGCGTGCTGAGGGTCGGGTCCAGCCCCGGTGGGGTATTATCGACCTCGGGTGGCGGTGGTGGCAGATCCTGGCACAGGAGTCGGCGTCGAACGAAGACGCCTCGTCGGACGGGCGAGGTATCGTTCGAGTGCGCGTGAGCTGCAAGGACACTACCAAGGGTCAGGATCCCGCCGCGTGATCCGTCTGCGACCTGAATCGGCCCGAATGTTTCACCGGCGGGCATGGGGACCCCATAGTACGCGGCCAGCAGCGGGTCGGCCATGACGGTCTCGGTGTCGAAAAGTTCGGCGAAGGAACCCGAGGCATCAAAGACGACGTGTGACAGGAAGCGGTTGAGTTCCTCGAATTGTCGTTCCTGAATTCCCTCGTTGAAGTTGGGGAAGGCCGTGGAATTTTTCTCGCCGGCCAGAAGAGGATCCGCGCCGAGCCATTGGGCGGCGAAAATTCCCAACTGCTCCCGTGCACGTGGGTCGGCGAGAAGGCGCTCGGCCTGAGCTCGGCGGCCCTCGGTCGTCTGCAGGCTACCGTTTGCCGCTGCTGCGAAGAGCAGATCGTCGGGCATCGAGCCGATCAGTAAATACGAAATGGCGCTGGCGATTTCATAACCGTCCAGGGCAAAGTTGCCTTCTCCATCGGGCACGCCCAACTCCGAGCGTTGGAGGAAGTGGGGCGAGATCAACATCGCCCAAAGCGCATCCTGCAGACCGATGTCGAAGGGCTCGTCCTCGTCGGCAAAAAGTGCCAACAGGGAATTTACTTCGCTTGTCGCGAGAGGTCTTCGATAGGCCCGTTGCCCAAACTCCTCGACAAACTCGCGAGCGCACGCCTCGCGATCATTGGCCGGTTCGCAGGGCAGGATGGCAGACCTGCGCTCGATCACGGCTCGCGCCGCGAGGCTTTCGGCTTCGCCCAGGTAGGCGTCGATGTGCCGATCGGTCATCTCGAATGCCGCCGGCATATTGTCGTAGCCGTCGATCCGAATTTCTACCGGAAAATCATTCAGAGGGTTGGTAGTGGTCAGCCCCAACAGATCGTCAACGGTGGCGATGTATTCCCGCCGGGTCAACGGTCGCAATCGCCTCGGTAGAGCGGTCGGGCCGCTGCTGCACTCCAGCGTTCCCGTCGCTCGTTGTAATTCGCCCAGAATATAAGACGCAATTCGGCTCGCACAATTACCTTCGCAAGCTCCGGGGTTGCCCAGGGGCATCGAAGCGTCGATTTTTTGGGTCAAGGTTTCGAGCGAGGACCAATTTGCCAGAGTCGGAGCGATCGTCGTTCCCGCACCGTCATCCCCGTGGCAAAGATTGCACGCGTGTATCTCGTATAATTCTCGTCCAGTGAATCCGTCTGGCGTCGCTGCGGGTGTCGGCGTTGGTGTTGGTGTCGGCGTCGGCGACGGTGAAGGCGTTGGCGACGGTGAAGGCGTCGGCGAGGGAGTGGGTGCCGGCGTGGGCGACGGCGTTGCCGCTATCGGTGGGGTGGGCGCTGGCGAATTTGTCGGGGCAGGTGTTGGCGGGACGAACGGAGGCGTCGGAACCGGTGTCGGAACCGGTGTCGGAACCGGCGTCGGAACCGGCGTCGCTGCCGGGGGTGTGGCCGTGGCCGCCGGCGTTTGGGTGGGTGCACTGGTCGGGGTCGGCGTTGCGATCGGATTGTTGGTCGGGGGGGTCGCGGTGGGGTTGTCGCCCGGAATTCCTGTTGGCTCCGGGGCCGTATTGGAACTGCAGGCACGTCCATTCAAGCGGAAGTTCTGCGGGTCGGCGGGAGGATCGCCGGCGAAATTGGCCTCAAAGCCGAAATCGACCGAGCCGCCAGCGGGGATCTTCGAGTTCCAGTGCTCGTTCGTTACGAGAAATTTGGCCGTGTCGTCCTGCAGGAGACCATTCCAGAGATTGACAATTTCCAGTCGCTCGATGCGCTCGAAGCTCAGCTTCCAGCCGGATTCCAACTCCAGGTCCCTCACGCCCTCGTTGTAAATTTCAACATTGGCAATAAAGCCTGAAGGCCATGTGGCCGTGATCTCATAATCGACGTGGCATGGGCGTTGGCCCTCGCATGCCGAGACCAGCGCCAGGCAAATGGCGAGTAATCCATGCCTGACGGCAGAGGTTCCACGTTTTTTTTGCCACATTTGAATTCCCCTTGGTTTTTGGTTGTTCCGTGTCCGCCGAAAACTTGGAGGGGGTTTTGAAAGGTGCTGGTGTAGCGGAAGCCTCATTCGATCCTATTTTTGGAGCTTTGGGAAGGGGCGGTAACCCCCTACGCATCACGCAATAGAGATGCGGGGGCACCTGATATGGGGCCTGATGCCGTTCCGGAATCCCGAAACGGGGGAGTGAACCGCCGGAAGCTTCGATCGTGAAGTCAAACAAAAAAGGGCGCACTCCAAACAGGAGTGCGCCCTTGCGCCGGATCCTCGCGGCTCAGGCGCGCATGTTGAAACCCTGATCCTCGGGGAGGAAGACATCGTCTTCGGCTGCGGCGATATCCCGGGCCGAGAAGCCATCTTTCTGGAGGCCGGTGGGGCCGGTGATTTTCATCTCAGCTACGCGTGCGCCGCTCACGAACAGAAATTTCCCTGTTTTGTCGCCCGATAAATCACTCGCCATGTAGAGAACTGCCTGCGAGATCTTTGCTGGATCGAGAGCTTCGGCCATTGCGGATTCTTCTCCGCCCATCAAGTCGGAGGTCAGTCGGGTAAACGCCACCGGCGCGAGTCCCCAGGCGCGAATGCCGTATTTTGCACCTTCTTGCGCCAGAGTTCGCGTGAAGCCGGCAATCCCTGCCTTGGCAGCTCCGTAGTTGCACTGTCCGAAGTTTCCGAGGAGGCCTGAAGTGGAGGTGGTGTTGATGATCACGCCCGGGCCACCGCGATCCTTCATATGCTGGAAGACAGGCTTTGTGACGCAGTAGGTGCCCTTGAGGTGGACGGCGATCACCAGGTCCCAATCGTCTTCCTCTGTCTTGACCAAGGTACGATCGCGCAGGATGCCGGCATTATTGACAAGAATATCTACCCGGCCAAATGCATCGAGTGCTGTGCGGCAAATATTCTCGCCTCCGGCCATAGTGGCCACGGAGTCATGATTGGCGACGGCCGCTCCTCCAGCGTCCGTGATCTCCCGAACCACTTGATCGGCCATGGCCAGTCCGTCGCCGGTGCCGTCACGCGCTCCACCCAGATCATTTACGACGATTTTGGCGCCTTCGCTGGCCAGCAATAATGCGTGGGTTCGACCGAGGCCGCCTCCGGCGCCGGTAATGATAGCTACTTTCCCATCGAGCAGTCCCATAATGTCCTCCTTGGCATAGGTATCTGCTTCTCCGATCATTAACGGTGGCGGGGTGCAAGTGGTGGGCACTGGCGATCTGTCCTCAGGTCTGCGAAGACCGTCCGGCATGAGGGATCGAATTGATCGTTGGATGACAGGCGAAGGCACGGTGCGGATTTTGACCGCCACCAGCACCGCGATGGCGCAGGAGGCCGCTCGTGTTGCCGGCTCGGCACCTGCTGTTTCCGAGGCGTTGGGAGATCTCCTCACGGGTGTCGCCTTACTGGAACTGGCGCAGAGTCCGGTCGAAAGAGTGCAATGCTCTTTTGATCATGACGGCAGTGCAGGCCAGTTGGTCGCGGATGTCTGGCCGGGACCGGAGGTGCGTGGGCGCGTGAAGAATCCTCAGGCAAGTGCCGAACCTCTGATCGGTACGGATGGCGAGCTGCGGATCTCACGCCACGGATTCCGTGGCGGGCAGGTTTACCAGAGTCGACTGCCTGTATCCGGAGGAAGTATAGCTGGCGCTTTGCAGCAATTTTGCCTCGAGTCCGAGCAGACACTGACCCTTTTCTCGCTGGCGACAGTGACCGAAGCGGACGGTCGAATCAGCCGCGCCGGGGGGATGATCGTTCAGGCGATGCCGGATTGTGAGCCGGAGCATCTGGCGGGTGTCACGGCGTGTCTGGAGCAGGCAGATTTCGCCGCTCTGGTGCGAGCCGGTGAGGCACCGGCGGATGCGACGATGGCGCTCCTTGATCGCATGGATCTTCATGTGCTCGGACACGACCCTCTTCTTTATCAATGCCGCTGCTCTCTCGAGCGGGCAGTCGGAGCGGTGCGCACGCTGTCGCCCGAAGAACTGGAGGAAGTTCGGGGGGGGCGTGTGGAGGAGGTCGTTTGTGATTTTTGCAGCCACCAATACCTTGTCGGTCAACCGGAGCTTGACGCTACGGCTCCCGCTGCGGAGAAATGAACATGGCGATTCGGTTGCTTGCGATACCTCATCACGCGGTTGTGCCGGGAGCGGCAGCGAAAGAACCGGGCGCTGCCCGTTTTCTTTGTGGAGAATTATCGAGCCTCGAGGACCATGCGACGTGTCGCTTTGACCAACAGGAAATCTCGGAATGAGCGATACCGTATGCATCGAACCGGAAAACGGACGCTATCGCGCGGATCTGGTTTTTCTTCATGGCCTGTGGACGACACCGGATATCTGGCAGCCCGCAGCTTTGGGGCTGGCGCACCGCGGTTGGCGGTGTCATCTGCTGGATATGCGTTCGGATGAGCAGGGGCGCGACTTTGAAATCGAACAATGGTGTCAGTCGGCAGCGGACTTTCTCTTGGACTGCGAGACTCCGCCGATTGTGGTCGGACACGACGCTGGTGCTCTGGTTGCGCTCGCTTTGGCCGAACGCTCCTTGCCGCGCGCGGTGGTGGCCGATGCCCCCCTCCTCGTAGGACCGCCGCAGCTCCAGCCGCGTCTGGCGAATATGATCGCTCGTTGGCGTAACGCAGAGTTGCCGCCGCCTGCCCCCACCAACCCGATGGCTCAGGTGGGATCGAATGCCGGCGTCGCACGACTCCTGAATGCCTTGACTAATGAAGGGGCTCGCCTGGTGGGGTCTCTGGTCGGGCGGGCGATTCGACCCGGTCGGCCTGCGGTACCCACCTTGCTCATGGCCTCGCCCGATGATCCCGTGGTCCCGGAGCATCTTGTCGCGATTACGGCACAGGGAATTGAGGCGGAATACCAGAAGCGATCGGGCGGTCACTACGGGATGCTGGAAGAGCCCTACGACGTCTGGTCGAGCGCCGTGCAGCGTTGGTTGGTGAGACGCGCCGGCACGGATTTGCTGGTACTGCGCGGGGATGAGGACCTGGACCCGGACGCACTGATCTGAGTTCCGAGCTGTCGCTGCGCCTATTTGACTTCTTCCTCGCTCGACAGGAAACTTCAGGCCCACCCTCCGATGCCTCTGCCCATCGAAACGAAATCCACGTCAAGTGACGGCCGCACGCAACGACGCGTCCGTAACCGCGAACGCGTGGTCGAAGCTCTATTCGCACTCGTGCGCGAAGGCTATTGCCGACCGACGGCGGATCAGGTGGCCGAGCGCGCCGGCGTTGGGCGTCGGACGGTTTTTCGCCACTTTGACGATCTGGAGAGTTTGTTTGCGGCGCTGGCGACTCAGGTTCGCGAGGAAGCCCGCAAGGGTCGAACGCCGGCATGGGAGGGACTTCCGGTGCAGGAGCGTGTCCGGGAACTGGTGGCTCGGCGCTCGCGTTTGTTCGAGGACCTGGCACCCTTTCGTCGCGCCAATACATCGAATTTGTGGCGATCCTCGGTCCTGAGAACTTTCGAGGCAGAGAACAATCTGGAACTCCGCAAGGATTTGCGGCAGGCAATCCCCGAACTGCTTGCCGCGGCTCCGCATGTGGTCGCCGGAGTGGAGTTGCTGGCCGCCCCGGAGACGTGGGATCGCTTTCGCGAGGCACAGTCCCTGAGTTTTCCGGAGGCAGAGATCGCGGTTCGCGATCTTATCCTGCAGTTGCTGAAGGATAGCTGACGCGGCTTCGCCATTGGTCATGCGGTAGTAGCGCGCTCTTTCTGCGCGGGCACCCGACATGGCACCTGCTCAGCAAAGTCGGAGGGGTTGAATTCCGAGGTCTCCCGGCCGTCGGAGTGCCAGGCCTGACGCTAGAATCTATGCCGATTCGGGCGCGGGCCGGAGGTTGCTTCGATGACACAAAAGACTCCACTTCTGCGCTGTGCCCGGACGTTGTTTTCTTCCTTGACGATTCTTTGCCTGCTCGCTTTGGCGAGCGCGGCGATGGCCGCGGACCTTCGGTTGGCATCGAGCGATCAGGGGCGCCTCTCGATGCCGATTTTATCCGATCATATGGTTTTGCAACGAGATCAGATCCTGCCGATTTGGGGGGAAGGCGTAGCGGACAGCCGGGTGGGCCTGGAGCTTCGTGATCCCCTTTCGGGACGTATCGTGGCGAGCGCTTTCACGCGCGTGGATGGCGAGAGGTGGCGGGTCGATTTGCCGCCGCTGCAAGCCGGTGGACCGTACGAATTGCAAGTCAGTGATTCCACCGGCCAAACGCTTCTGGTTGTGGACATTCTGGTGGGCGAAGTATGGTTCGCCGCTGGACAGTCGAACTTTGCCCCGGGTCGATTCGCGGCGGACGTCTCCTGGAATGAAGAATTCGCGGATCCCGCAGGCCCGGTCGCTGGTTCCCGGGTTCGAGCCTTTGCCAATGGTTATGAGCGAGATGGAGCGGGCTGGCAGTCGCTGCCGGGCGATACGGCGGGCTGGCTTGCGACAGGTCTGGCGGAATCGCTCGCCCGACAAGAAGGAGCGCCTGTCCCGGTTGGGATCGTGAATCTCGCAGTGCCGGGATCGGCGATTCGCCGCTGGGCCGGCAGCGGAACCGGTATCGCGGGGGAATTCCCGGAGGATATCGGTGACTATTATCAGGCCTGGATTTTGCCTTGTCTGCCCTATGCCGCGCGGGGTGTCTTTTGGTGGCAAGGGGAGTCCGACCATCAGGGGTCAGGCTCCACGCAGTATGCGCAACGCTTCCGGGACCTTGTCGAATCGTGGCGTATGGACTTCGAGAATCAGGACTTGTTTTTTGCGGCCGTGATGCTGCCCAACGGAAAGGGTGTCGCCTCGGACGAACTGGTCCGTGGGTATCCGCGATCGCGTCCGCCGGAAGCCCGCGCCGCGGGTTTGATGTACGACGCGTATTTGTCAGCGGCCCGGGAACTCCCCTTGTTGGGGCTGGCCCTGACGAAAGATCTGCTTGGCGGCACGCATCCTTCGGACCGTGAGGTTTATGCGCAGCGCTTGGTCGATTTGGTGCGTCACGATGTATACGGGGAAGATTTTGCCTACTCGGGGCCGGTGTTTGATTGCCTGGAGCGCACAGGCGATGTTCTCCGCATTCATTTCAAGGGTTCGACCGGGGAGGGCCTCAAGCCCGGAGGACTTCTTCGCGGAGGTTCGCCTGCCGCCGATGTTCGGGGTGTCCAGGTCGGGGCCGACACCGAAAGTCGGGTGTGGGCGAATGCGATGGTCGACGGTGATGTTCTGGTCGTCTCTCATCCGGAGATCTCCAAACCCGCGTATGTCAATTATGCATGGAAGGTAAATCCTCGTTGGGCGAACCTCTTTAATGCAGCCGGTCTTGCCGCGGGTCCTTTCGCCGGTTTCTGGCCTGCTGACGCTTGTGATTCCTGACGGTGTGGATGCCGGGATCGCTGATCGATCTGTTACAAGTCGGGCATGCGGAACTTTGAAAATCTGGAAGTCGTCGTCGACGGCGCGCGAGCGACCATTTTCCTGAACGAACCCGGAAACTTGAATCCGCTGCGCGAGACGACACTGCGATCCCTGATCGCGGCATCCGCCTGGCTTGATGAACAACCGCAGCTCAAAGTGGTTGTTGTGGCAGGTCGCGGCAGGGCTTTCTGCGCGGGCGCCGACGTTCAGCTGGTGGGATCCGACGCGGCGCCGGGAGCGCCGGGTCCGCGGGCGATGGCTGATCTCGGTCGCGAGATGGCCGATGCAATTGAAGGGATCCGTGCGGTTACCATCGCGAGCATTCACGGGCATTGTATTGGGGGTGGGGTGGTTCTCGCGAGTGCATGTGACCTTCGTGTGGCCGCATCGACGGCCTCCTTTCGCATCCCGGAAATCGATTTGGGAATCCCCCTGGCTTGGGGTGGGATGCCCCGTTTGGTGCGGGATATCGGTCCCGTGATGACTCGCGAGTTGGTCCTCACGTGCCGTAAATTTACCGCGAGTGAGGCAAAGGATATCGGTTTTCTGAACCGGGTTGTCCCGGACAGTGAACTCGAAGCCTCCGTTTCGAAGCTGGCGGATGAACTGCTCGACAAGGCGCAATACGCATTGCTGTCCACAAAGCGGCAAACAAGGGCGATTACCGCGGGGATGGTCGGGCTGCCCGGATCGCTTCTCGACGCGGATCTTTTGGTGGCAGGGCTGCGGGATCCGGAAGGCCGCGAGAAGGCAGAGGCCTACCTCCGTCGGGTCCTCTCAGGCAGGTCTTGAGATTCCGGTGTCGCCGAGCCGATCCTTACGGCGTGCTGGTCCTGGCGAGATCC